>Ga0302252_1000447_pt1 | contig 36179 bp, 34 predicted proteins | sample AAG_RA_Leu_MG_FD_193511 | JGI IMG/M metagenome (GOLD analysis project Ga0302252, IMG submission 193511) | Enriched activated sludge microbial communities from anaerobic digester in WTTP, New Holstein, Wisconsin, United States - AAG_RA_Leu | ecosystem: Engineered > Bioreactor > Anaerobic >... | reverse complement strand
TTTCCGGCGCAATACGAGCAATTACGCAAAATGCACTTAAGCGGTTGAACCGCCGTATACTGAACGGTACGTACGGTGGTGTGAGAGGTCGGCTGATGAACTAATCGTCAGCCTCCTACTCGATTGTGGTTATCCTGCTGTAGCAATCAGAACGTGCATAGTCCTGTTTTTTCCTGGAATCTATACATCAGTACCTTCCAAAGGATGTCATCCTGATATTCAGAAAAATCTGCCGTGTAAATCCCGTTCTGATTTTCCCAGACACGGGTGAAATAATCTTCGAAGTCCAGCGCCAATGGGTCATCTTCTTTTACGGTTACCATCAGGTCAGCTTCCAAATTGTAGTTGTCAAGGTTTCTGCGTGTATAGTTGGCAGAGCCGCCAATCAGAACAACCTGATTATTTTTGTGTATTGCAATCACCTTGGTATGGAACTGCTCGCCGTGGGTCATGTACCATCTGACCTGGATTTTTCCTTTTGATTCCTTGAGAAGCTCAGAAGCCACCTGCCTGTTTGGAATTCCGTTTTTTTCAAATCCAAAGGCATCCTTGTTGGGATCCAGAATGATTCTGATATTTGCGCCACGCTCGGAGGCAAGTGTTAGCTGCTTGATGATATCCCTGTGGGAGAGGTAGAACATACCAAGGTCGATCCTGTCTCCCTTTCCAGTGTCTTTGATATTCTCAAGAATCTTATCTTTAATTTTATCCTCCGTCAGAATAAAAACTTCTGTATCTTCACGAGCCGGTGAAGCAGAAGCTGTGTATTCTATGCCCTCAAGCTCCGCACCGGAAAAAGCAGCTACCGCTTTTTCTGCCTCAAGCAGATGGCTCACTGCATCTCCGCTGAATCGAAATGCTATGTTCGAATGGTAGGAGCTGCCATCATGAGGATTTGCAGAACTTACCATGCCGGCATTCTCTGTTATAAGAACCTTGCGGTGGTTTGCCTTGAAGTTTAGGAGTCGCAGGTAATTTCGGATGCCAACATTCGGGCCGTTATCGCCGAAGGGATTCTTCAACCAGCCGCCTTCCCCGGGAGCAAGATGCTTGAAATATGTCCTGAAGTAACCGGCGTACAGGGGATTGGAGTCTCGAACTTTGCTGGAATCTGTGATGATGACATTAATCCCGCTCTCTTCCATTGTCTTCAACTGTTCGTTCAGAGCAGGTCCGTAGCTGTTGTTGATTTCATCCGTTATCAGATAAGCTTTCAAATCAGGATGCTTCTGCTTTTGCGCTACCATTGCATCGGTTAATTTCTGCGTCGAGTTTGGGAATTTATTTTTTTCAGAGTTATAGTAGTCGTTATAAAGGAATATGTCAGCCACGACAAAGTCCTCTGCCTCCTCGACCATTTTTATTTGCTCGGCAAGTATTCTTTGCTCATGTATCAATTCCTCATTTTTCAAATAGGTTAGATCGTAAAGCAGACGGATGTCCGATACGGACGATGGAGGGCTGATATAAGAAGTGCCTTTTGGCATTTTCGTGTTCCAGCCGAAAAACAGCGGAACAGCCAGCGCAGCAATTATAAGAAACAATATTATGTTTTTTCTTTTGAAACCGTTCCAACGTTTTGTTTGCATATAATGCTCCTTTTTTCTTTTGATTTTCGGTATGTCCGTATCCAATGTATAATCTCCGCAATCTTGAATTTTATAGTATCATAGCCTTCTGGCTATATCCATAATTATTCTTAATAGAGTACTGAATAAAAAAAGTTTTTCGACTATACTCGAAAAATTCGATGATTATCAAAATAATTCGAGTATAACCGGAAAATATTGTTGTTGTGCATATGTTTTATGTGACGCATATGTTTATCAGCGATTGTTGGCGCCGCCAAATGGATATGATATATCTTAAGGAAAATATCCGCAGAGGAAATTTCCAAGAAAATAAAATAGTAAGTGGCGTATTGGCAGAATACATTTGCTTTTGGGGGTAGGGTATATGACGAGATTGACAAGGAAACCGCCTGGCAAAGAGGGGCGCGAAGGGTATACTGTAGAGGATGAAAAAATAATACATACTCCTGAAGGATATTCCGGCGAAGCTGTCGAGAAGCTGGCGCAGTTTGAGAATTTCTACTTCGACCTGCTGGCAAGCCAGGAGAAAATATCAAGCGAGTTGGAGAGATTGCGGAATGAAGGCAAGGAAAAGTCAGTTAGATTCAGGGAGCTTCTGGGGCAAAAGCTTATGAACAGCAACACGCTTATTCTGCTTAAAGCGTATAAACTGGAATAGGCAGACCGAAATTATGATACTATAGCTTGCTTGGTGCTCTGATTGACAAAATCAATAACCTTTTCTATAATTAGACTTGTAGTATAAAACTTAAAACACTTGAATCTCAAGGTGCTCAAGCAATTGAGCTAAGAGGGAAAGAGGTGAGATTCCTCTACAGCCCCCGCTACTGTAAACAGGGATGAAACCCCAAGGAGCCACCATCAAAGGATGGGAAGGTTGGGAGAGTAAGGAGAACTGTGAGTCAGGAGACCTGCCTTGAAGATGATTGACAATTGCTTCGGAGGGAAGTGTGTTGGCTTTTTTGAATTTCATCTACATTGAATTTTTTGAATGCACATACATCGCCTGTATGTGCATTTTTGATGAAAAAAATAAAGGAGCACTTAATGGAATCTATAGTCACTTTAAATTTATTGATAAATAGCGGAGTGTTGATGCTGGTCCTTGCTGTAGCACTAGATTTCATCCTGGGGGATCCGCACTCGTGGCCGCATCCCATCGTGTTCATAGGCAGGATGATAGGCAGGTATGAACAGCTGATAAGAAAACAGACGTGGCTTTCGCTCAGGGCAGGGGGCTTTCTGCTGGCAGGGCTTTCGGTGGTGACGGTGGTAACGGTCATAAGCCTGGTTTTGTCCGCCGCAGGGCTTGCAGGGAAGTGGGCGGAATTCGGTGTTTCAGTGTATCTTATATACACCTCGCTGGCGGCCAGGTGCCTAAGGGACGAGGCCATGAAGGTTTACAATTCTCTTGGAGGCTCAGACATAGCTGAGTCGAGAAGCCTGCTTTCATATCTTGTGGGCAGGGACACGAAGAGCCTTGACGGGAAGGGAGTGACGAGGGCTGTTGTGGAGACTGTGGCAGAGAATACAATAGATGGGGTGCTGGCTCCGATGCTCTATCTGCTGGTTGGATTCCTGATTGGATTTCCAGTGCAGGCTGTGTTCATATACAAGACAGTCAACACGCTTGATTCGATGGTGGGCTATATCCAGGAGCCCTACAGGGAGATAGGCTTTGCCTCGGCGAAGCTCGACGACGCGCTGAACTTCATGCCGGCGAGAATCGGAGGGGCAATAATGCTGCTTTCGGGACTCCTGCTGGGGTATGATTTCAAAAGAGGAGCAAGGACACTAATAAGGGACAGGAGAAACCACAAGAGCCCCAACTGCGCGTATCCTGAGGCCGCTGTCGCGGGGCTTTTGGGAATAAGGCTGGGAGGCACCAACACCTACTTTGGGCAGACTCTTGTAAAGCCAACGATTGGGGATGCGGAGAGGGAAATAGAGCCCGAGGACATAAAAAGAACGTGCGCAATAATGTACGCATCGCAGGCCATAGTGAGCGCGCTATGCATAGCCGTACTTATATTTGTGAAATAGCATTGGAGGAAACCATGAACAAGCACGGAGGATATAAGGGAAAAGCTGCTGGGATAACCGATTTCAGCGTAAACATAAACCATCTGGGAATGCCTGAAAGAGCAGCCCTAAAGCTCAAGGAGGCGATAGAAGGGCTGGGCAGGTATCCGGAGATAGACGGAGCCGGCATGTGCGGATACATAGAAAAGCGGCTCGGCATGCCGGAAGGCAGCGTCATACTGGGCAACGGCGGCATAGAACTCATATACCTCTTTGCTAGGGCAATCAGGCCAAGGACTGCTATAGTAGTCCAGCCCACCTTCAATGAGTACAAGAGGGCTTTTGAAATGTACGGCTGCAGGGTCAATGACTTTTGCGCAAAGGGGTCCGAATGCTTCATGCCGGACATGGATAGGCTTGCAAAGATTGTCAGAAGCGAGAGGCCGGACGCCGTGGCTCTTTGCAGCCCCAACAACCCTACAGGAACAAAGGTGGAGCCAAAAGCTGCCGCTGGCCTTCTGGAGGCAGTCAAAGACGCTGGCGCAAGCCTTCTGATAGACGAATCCTTCATAGATTTTAGTGTCGGTGAGTCATTTCTGGATTACATCGAAGAATATCCAGTGTTTCTAGCAAGGTCGATGACAAAATTTTATGCCATCCCGGGGCTAAGATTGGGGTATGGCATAGGAAACGCGGGTATAATTAATAAGATGAAGAAGTGCAAGGAGCCGTGGAGCGTCAATTCACTTTCACTTTCGATAATACCCGAGCTTTTCGAGGACGAGGAGTTCGAGGCGAGAACTCTTGAAGAATACAGGAATGGCAAGAAGGCCATGCTTGATGCGCTCGGTGAAACAGACGGCATTAAAGTCTACCCCTCGCAGACGAACTTTGTGCTCTGCAGGCTGGAGAGAGGAAGCGGGGACATGTTAAACGAGCACCTTGTAAGGCATGGTTTTTTTGTAAGGACATGCAAAGATTTTTGCGGCCTCGGGGAAGACTATGTCAGGATTGCAGTAAGAGGCGCGGCTGAAAACAGGGCTCTGGCAGACAGAGTAAGAGAGTATATGGAAGGCGCGGAGGTATAGTATGGGCAGACTTGTAATGGTAACTGGCGGCGCCAGGAGCGGCAAGAGCGGCTTTGCGCAGAGGCTCGCTGAAAGCTCAGGCGGAAAGGTCATGTATATAGCAACGGCTGTGCCTTTCGATGACGGGATGAGGGACAGGATAAAAAAGCACAGGGAAGGAAGGCCTGCACACTGGGGCACGAGGGAGATGCACAGGGACTTTGCAAGGCTAGGGCTTGACAGCGAGTTCAACGCGGCAGGCGCAGTGCTGCTTGACTGCGTAACTGTCATGGTAACCAATCTAATGATTGAAAGCGGGCTGGATTTCGACTGCTGTTCCCATGAGGACATAGACAGGCTCGAGGAGGAAATAAGACTCCAGGTGGACGAGATGCTCAAGACTATGTCAAATTCGGGCAAGGACGTGATAGTAGTCACAAACGAGGTGGGCATGGGGCTTGTGCCCGCCTACAGGATGGGCAACATATTCAGGGACATAGCCGGCAGGATAAACCAGAGCATAGCATCAGAGGCTGACGAGGTATATTTCATGGTATCCGGCATCAGCATGAAGATAAAATGAATATAAAATAAAACTAGTATAAACTGTAGGTGAAGAGGATGAAGGGCTTTTTGCTCATGCTGTCTTTTTTTACGAGGCTGCCGGTTAGGTATACTCACGAATTCAGGCAGGAGGATTTTATAAGGGGAATTAAATACACGCCCGCTGTCGGTGTGATACTAGGCATGATAATGTGGGGCGCCTACAAATCACTACTTTGGATGGATGCGCCGGTCATGTCGGTACTGCTTGTGCTCGCATACATATGGCTCACAGGCGGTCTTCACATTGACGGGCTTTCCGACACGTGCGACGGCATATTCAGCTCAAGGAGCAGGGAGAGAGCCCTTGAGATAATGAAGGACAGCCGTGTAGGGGCATTCGGAGTAATAGCCATAATAACTATAGTAGCAGTTTACTTGATTCTCTGTTGCTACATTGGCGATGCGATATTCCTAATGCCTGTAATCGGCAGATGCTGCGGGGTGATATCCTGCATAAGGGGCAAGTATGTCAGGGAGGACGGCATGGGCAAGGCGTTTGTTGAAAACTGCGGCCCTCTTGAAATAGGGATAGCCGCCATAGTGCCGCTGGCGCTCGGATTGTATTTCTATGGATGGCCTGTGGCGATTGCGGTGCTTGCATCATTTGGATTCACGCTTGCGCAGACGGCGTGGATGAGGAGCAAGCTTGGAGGAACAACTGGCGACACAATAGGCTTTTCCATAGAGACATCCCAGGCATTTTTCCTGTTTGCGGCATACTCGGCGGGTATGCTGACGATGTAAGAGGCATAATATGAAAGGGCAGCGAGGGGGGCGACAATATGAGATTCATACTTGTAAGGCACGTGCAGACCTTGGCGAACAAGGAAAACAGGATATACGGCAGGCTCGATTCCGAGTTTACAAAAAAGGGATATGTCCAGCTGGAATGGCTAAAGCGCGAGCTGGCATGCGAGCAGGTGGATGCTGTGTTTTCAAGCCCCCGGCCAAGGGCGCTTTCTGTGGCTAAGGAGGTATGCGAGGCTTTGCAGCTTGGGACAGAAGACATTCAGGTCAGAAGCGAGCTTTCCGAGATGGATTTTGGGATTTTCGAAGGCCTGACGTACGAGGAGGCCATGGAGAGGCATCCGGTAGAATGGGAGAGCTATTGCGAAAGCTACAGGAACTACAAGATACCAGAAGGGGAGAGCTTCTCAGAATTCGAGGAGAGGATAGAGGGCTTTATTGAATCTCTGGAAGATGAAGATATCACGGCGCTCATAGTGACGCACGGAGGAGTTGTGCAGAGCATAATGACAAGGCTCCTGGGTCTTGGACCCGACGAGAGATGGCATTTTAGGGTAAGGCCCGCAAGCATTGTGGAAATTGAGACTGCGCAGGGCTATGGAATACTAAACAGGCTGGTTTGGCCGCGGGAGGAAAAATGAAGAGAGTATTAATAGCGGGAGCTTCAAGCGGCGTGGGGAAGACCACAATAACGTCGGCTATAATGGCTGCGCTCACAAGAAGGGGCGCCAGGGTAGCGCCATTCAAGGTGGGGCCGGACTACATCGACCCCCAGTTCCACAAAAAGGCCTGCGGACGGGATTCGGGCAATCTGGACTGCCACATGCTGGGCGAGAATGAAACGATATTCCTGCTCCAAAGAGGGCTGCAGGGCTGCGACATAGGCATAATTGAAGGGGTCATGGGGCTCTACGACGGCGGCGGAAAAGACGGCCAAAGCGGCTCGACCGCAGAACTTGCAAGGATTACGAGGACTCCGGTGGTGCTTATAATCGACGGCAGGGGAGTTTCCACAAGCGCGGCCGCAACTGTGCTGGGCTTTGTGAAATTCAGAGATGACATAGAGATAAAGGGCGTCATAGTCAACGGCGTTTCAGGCAGGAAGCACTACGAGCTGATAAAAGAGGCCGTTGAGGAGCATACAGGAGTACCTTGCATAGGTTACATGCTGCAAAGCGAAGATGTATCGCTAAAAAGCAGGCATCTGGGGCTTGTACAGGCGGACGAGGTGGAGTCGCTGGACAGACTCATAGAGAGCCTGGCCGACATGGCCGAGGAGACAATGGATCTCGACAGCCTTGTAGCCATAGCAGGCAAGGCGCAGAAGCTGCCAAATTCAATAGACCCGTTTGCTGACTCAAAGGGTGTACTGGAGGGCTTGAGCATAGCATACGCGCATGACGAGGCATTTAGTTTCTACTACAGGGACAACCTGCTGCTACTGCAGGAGCTGGGAGCAAGTCTGCTGCCATTTAGCCCGATAAGGGACGAGATGCTGCCGGAAGGGGCTGAAGCTCTCTATATTGGAGGAGGCTATCCGGAGGTCTTCGCCAAGAGCCTGCAGGAAAACAGGAGCATGAGGCGCCACATAAGGGATATGCTTGAAGCTGGGATGCCGGCATACGCGGAGTGCGGAGGCCTCATGTACCTTACCCGGGGAATACAAGGCCTTGACGGCGAATGGAGCGACATGGCCGGATTTTTCCCGGGAAGAGCCCTAATGAGCGGTAGGCTGCAGCGCTTCGGGTATGTGGAAGTATGCACGGGAGAAGGCGTTTGCTCAATAGGACACGAGTTCCACAGGTCGTATGTCGAGGGCATGGAGGAAGTGGAGACGCTCTACAGCATAAGGCGGACATCGGGCGGTGACCGAAAATGGAGCTGTGGATATATTAGAAACAGCGTTCTGGCGGGATACCCGCACATACACTTCTACAGCAGCCCCGAGTTCACAATGTGCATAATGAGGCTGCTCAAGGGAGAGGGCTGGGCATGATCACGGCTGTTTGTCCGGCATCCTGCGGCGAGCTGCTGCAGGGCTTCATAATGGGGAGCGAAAAGCTAATATCATACCCTATAGATTTGTACTCGAGGGTGACACTTTCAGAGGGCAAAGGCATTGGAAGGGACAAAAGTATCTCCAAATCATACGCCGCAGTCGAGGCGACATTCGAGCATCTGGGGTTAAAGGCGAGGGAAGCAGGCGGCATAAGGCTTGCAATAGATTCAAATATACCAAGGGGCAAGGGCATGGCGAGCAGCACTGCGGACATAGCCGCATCGGCTGTAGCCGCCGCTGCATATGCAGGGAGCAGCCTTTCGGAAACGGAGCTAGCTGCCATATGCGCTTCCATAGAGCCTACTGACAGTATAATTTTCAATCAGATTACGCTGTTTGACCATGTTGCAGGAAAGGCGGCAAGAAGCTACGGAGAATTCCCAAGCTGCAATGTGATGGTGCTTGAGGGAAAGGCTTGCATAAATACGCTGGATTTCCACAAGTTGAAAAGCAGGGAACTCATAGAACAAGGCGAGAGAGAAATGAAAAAGGCACTGGCACTGTTTGAGGACGGCATGGGCACAGGCAACCTTGGGAAAATAGGCCAGGCAGCCATTATAAGCGCGCTTGAACGCGAAAAGGTGCTCAAAAAGCCGGGACTCGAGTGGATAATAGAAACTGCGGTAAGGCTTGGTGCATACGGCGTAAACGCGGCCCACAGCGGGAGCGTCCTTGGGATACTCTGCTGCAACGGCTTTGACGCAGAAAAGTTCGAGGCACTGCTATGGAAACAGGATTTTTCAGGCTGCTACAGCCTCATAAGAAGCCACAGGGTGGCAGGAGGCGGAGCGTGCATAATATAAAGAGGTGATTATATGGAATTTGTAAAGGATCCAAGGCTCATAGAGCAGGGGAGCTTCGAGATAATATCCCGGGAGCTGGGGGAGCGGGGCTTCGGACCGATAGAGGGCAGCATAATAAAGAGAATAATACATACGACTGCCGATTTTGAGTACGCGGATATCACCCAGATTCATCCTGAGGCGATAGAAGCAGGCATGAGGGCGCTGAGGTCAGGCTGCAAAATATATACCGATACACAGATGATAATGTCTGGGATAAACAAAAGAAAACTGATGGGGCTGGGCGGAAGCATTGTCAATCTGGTCCACGAGCCTGAGACTGCAAGAATTGCCGAGTGCGAAGGTATTACAAGGTCTATGGCCGCAATGAGAATGGCGGCAATAGACGAGAGCATAAAGATATTTGCCATAGGCAACGCACCTACGGCACTTTTCACACTCAAGAGCCTTATAGAAGAAGGCATTGCAAAGCCGGAGCTCATAATAGGCGTGCCCGTGGGTTTTGTGGGCGCGGCGGAGTCCAAGGAGGAGATAAAGAAGGCCGGGGTGCCGTACATAATCACTAGCGGCAGAAAGGGCGGGAGCACGGTGGCCGCGGCCATAGTAAACGCGCTCCTCTACAGCATGCCGGAGCGGGAATAGATGGAAAGGTACATAGAAAAGGGGGGCAAAAGGTTAAGGTACGGCTACACGACAGGCACATGCGCAGCTGCCGCCGCAAAGGCCAGTGCTCTTTTGCTCTTTCGCGGAGAAAGCAGCACATCAGTCGACATTGACACGCCAAAGGGCTGGAGAGTCAGCGTGGATATACACGAGCTGCGCCTGGAAGGCGATGACTCAGCCGTATGCTGCGCGGTAAAGGACTCCGGAGACGACCCCGACATGACAAGCGGCATGAGGATATACGCCAGGGTCCAAAGGTCAATGGAGCCGGGAGTAAGGCTCGAAGGCGGCAAGGGCATAGGAAGGGTCACAAGGCCGGGGCTTTCGGTGGCGCCGGGGGAGGCGGCCATAAACCCTGTGCCCAGGATGATGATAGAAAAGGAAGTGACGGCAATTTTGCCGGAAGGCGAGGGAGCGATTGTCACGATATTTGCGCCCGAGGGCGAGGAGATTGCCAGGAGGACGTTCAACCCGAAGCTGGGCATAGAAGGCGGCATATCCATAATAGGCACGAGCGGCATAGTTGAGCCCATGAGCGAGGATGCAATAAAGGAGTCACTACGGCTCGAGCTCTCCGTGCTTCGAAGCAGCGGGGCGGAGATTGCAGTGTTCTCTCCGGGAAACTACGGCAGGGATTTTTGCATGCAAAACGGCATAGGCGAGAATCTGCTCGTAAAGACGAGCAACTATGCGGGCTACATGCTTTGCGAGGCCGAAAAGCTGGGCTTTCGGGAGCTTCTGTGGGTTGGTCACATAGGCAAGCTGGTTAAGCTGGCGGCGGGCATATTCAACATGCACAGCTCCTGCGGCGACGCAAGGCTCGAGACGCTGGCGGCCTATTCTGCGCTAAAGGGCGCCTCGAGGGACACGGTGGAACTGATACTAATGAGCAACACGGCCGAGGAGGCCGCCGAGCACATATGCGAAGCAGGGCTTAAGGAGGCGTTCGAAGAGGTGGCAGAGCGCGTAAGCGCTAGATGCCGCGAATACAGCGGGGGGAGCCTCAAGGTGGGAACAGTGCTCTTTTCTCAGGGAAGAGGGCTGCTGGCAATCAGCAAAGACGCCAGAGATATCATGGAGGAACAGGGATGGAGAGGATAAACGTGCTGGGCATGGGGCCCGGCCACAGGGACTACGTGCTGCCAATAACCAGCAGGCTCATAGAAGAATCGGACGTAATCGTATCGAGCGCCAGGCTCCTGCAGGGGCTCGAGCTTGGAGGCAAGGCTGTGTATGAGCTGGGGCGCCTTGCTGAGGCCGTCGAGCATATCAGGGAAAACAGACACAAGAAGATTTCCGTTCTGGTTTCCGGCGATAGTTGCTTCTACAGCATGCTGTCATTTTTGCGCAGGCATTTTGAGAGCGAAGAGCTGAACGTTGTGCCGGGCATTGGCTCGCTGCAGTACATGTTCTCAAGGCTTGGGATGAGCTGGAGCGAGGCCTTCATGGGAAGCGTGCACGGAAGGGAAGTGGATTTTGCGGAGCTTTCATTAAGATACAAGGCTGTGGGGCTGCTGACGGACGGCAAGTGGAGCCCAAAGGCCATAGCTAAGGTGCTTGTTGAGAAAGGGCTAGGTGAAAGGATAATGTATATAGGAGAGAACCTTTCGTATGAAAACGAAAAAATAAGCCGCATTAGGGCGGCAGAGGCTGCCAGCTCAGGCGGCTATGACATGTGCGTGGTGGTGATCTGCGATGAGTAACGGCTGGAGCTGCATGACAGGAGGGATACCAGATTCAATGTTTGAAAGAGGACAGGTTCCAATGACTAAGGAGGAAGTGCGAAGCGTTGTGATATCGAAGCTCAGGCTCCATTCCGACAGCACAGTAGTGGACATAGGAGCCGGAACAGGCTCGGTTTCGATAGAGACGGCGCTCGTATGCAAAATCGGCATTGTGCACGCCATCGACAAGAATGAAGAAGCCGCAAGACTCATAGAGGAGAACGCCAGGAGGTTCGGAGTAAAAAACATTAACATAATAAAGGGAACCGCTCCGGAATCGCTCGTGCATGTTGGAAAAGCAGACAGGGTTTTCATAGGAGGGAGCGCGGGCAGGCTGGAGGCCATATTCGAATGGATGGAAGGGGCCCTCTCTCCTGGCGGAAGGGTTGTGGCCAATTTCATAACGCTCGAGAATGCGGCTCTAATGATTAGACTGCTTGAGGAGTCGGGATACGGCGGCATAGACATAGTCCACATGAGCGTATCCAGGGGGAGACGCATTGGAGGAAATACCATGATGAACGCCGAAAACGGAATATACATTATATCTGCTGACAGGATGTGATTTTTTGAAGGGAAAGCTTTATGCAGTGGGAGTGGGGCCTGGAGACCCGGAGCTAATTACAATCAAGGCCGCGAGGGTACTGTCCCAGGCCGATGCAATAATATCCCCAAGGAGCGCGGCTGGAAAGAGCAGCTTCGCGCTTGAAATCGCAAGAGGACATATAGGAGACGCGGCGCAGATAATAGAGATGACGTTTCCAATGGAATACAAGGAAGAGCTCATGGAAAGCTACTGGAGGGAGTGCGCCGGCCGCATTGACGAGCTTTTGGAGCAGGGCATGGATGTTGCCTTCATAACCATTGGAGACCCCATGCTCTACAGCACCTACCTCAACATGATGGGCTACCTGAAGGCGCCGGAGCTTGCCGAGGTTATACCGGGAGTCAACTCTTTCAGCCTGGCTGCAGCTAGGACCGGAGTGCCGCTTGCGATGGGGGACGAGACGCTGTCTGTGGTGCCGCTTGGAAAAGATGAAAACGGTATCATAGGTGCTCTCGAATCGGGAGACAATATTGTTATAATGAAGCCGTCCGCGCTTTCGGGTCAGCTTGCGCGGGAGCTTTCCAACAGAGGGCTTGAAGGCAGCTTCGTCCTGGCATCCATGTGCGGCACGCAGAGCGAAGAGCTTTCAAGAGACATAGAGAGGCTCTCGTCGAAGCGGGTGCCGTATCTTTCGACAATACTAGTCAAAAAGGGCGGGATAAAATGATGGGGAAGGTTTATTTCATAGGAGCGGGTCCGGGGGATCCGGAGCTCCTTACCATAAAAGGAAAAAGGCTGCTTGAAGAGGCGGACATTATAATATACGCAGGCTCGCTTGTGAATCCGCAGCTGCTGGAATGCGCAAAGCCTGCCTGCAGCATATACGACAGCGCAGGTATGACGCTGGAGCAGGTCATATCGGTAATGCAGGAAGCAACAAGTGGCGGCAAGGCTGTAGCAAGGCTGCACACGGGCGATCCGAGCATATACGGCGCCATAAGGGAGCAAATAGACGAGCTGGACAGGCTGGGCATAGACTGCGAAGTGGTGCCGGGGGTCAGCTCCTTTACAGCATCAGCGGCCGCGCTAAAAAGGGAGTTCACGCTGCCGGACATATCCCAGACTGTAATATGCACAAGGCTTGAGGGCAGGACCCCTGTGCCGGAAAAGGAGAGCCTGGAGAGATTGGCATCCCACAGGGCGTCTATGGCCATATTCCTCTCGGTGCACATGATAGACGAGGTCGCAAGAAGGCTTATTCCCCACTACGGAGAAAATGCGCCAGTGGCCATAGTCCAAAAGGCCAGCTGGAGCGACCAGAAGATAGTGGAAGGTACGCTTTCAGACATAGCAGACAAGGCAAGGGATGCGGGCATTGAAAAGACAGCCCAGATACTTGTGGGCGAGTTTCTGGGAGACGAGTACTCCCGCTCAAAGCTATATGACCCTGCATTCTCCCACGGCTACAGGGGCGGCAATGACAGATAGGAAGAGGGCGGCAATAGCCCTGACAAGAAGCGGGATAAGCCTGGCAAGGCGCCTAAGGGACATGCTGGAAGGATTGGACATATACGCAATGCCAAGTCTCTGCACGGAGCCGGACAAGCCAATTGACCGCCCGATCGCGGAGCTGACCGGGGAGTTCTTCGGCAAGTACGACACATTAATATTCATAACGGCCTGCGGCATAGCCGTAAGGGCGATAGCGCCACACATCAGGAGCAAAAGCAGCGATCCCGCGGTGCTTGTCATGGACGAGCAGGGGAGTTTCGTCATAAGCCTGCTGTCAGGACACCTGGGAGGGGCAAATGACGAAGCCCGACTGGTGGAAAGCTTCACTGGAGCAAAGGCCGTCATCACAACAGCTTCGGATGCAGGCGGCAAAATGGCAGTCGACACTCTGGCAGTCAGGCTTGGCTGCGAAATAGACTCTCTGGAGGATGCAAAACGCGTGACTGCGCTCATAGTAAACGGAGAAAGGGTGGCAGTAGACTGCGGGCACAGCATGGACATTGAGCTTCCTGAAGGAATGGTGGAATATAGTGAAGGCTGTGGGGCAGCGGGAATTATAAGGATCACAAATAGGATTCCGCAAGCAGAGGACCTGCCGTGCGCGCATCTGATTGAAAAAACAATCGTAATAGGAATAGGCTGCAGACGAGGCACAGAGGCCAAGGCGATTCAAAACCTTATAGACGATGAACTTGGGCGCCTGGGGATAGACAAGCGAAGCATAGCAAAGCTGGCAAGCATAGACATAAAAAGCGACGAGCAGGGAATACTGGAAGCGGCGGAGAATTACGGCGCCAAGGCCTGCTTCATAGGAAAAGGCGAGATAGAGGCTGTCGAAGAGCGTTTTACGACATCAAGCTTTGTGAAGGAGACTGTTGGAGTCGGGGGAGTATGCGAGCCCTGCGGCTCCATAGCTTCTGGCGGAGGCAGGATGCTCCTTGGCAAGACCGCACGCTGTGGAGTTGCCATATCAGTATGGGAGGAAAAGAAATGAAGGAAGGAAAGATATATGTTGTAGGCATAGGTCCTGGCGGAAGAGAGCACATGACCGGCGCGGCCATAGCGGCCATAGAAAGGTCTGAGGCCGTTGTGGGCTACAAGACATACATAGAGCTGGTACAGGGGCTGATACAAGGCAAGGAGGTCTTAGGTTACGGGATGAAGCGCGAGGTCGAACGGTGCAGGGCGGCGCTGGAGCTTGCAGAGAAGGGCAAGACTGTTGCGCTTGTGAGCAGCGGCGACTGCGGCGTCTACGGGATGGCCGGGATAATGCTCGAAATCGCGGCAGAAAGCGGCACCGAGACTGACATAGAGATTGTACCGGGAGTGCCGGCGGCGAATTCGGCGGCAGCGTGCCTTGGGGCTCCCCTCATGCATGATTACGCCACAATAAGCCTTAGCGACCTCCTCACGGACTGGAATGTCATAGAAAAGAGGCTGGAATGCGCGGCGCAGGCCGACTTTGTAATATGTCTCTACAACCCAAGAAGCAGGGGCAGAAAAGAGCACATCGAAAGGGCCAGAGAGATTATAATGAAGCACAGGGACGAAAACACAGCCGTTGGAATAGTCCAAAGCGCCATGCGGGAAGGACAGTCAGCCACTGTCACAACCTTGGGAGCCATGCTCAGCCATGAGATAGACATGCTGACTACGGTAATAATAGGCAACTCAAAAACGTATATTTCCGGGACGGGCATGATAACTCCAAGGGGTTACAAGCTATGATACTGCTGCTGGGGGGGACAAGCGACTCGAGGGCCCTGGCAGAGCTTCTGGCAAAAAAGGGAGCAAGGGTGCTTCTGAGTACGGCCACGGAGTACGGCGAATCGCTCGCAGGCGAAGTTGCCGGAATCCAGACCAGGTCTGGAAGGCTGACTTCATGCGAAATGGAGAGGCTTGTTCTGGATAGAGGAATCAGGTGCATACTCGACGCCACGCACCCGTATGCGGCCCGGGCGTCTGAGAGTGCCATAGAATGCGCAAGGCGTCTTGGAATAGCTTATGTTAGATACGAAAGGGCCAAGACGCAGTACGTCGGGTTTTCCGAAGCACTCAGATTCGATTCGACGGCTCAGGCGGCCGATTTCCTCGCTTGCAGCGAGGGCAACGTGCTCCTTACTACAGGAAGCAACACTCTCGAGGAGTTCACGGGCAAAATAGAGCTAGACAGGCTTTATGCAAGGGTGCTGCCCACCAGCAGCGTAATAGGAAAATGCGAGGCTCTAGGGATAAAGCCATCGAGGATAATAGGCATGCAGGGCCCTTTTTCGGAGAGCATGAACCGCGAGCTGATAAGGGCGTACAATATCAGCTTCATTGTTACAAAAGACGGAGGCACGGAAGGCGGCACAGTTGAAAAATTAAGGGCCGCAAGGGCTGAAGGAATAAAGGCCGTTATGATAAACAGGCCGCAAATTGAATACGGCAGCATATGCGGCACAATCGAGTGCGCCATGCAGGCCGCAATTGAAGCAGCTGCAAACTGCGGAAGGCAGACTGGGAGCAGGGAGCATGACTAGGCAGGACAGCTTGGAGGGTTGAAATGGAAATAGGGGTTATGGGCGTAAGCCATAAGACAGCGAACTCAGAGATAAGGGAAAAGGCAGCATTTACGCAGAGCGCAGCAAGAAAGGCAATGGAGAAGCTGTCCGCCTCATTTGGCGCTGAGTCCGTAATAATATCCACTTGCAACAGGAGCGAGTTTTATTATGCGGCAAGTGATTGGGAAAGGGTGCAAAGCGAAATAGAAAAGATGTATGAGGGCATGGCCGGGGAAGGCGGGATGCCCAGCGGCAGCCTGTACAAAAAAACAGGCACCGACGCGGCTGAGCATCTTATGAGGGTTGCCGCAGGGCTCGACTCCATGGTGATAGGCGAAGACCAGATACTCTCTCAGGTTAAGAGCGCTCACGCCCTTGCGCTCGAGTGCAAAAGCAGCGGCAAAGCGCTAAACAGGCTTTTCATGAACTCTGTAAGCTGCGCCAGGCATATAAAGAGCACTCTCGGCATATCCACACTTCCGCTTTCCGTGGCATATATAGGCGTGAAGCTCCTTGTAGAAAAGGCCGGAGGGCTCGCCGGCAAAAGAGCCCTGCTAATAGGACTCGGCGATACCGGCAGGCTTAGCCTCGAGCACCTGCTTGCCGAAAAACCGCTGTCTGTCGAAGTGGTCGCAGGCAGAAAGGGACTCAGCAACAGAGAATCATCTGACTGGCTTGTTGAAATGGGAATAAGCACAGTTGCCTACGAGGACAGATACGAGGCCATTTCAAGGTGCGACGTGCTCATATGCGCTACTTCGTCGCCCCACCATGTGGTGGAGGCAAAGGAACTAGGAAGCAGAGAGAAAAGGCTCCTTATAATGGACATGGCAATTCCGCGGGATGTGGATCCAATTGTAGGCTCCATAGAGAATGTTGAGCTGTACTGCATGGATGACATATCCGAAATAGCAAGGTCGAACGAGGCGTGCAGAGCGCAGCTTGCGGCAGAGGCAAGCGATATTGTAAACAAAAGAGCCGGGGAATACATGAGATGGCTCGCAAGAACATGCGTAGATCCCGTAATAGGGAGCCTTAACAGTAGATGTGCAGCGATAAAGGAAGAAACACTGGGGTATATAACCAGGAAAGTTGAGCTAAATGAACGGGAGCTCAGGGTGGTTGAAAAGATGATTTCATCATCGCTCAAAAAACTCATAAGGGAGCCGGTTCAAAAGCTCAAGGAACTTGATGGAAATGAGGCGAAAAAATACGCCTGCATGCTGGATGACATTTTCAGCCTGGGATGCTGCGAAGGGGAGTGATAGCATGTATATGCCGCTTATGGTGGAGCTTGCGGGCCGGAAGGCAGCAATAATTGGGGCAGGCAGGGTTGCGCTTTCAAAAGCCTCGACGCTGCTTGAATACGGGGCAGAGGTGAAAATAGTGGCTCCCGAAGCAGACAAAGGATTTGAGAGCTTTCGAGGGAGCGTTGAAATAACAAGGGAGCAATACGACAAAAGGCATATCGCAGGCTGCTTCATGGTGATTGCGGCCTCATCCAGCGAGAGCGCGAACGAGCAGGTCATGGAGGACTGCCGCAATATGGGCATACTTTGCTGCAGGTCTGACAGGCAGCAGGGTTCGGACTTTATATTCCCTTCCATGCTCAAAAGAGGCAGCCTTGTAATGTCCGTCTCAACGCAGGGAAAAAGCCCGGCACTTTGCGGAGTCATCATGAGGGAGCTTGAGAATGCCTACGGCGAGGACTATGAAGAGAAGCTTGAGCTGCTGTGGAGACTGAGAGACCTGCTTAGGCTCTCTGAAAAAGACCAGGAGCAGAGGGCGAAACTGCTAAGGGAAGCGGCTGCTATGGGCAACGAAGAAATTGCGAGGATGGTACGAGAATATGAAGATTAAAGTAGGCAGCAGGGGAAGCGCGCTGGCTCTGGCTCAGACTGAATGGGTCATAGGCAGGATGAAGGAGAAGAATCCGGCAGTGCAGTTTGAAATAAAGATAATAAAGACAAAGGGCGACAGGATACTCGATATAGCCCTGGACAAGATAGGTGACAAGGGACTTTTTGTAAAAGAGATAGAAAAGGAGCTCCTGAGCGGGGACATAGACATGGCCGTGCACAGCATGAAGGACATGCCTTCGGAGACGCCGCAGGGCCTGCTGATTTGCAAATCGCCTTTGCGGGAGGACCCAAGAGACGCACTTGTGCTAAGAGAAGGCTTAAGCGACATAGGAGAACTTCCCGAGGGAGCCGTTATAGGCACAGGCAGCAAGCGAAGGGAAAGCCAAATTGCGTCTATACGGCCGGATATAAATACTGCAGGCATAAGGGGTAATATCGTGACAAGGCTTGAAAAACTGAGGGAGCAGAATCTGGACGGGATAATGCTCGCAGCCGCAGGACTCAAAAGGCTGGGACTCGAGGGCAGGATAAGCCAGTACATGAGTCTTGAGAGTTTCCTGCCAGCGCCCGCACAAGGGACGCTTGCAATAGAAATCAGATCAGACGACAAGAGGCTAATTGAACTTGCAGATTCAATAAGCGACACCGAAACCTGCATACAGACAGCAGCAGAGAGGGCGTTCCTGGCCGCCTCCGGAGGAGGCTGCCACATGCCCATAGGAGCTTACTGCAGCATAGACGGCGAGAGGCTTCGCCTTGACGGACTTCTGGGCACAGAGGACGGCAGCAAAACTGTGCGCATGAGGGTGGAGGGAATAAGAGGCGAAGAAGCGGAGCTTGGAAGGAAGCTGGCGGAAATGATGCTAAAGGAGCTGAGTCAATATGAAGGGTAAGGCATATCTTGTGGGCGCTGGCCCCGGAGACTTCGGTCTGATAACGGTAAAGGGCATGGAACTCATAAAAAAAGCTGACGTCATAATATACGACCGGCTGATAAACAGCGAGTACCTGCTAAGCGCAAGGCAGGGCTGCGAACTCATATACGCAGGCAAGAGCCCGCAAAACCATGAGATGACCCAGGAGGACATAAGCCGCCTCATAGCGGACAAGGCTCTCGAAGGCAAGCTGGTAGTTAGGCTAAAGGGCGGAGACCCGTACGTGTTCGGAAGAGGAGGAGAGGAAGCCCTGCAGCTTAGGGAAAGCGGAGTGGAATTTGAAGTTGTGCCGGGCATATCATCGGCAGTAGGCGGGCTTGCATACGCAGGTATTCCAATAACCCACAGGGGTCTTGCCGACTCCTTCCACGTCATAACAGGGCATCTGGCGGCAGGCGAACGGGATGACTGGGGAGCTCTGGCGGAACTCAAGGGGACGCTTGTGTTTCTAATGGGCATGGAAAACCTCGGGCATATTTCCAGGAAACTCATTGAAAATGGAAAATCTCCGGATACGCCTGTGGCCGTAATAAACTGGGCTACAACAGGAAGGCAGAAGGTAGCCGTCGCAAGTCTTGCAGGCATTGAGCAGGAGGCTTCAAAGGCGGGATTAAAATCCCCTTCGCTGATAGCCATAGGCGACGTAGTGGCGCTAAGGGACGAGCTCGCGTTCTTTGAAAGGCTGCCTCTGTTTGGCAAAAGAGTCATAGTGACGAGAGCAAGGCATCAGGCGAGCTCACTTTCAAAGAGGCTGCGGGAGCTGGGGGCCGAGGCAGTCGAGATTCCCTCAATTGAGATAATAAAGGAGACCTGTGCAAATATCCTGGACAAGGCCATTGAAAATCTCAAAAGCTACACCCACATAGTATTCACAAGCGTAAATGGCGTTGATATATTCTTTGAAGGATTGTATGCGGCAGGGCTAGACTCAAGAAGCTTATACGGCATGACTGTAGCCGCTATAGGGCCGGCGACCGAGGCTGCCCTAAAGGAGCGGGGAATAAGGGCGGATATAGTGCCCTCCGAATACATTGGCGAAAGCGTGGCTGAAAGCCTCCTGCCTACTATAACAAGGGACAGCAGAGTGCTGCTGCCAAGGGCGAAGGGCGCAAGACGAGAGCTTGTGGACCTGCTCTCAAGGGAGTGCCATATCGACGAGGTGATTACCTATGAAGCTGCAATGCCAAAGGAGATGCAGGACTCGGCGCGGGCAGTTGCTGAGCTTGAAAAGGCTGACTACGTAACCTTCACAAGCAGCTCTACTGTCAGAAATTTCATAAGCCTAATTGGCGGAGAAGGCAAGAGAATATTGGAGGGAAAAATACTTGTATCGATCGGCCCAATAACAAGCACTGAGCTTGAAAAAAACGGACTAAGACCGCAGCTGCAGGCGGCGGAGTATACAATAGATGGAATGCTGGAAGTAATGATGAAAAACGCGGAGGTGTAGGAGATGTATCCAAGGACCAGAGGAAGAAGGCTGAGGGAGACCGAGGCAATAAGAAGCCTTGTGAGGGAAACGAGGCTCAGCCCAAGCGAGCTTGTATATCCTATATTCGTAATAGAGGGTGAGGGCGAAAAGCGCGAGATACCTTCAATGCCAGGCAATTATCACTTTTCCGCGGACATGCTCGATGACGAGATAGGCGAGCTTAAGGGGCTTGGAATAAACGCGGTGCTGCTCTTTGGAGTGCCGGGAATAAAGGATGCCTTTGGAAGCGAAGCCTACAGGGACGCAGGCGTGGTGCAGAGGGCTGTTAAGAGCATAAAGGCCCAGCATCCTGACATGTATGTAATAACTGACGTTTGCATGTGCCAGTACACTGACCACGGCCATTGCGGGATGTTGACCGAGACGGGGAGAGTGGAAAACGACAGGACGCTCGAGTACCTATCGAGGATAGCGCTCAGCCATGCCAAGGCAGGCGCAGATATGGTGGCGCCTTCAGACATGATGGACGGAAGGGTGGGATATATAAGGGACCATCTGGACGAGAACGGCTACAAGCACGTTGGAATTATGTCATACGCCGTAAAATACGCATCGGCGTTCTACGGTCCCTTCAGGGATGCCGCAGGCTCGGCTCCTTCATTCGGGGACAGGAAGACATACCAGATGGATCCGGCCAATTCCGACGAGGCGCTGCGCGAGGCCAGAGCTGACATACGAGAGGGCGCCGACATAATAATAGTAAAGCCTGCGCTTGCCTACCTAGACATTGTAAGAAGGGTCAAGGACTCGGCAAATATTCCCGTGGCTGCTTACAACGTCAGCGGAGAATACGCTATGCTAAGGAATGCTGTGGACAGCGGCATACTCGGGGAGGACGCCATAATGGAGTCGCTAATATCAATAAAAAGGGCTGGAGCCGACATCATCATAACATATTTTGCAAAGGAAATAGCCAGAAAGCTGAGGAGAGAATAATGGAGCACGCAAGGTCTAAAAATATATACGAAGAGGCTAAAAAGTACATTCCGGGCGGCGTCAACAGTCCGGTGAGGGCTTTCAAATCCGTAGGACTGGATCCGGTGTTCATCGAAAGCGGCAGAGGGAGCAGGGTAACAGATGCCGACGGCAACAGCTACATTGATTTCGTATGTTCCTGGGGTCCTCTGATACTGGGACATTCACCCGAATATATATATGAAGGCGTGGACGAGGTCATAAGAAGAGGCACAAGTTTCGGGCTGCCCACAGAAACAGAGGTGAAGATGGCCAGGCTCATATGCGAGGCTTTGCCGGGTATGGACATGGTCAGGATGGTCAACTCGGGCACAGAGGCGACAATGAGCGCCCTCAGGCTCGCAAGGGCATACACGGGAAGGGACAAAATCATAAAATTCGAGGGCTGCTATCACGGCCACTGCGACTCGCTGCTTGTAAAGGCGGGCTCAGGTGCCATGACTTTCGGCGTCCCTACGACCCCCGGCGTACCACAGGACGTGATAAAGGATACAATAGTGTGCAGGTACAACGACATGGATTCAGTGGAGGCCGCATTCGGGGAAAATAGGGGCAGCATAGCAGCGGTCATAGTGGAGCCAGTCGCAGGCAACATGGGAGTAGTGCCGCCAAGAGAAGGCTTCCTTGAGGCGCTTCGCGAGATAACTCAAAGAAACGGGGCGCTCCTGATATTCGACGAGGTGATAACGGGCTTTAGGCTCTCATATGACTGCGCTCAGGGACTTTACGGAGTGGAGCCGGACATAACATGCCTGGGCAAGATAATAGGCGGAGGATTGCCTGTCGGTGCATACGGCGGCAAAAGAGAGATAATGAGCATGGTTTCGCCTCTTGGCAGCGTATACCAGGCGGGCACCCTCTCGGGCAATCCGCTGGCCATGCACATGGGCATGAGGACGCTCGAGTACCTAAGGGACAACCCGCAGGTATACAGCCAGATAGAGGAGAATGCCATAAGGCTTGAAGCGGGACTAAAGACCATAATTGAAGAGCTTTCGATAGATGCATGCGTGACAAGGGCCAAGGGTATGGTGTGCCTGTTCCTTGGCAAAGGACCTATGGAGAGCCACGACGATGTCATAAGATGTGACACTGCAAGGTATTCGGTTTATTTCAGGGAGATGCTTGAGAGGGGAATAATAATTCCTCCGGCCCAGTTTGAGGGCTGGTTCCTGTCATATGCCCACACAAGAGAAGACATAGAATATGCTATAAAGGCGAGCAGAGAGTCGCTTGAAGTCGCATGTGCAGATTAAATGTAATAATTTGCAAAATGCATGATTCTCAGAGCAAAGTTAAATATTGCGCCGATGAATAGAATAGCAAGTTAAATGCAGGGAAAGGCTTTTTTATCTGGATGATAAAGGCCTTTCTTTTTTTGATGTGTCGAATATTGCGATAAGTAAATGATTGAACCAGAAAAAAGCAGGTATATTTATTATAACCACAAGTTTTCTTATTACAAGAATGAGTATTAAATCAAAATACATAGAAAGGGGTGTTTGTATTATGAAAAAATCTTTAGACAGGTTTGTTGCTATCATTTTGATAATAGGCATGTCCGTTTGGATGCTACCTCAAATGTACTCGGAAGCTGCAAACGACAGGATTAGCGCAGAATCAGCAGCAAAAGAAAAAAATCCGAATGTGGTTAACAAAAAAAATGACACGACGCCTCCTGAGCTAAAAATACCAGGGGACATTACTATCAGTCTGGGGGAGGCTCTCGACCTAATGGAGGGAGTGAGTGCCTATGACGAGGCAGATGGAGATCTCACAGACAGCGTTGCTGTAGAGGGCACAGTTGACATTGGAGCTGCAGGCAGTTACATGCTCATCTACACAGTTACAGACAATGCGGGCAACGCCGCTGAAGCCAGCAGAACAATAAAAGTAGCGGACACACAAAAGGATGCGGTACAAAAAAATATAGTACAGATGCAGGACAAGAAAGACAATAGAGCTTCAGCCGATGATGTTAGTGATGTTGCAAGTGAAGATACTGCATCTGACACGGTAGAAATCCAAAAAGTTGTAGGTCAAGATGAGGGCTCGAAAGATACGGTTCCGCCGGTTATAAAATCACATGGAAATATAACACTCGAAGTGGGAACTGAATTTGACCCAATGGCTGGAGTAAGTGCATATGACCTTATAGATGGCGATATTGCAAATGAAAAAATAGCTGTCGCAGGAACAGTGAACACAGGCAAGCCAGGCAGATACAAGCTGACATATACAGTTTCTGATTCATCAGGAAATAAGGGCAAATTTATAAGAACAATTACGATAGTTAAAACCTTGCCAAAGATTTCCGAGGAAAAAATGGCAGAGGCACTGTCTGATACAACGTATCCAACAGCGGCAATAGATAAGATAATATCAGATGGAAATACTAAAACATTTACGACCATAGTAAGATTCAGCGAACCAGTAAAGATGGTTTATGATCCTAATGACGTAGAGCCGCTCAAGGAATTCAAGGAAATTGGTCCAAATGACAGCCAGAACAGATATTTTGTGGGAACTGACAACGATCTACTGTTAAATAATCGTGGAAACAGTATAGAGCTTATGGACTCTTATCCGCTAAACAGTGCAGGTAATAGGGATCGCAGCGTGCTTACCACCGGATTTACAAGGCTAGAGCTTCTTTACAAGGGGTATTCGGGTTCAATAGAAGCTTCCCAATACTACATCAAGGGCGGAGGATTCCTGTTCACAGATAACGGACAAATCAAAATCAAGCTGGACAGGGTATCTGACCTTGCAGGTAACTCTGTTGACAATGACGTGATAGCAGGTACTGTTGAGATTTCAGGAGCACCTGCGGACACAACTCCTCCAATCATCACAGCGCCGGGCGATGTGACGCTTCAAAAGGGCAGCGCTTTTAATGTCAGGGAGGGTGTAACAGCAACTGATAACGTAGATGGCAATATTACTGCTAATATAGTAGTCGGAGGAACTTTTACCGATACAAGCAACGTAGGAGAATATACAGTCACTTATGATGTTTCTGATACGGCAGGAAACAATGCCGTGCAGGTGATAAGAAACATAACTGTAGTAGACGGTTCGGGAGATATTACGCCGCCAAAGGCTACAATAGATACGATAACAACGGACGGAACAACTCGCACATACTCAATGACTGTAAGGTTCGACGAGACCGTCAAGATGGCGTATGATCCGCTTGACAGCGTGCCTCTCAAGGAATTCTTCGGGCTAGGGCCAAACAAGAACCAGAACAGATTCTTTGTAAATGCAAACAACGATCTTGTTGTAAACAGCTTGGGCAACAGCCTTGAGATGATGAGTGCAATTCCTTCTGATGGCAGCCTCACAGGAGGTTTTACGACTCTTACAATAAAGCTGAAGGGATACACAGGGACTGTAGAGGCGTCTGAATACTACATCAAGGGCGGAGGCTTCATATTCACAGAAAGTGGCAAAGTGAGAATCAAGTTGGACAGAGTGGCAGACCTTTCAGGCAACTCTGTGGATGGAACAATAGTGGAAGGCACAGTTACACTTCCGGGACAACAGGAAGATACAACGCCTCCAGTCATAACGGCGCCTGGTGATGCTACTCTTCAAAAGGGAAGTGCGTTCAACGTTAGAGAAGGTGTAAGCGCGACTGACAACGTAGATGGAAACATAACCGCTAATGTCGTGGTTGGGGGTACATTTGTAGATACAAGCAACATAGGAACATACACTTTAACTTATGATGTGTCTGATGCCGCAGGCAACGAGGCGCCACAGGTTGTAAGAACAATAACAGTAGTGGATGGTCAGGCAGACACAACCAAGCCAACAGCTACAATAGACACCATAATCACTAATGGAGCAACGCGAACATATACTATGACTGTAAGATTTGACGAGACCGTCAAGATGGCGTATGATCCGCTTGACAGCATACCTTTCAAGGAATTTTTCGGACTAGGTCCAAACAAAGATCAGAAAAGATTTATTGTAGGAGAGGATAACGGCTTATTTGTTAATAACCTTGGAAACAGTCTTGAGATGATGACGGTAACGCCTACAGACGGCAACATTACAGAAGGGTTCAAGACGCTGAGAATCAGCGTCAAGGGCTACACTGGAACTGTGGAAGCATCTGAATACTATATCAAGGGCGGAGGCTTCATATTCACAGAAAACGGCAAGGTCAGGCTGATGATTGACAGAGTGGCAGACCTTGCTGGCAACTCAGTCGACGGGACAATAGTGGAAGGTACGGTAACGCTACAGTAATAGATTGAAATAAGTTTAGGCAAAATTAAACATGGGTTCTGAAATTGCTGAGAGAAACCAGGGCGGCACAGCATAATTCATATTGCAGTGTAGCTCTGGTTTCTCCATTGTGCAACAATTATGCAATTTTGAATAATGCTATATTTTCAAGATTGAATCTATCCAGTGCGCGGTATATGTATTATATGTTAAATGGAATTTAGAGAGGAACGAACATTTTCATTAGACAAAGGGGGGCTTCAAATGAAAAAAACGGCTCGCAGGTTTGTAGTAATAATTCTAATAATAGGCATATCCATATGTATGTTGCCAGGAATTTTCCAGGAAACGGTGAGTGGCAGTACTAGCGCAGAGGCAGCTTCGAATGAAAAAAATCTGAACACGTCTGAGCTGAAAAAAGACAATAAGCCGCCTATACTTAAGATAGCAGGCAACACGACCATTAAGCAGGGGGAAGCCTTTGATCCGCCTGTTATCAAATCTCATGGCAATATTATACTGGCAGTTGGAAGCGACTTTGACCCAATGGCCGGAGTGAGCGCATACGATCTCATGGATGGGGATATCGCAAAGGAAAAAATAACATACATAGGAAATGTGGACACAAGCAAGCCAGGCAAATACAAGCTGACATATACAGTTTCTGATTCAGAAGGAAACAAAGGGAGATTCAGCAGGACTATAACAATAGTTGAGATACTCCCTAAAATCACAGAAGGAGACACAGCTGGAGCGCTTGCAGACACAACGTACCCAACTGCAGCAATAGACAAGATAACATCAGATGGAGAGACAAAAACGTATACTGCAATAGTAAGATTCAGCGAGCCAGTGAAGATGGTCTACGATCCTTATGACGTAGAGCCGCTCAAGGAGTTCAGAGGAATAGGGCCGAATGACAGTGAAAACAGATACTTCGTTGGAACAGATAACGACCTGTTTGTGAACAGCCTTGGAAACAGCATAGAGCTTATGGACTTTTATCCGCTAAACAGTGCAGGGAATAGGGACCGAAGTGTGCTTACAACAGGATTCGACAAGCTCGAGCTTGTATTCAAGGGATACTCAGGTCTAATGGAGGCGTCTGAATACTACATTAGGGGCGGTGGATTCCTGTTTACAGATAACGGACAGATAAAAATAAAGCTCAACAGGGTATCAGACCTTGCGGGTAACTCTGTTGATAATTTAGTTGTATTAGGAACGGTCGCTGTATCAGGAACTGCCGATACAACGCCGCCGGTAATCACGGCTCCCGGAGATTTTACACTTCAAAAGGGCAGCGCTTTTAATGTCAGGGAGGGTGTAACAGCAACTGACAACGTCGACGGAGACATAACCTCGAATATAGTTGTCGGAGGAACGTTTACCGATACAAGCAACGTAGGAACATACACAGTAACGTACAACGTATCTGATGCAGCAGGCAACGCGGCAGCGCAGATTACAAGGACAATAACAGTAGTCGGTGATACGACAAAGCCAACGGCAACAATAGACCCAATAACATCGGATGGGGTGACACGCACGTACAAAACGACTGTCAGATTCAGCGAAACTGTCAAGATGGCATATGATCCGCTTGATAACGAGCCGCTGAGGGAATTTACGGGACTAGGACCAAACAAGAATCAAAATAGGTATCTTGTCGGGGCAGACAACAACCTTATAGTGAATGACTTTGGGAACAGCCTCGAGCTCCTGATAATGAGAGCCACGGATGGAGTTGCGACTGAAGGCTTCAGGACGCTTGAAATTACATTCAAGGGATATACGGGGACTGTGGAGGCGTCTGAATACTACATCAAGGGCGGAGGATTCATATTCACAGATAGCGGCAAGCTGAGAATCAAGCTTGATAGGGTGTCAGATCTTGCGGGAAACTCTGTGGACGGAGTGATAGTCGAAACCACAGTAACCGTGTCTGGAAATCCGGTAGACACAACGCCGCCGGTAATCACGGCTCCCGGAGATTTTACACTTCAAAAGGGCAGCGCTTTTAATGTCAGGGAGGGTGTAACAGCAACTGACAACGTCGACGGAGACATAACCTCGAATATAGTTGTCGGAGGAACGTTTACCGATACAAGCAACGTAGGAACATACACAGTAACGTACAACGTATCTGATGCAGCAGGCAACGCGGCAGCGCAGATTACAAGGACAATAACAGTAGTCGGTGATACGACAAAGCCAACGGCAACAATAGACCCAATAACATCGGATGGGGTGACACGCACGTACAAAACGACTGTCAGATTCAGCGAAACTGTCAAGATGGCATATGATCCGCTTGATAACGAGCCGCTGAGGGAATTTACGGGACTAGGACCAAACAAGAATCAAAATAGGTATCTTGTCGGGGCAGACAACAACCTTATAGTGAATGACTTTGGGAACAGCCTCGAGCTCCTGATAATGAGAGCCACGGATGGAGTTGCGACTGAAGGCTTCAGGACGCTTGAAATTACATTCAAGGGATATACGGGGACTGTGGAGGCGTCTGAATACTACATCAAGGGCGGAGGATTCATATTCACAGATAGCGGCAAGCTGAGAATCAAGCTTGATAGGGTGTCAGATCTTGCGGGAAACTCTGTGGACGGAGTGATAGTCGAAACCACAGTGACGGTTCAGCCTTAGTGATACATCTTATCAAAAGAGAAGAAAATTAATGTGAAAGAGGTATGCAATATGAAAAACCAAACAAAAAAAATTCTATTTGTGGGAATAGCCGCTTTTGCTTTTTTGCTCATTGTGCCTGTGGCTGAGCAAAAAAAAGATTCGGATCCTCCTGTCATCAAAACACCCGGCAATGTCACCTTAAACAAGGGAAGTTTCTTTAATCCGATGGAAGGCGTAATAGCATACGACATGGATGACTACAGCGTGGACAGGGAAGATGTGGTTGTCGATGGAACAATAGACACAAATACTCCTGGAATATACAAGCTCATTTACCGAGTCGCAGATACGTCTGGAAATACGGCTAAGTCTGAAAGAACAATAACTGTGGAGCAGATATCAGAAGATATTTCGGCGGGGAACAAACCCGACATAACTATTCCGATTGCGACTATTGATCCTATAGTAACAGACGGAATATCTCGCACTTATTCAATTATAGTAAGGTTCAATGAGACTGTTAGGATGGAATATAATGCAAATGATTTCGAGCCAATAAGAGAATTTTTATCGATCGGTCCTAATAGGGACGAGAGTAGATATATAGTCGGAGAAGACAATGATATCGTAGTCAATTCTTTCGGCTGGAGCCTCGAAACCATGGATTCATTCCCGATTGATGAAAACGGACGGGACAACAGGGACATACTCAACAAGGGATTCAAAAAAATTCGGATACTTCTAAAGGCATATAAGGGGACTAATGAGGCCCCCGATAATCATGTAGAGGGTGGAGGTTTTACATTTACAGAAAATGGCAAAATAAAGATAAAGCTGGATCGGGTGAAAGATATTGCAGGCAACTCTCTGGATGGAGCTATAGTTGAAACCACTGTAACTGTAAAGCCTTAGCGCAGTTTGTTTAAAATGACCAGGAAGAGTGGCTTGATTCATAAAATGTAAAGGATGAACCGTATCATATTTTCGGTTCATCCCTATATATATTTTTTGTATTCTGATTTTTTTACTTAGAAAGGTCTTCAATAAAGCCCTTGCCTGTAGCATGGTATTCGTCCATTATATCCTCTGGGACCATGCTTCCGCCTGTAGCCCATGCTATGTGCGAAGAGTTGTCCATGATCCCTTCGAGCCCTCTTGCCCTGATGTATTCCTGGCCGAGTGGATCGTCAAGTAGCATGGCAGGTCCGGGAACGCCTGCAAGAGCCGAAGGTTCGAGTCTTATGCCCTCTGAGTCTATCATCTTGCTCAGCATCATGTACATAGTCTCGTCCTTTACGGAGTAGCTGCCGCTTATGAGGTTTTCGAGCACCTTGCCGACAAAGCCCGAAGCCCTTCCCACTGCAAGGCCGTCTGCAGCCGTCTTGTTGTCTATTCCGAAGTCCTGCACGCATACCTTGTCGTGAAGCCCGCTCATGAGGCCAATCAGCATGCAAGGAGAATGCGTAGGCTCTGCAAAGAAACAGTGCACGTTGTCCTTGAACATGAGCTTTAGACCGAAGGCCACGCCGCCAGGTCCGCCGCCGACTCCACAAGGAAGGTACACAAAGAGGGGATGGTCGCTGTCAACCTTTACGCCCATTTCGTCAAGCTGGCCTTTCAGCCTTGAAGCAGCCACAGCATACCCCATGAAGAGATTCTTTGAATTCTCGTCATCCACAAAGTACATGTTAGGGTCTGTTTCTGCCTGCTTTCTGCCTTCCTCAACTGCTATGCTGTAGTCGGATTCATATTCGACAACAGTGACGCCCTTGCTTCTTAGGAGGTCTTTTTTCCACTGCTTTGCGTCTGCCGACATGTGGACATAAACCTTGAAGCCGAGCTGAGCACTCATTATGCCTATGCTAAGGCCAAGGTTGCCCGTGGAGCCAACAGCTATTGAGTAACCCGAGAAGAATCTTCTGAACTCGTCGCTGTCCAACTTAGAGTAGTCGTCATTAATGTTGAGCTTGCCTGCTTCCATTGCAAGGTCCTCGGCGTGCTTGAGCACCTCGTATATGCCGCCCCTGGCTTTTATCGAACCCGATATGGCAAGATGGCTGTCACATTTGAGAAGAAGCTCGCCCTTTATTTGAGTATTATAGAAGGCTTCAACCTCCGCCTTCATCTTGGGTATCCTGACAGTCGGAGATTCAATTATGCCGCCTGCCTCTCTTGTCGCAGGGAACACCTTGGCTATATAGGGAGCGAACCTTTTAAGCCTGTCTTCAGCATCCCTAACGTCGTCCATCCCAATTTCAACCTTCTTGATTGCATCCTCGAAGCTCTCGTACTTTCCATTTGTCCAGAAAGCCTCCTCGAGATTCATAATTCTGTCCATGAGAGGGAATCTGTTCTTCCACTCCGAAATGCTCATACCGGCTACAAAAGTATTCTCATCCATGCCTATTACCTCGCTTTTTTAAAATTTTATTTTTAGGTTTTTGATCATCATAATTGTTATATTTACAAAACGCAGCTGCTTGAAACATATATTAGTCTTAAACAAATTATAGCCGACAAAGACAAAAAATTCAACATATAAGCACAAAGTTTATTATAATAAACAAATGAATACTGGATTCAAAAAATGGTATAATTAAATAAAAGAAATTTGTAAGCATAAGGAGATTTGCAATGACAGATTACAGCGTCGGAAAGACTATACACGAACACAGAAAATCAAAGGGCTACAACATAAGAGAATTTTCGAAACTTACGGGGCTCAGCACATCTTTGCTAAGTCAGATAGAAAGAGACCTGGCCAATCCATCTCTCAACGCCCTCAAGGCGATTGCAAATGCGCTCAACATACCGCTTTTTACGCTGTTCATAAATGAGATAGACCACAGCCTCCTGATACTAAGGAAAGAGGACCGCAAAAGGGTTTACAGGTCAGACAACGTCCATGTGGTTTCCGAGACTCTAACTAGCGACTATATGAAATCATCAGGGGTTGAAATGCTTACAATGAAGCTCGAGGCTAATTCGCAGCCCAGTGAGGAGCATTGGATGCATGCTCAGGAGGAAATAGCCCTCGTTTTGAAAGGGAATCCGACAATAGTGCTTGACGATATTCCGTACAAGTTGAGTGAAGGGGACTCAGTTAGAATACTGCCCAACATGAAGCACAAGTTCATCAACGATACTGATACTGCGGCTGAAATGATCTATGTGCTCATTCCAATAGTATAGTTTGAAAGTAATGTAATGAGAGGTGAATAGTCATGATTCCCAACTTCATAAGGCTCAATTCGTCAACAAGGCATGACAGGCACACTGTTATTGCGCATGCCAGAGAGGCAATTTCAAAAAGCGGGGGCTGGATACTTGACTTTAAGATGTTTTCGAATGTCTCCATAAACATAGTGTTCCAGATGGCGCTGAGCGATGTGGGTAAGCTCGCTCAGGCATTCGAGCAAGTCGAAATAAAGCTGTATCCGGAAAGCATAGAGGCCCTTGACGGATTCGTCCAAATGTCAAAAGGGTTGCCGAGGGAAAAGTTGGAGGCTGAAATATTTGGCACGCTTCAAATCACATTCATACACAAGGATAAGGATCTTAAGATAATAGTGCCATAGGTGCCCGGTTGATAAAATAAAAATATTATATGTGAAAAGACATACAAAGCTCTGGGACCAACGCCCAGAGCTTTTTCATATACTGAATATTAAGCTATGTAAAAATACTTCTATTGTCAAAGTAAAATACCAAATTTAAGCTCATGAAGCAATGTTGCCTAGCCATTTGATAGCGAATTGTTCTCAATGAGGAATTCCACAAAGGCTTCCTTGCCAAGCGGCCTGCTGAAAAGGTATCCCTGCCCCATGCTGCAGCTGTTGTCTCTTAGGAATCCCAGTTGATTGTCTGTCTCTATGCCTTCTGCAACAACCTGAAGATTGAGTATGTTGGCCATGGCTATAATAGTTGAGACTATCTGGGTGTTGTCGGTGTTTATGTTTATGTCGCTTACGAAGCTCTTGTCAATCTTGAGCGTGTCTATCGACAGTTTCTTGAGCTGGCCCAGCGATGAGTAGCCTGTTCCAAAGTCGTCAATTGAAAGCTTAACGCCAAGGTCGCTGAGCCGTGAAAGCACATCAATAGTATGCGATATATTCTCGACTGGTATGCTTTCAGTTATCTCAAGCTCAAGGTATTTTGGATCAAGCCCCGTTTCCCTCAGGGTCTTTGATACAGTCTTGACAAAATCATCCTGCTCAAACTGCTTAAGAGATACGTTGACAGCCACCGTGATAGGTGAAAGGCCCATCTCCTGCCATTTTTTATTCTGAGAGCATGCCTCGCGAAGAACCCATTTCCCAATCGGGACTATGAGGTTGTTCTCTTCAGCTATCGGGATGAAGCTGTAGGGAGGTACAAGTCCCAGCTTTGAGCTTTTCCATCGCAGAAGTGATTCTGCAGCAACAACCTTCCCCGAATCGATGTCTACTATCGGTTGATATTCAAGATGGAATTCATTTTTGTCGAGCGCGAACCAAAGATTGTTTTCAAGCACGAATGCACTGTTTATTTTTTCATTCAGATTTGGCGAGAAGAATTCTATGCAGCTGCCAGGCCTTTCCTTGGCCTTGTACATTGCTATGTCGGCGTTCTTAATAAGCGATTCCACGTCATCGCCATTTGAAGGATACAGCGCTATTCCGATGCTGACCGACATATGGAAGATATGCGTGTCAAATATGAATGGCTGCCTGAAAAATTCGACGATCGAATTTGCCAGCTCTATAATCTCATCCTCGTCGTAGTAGTCTTCAATTGCCGTTATGAATTCATCTCCGCTGATTCTGGCTACACTGCTTTCAAGTCCGATTATCCGCTTGAGATTTTTTGCCACAACCTGCAGCAGTTTGTCACCGTTGGCATGGCCGAGGTTGTCGTTTATCTTTTTGAAGCCGTCAAGGTCGAAAAAAAGTACGGCAATAGGTTTGTCATCCGCAGAACTAAGAAGTTCCTTTAAATGTTTCAAGAAGTATCTTCTGTTGTAGAGACCGGTAAGACTGTCTTTGTAGGCCAGACTTTTAATCTCTTCTTCGTTTTTGCTGTACCTTGTTACATCTCTAACAACTGCGGCGCATATATCATCCGACGCAGAGTCCAGCTTTATAAGCGAAGTTCTGGCTAGGAAGCTTTCGCCGGTTTTTCTGAAATATGTAGTATCAAAATCGCATCGACCTTCTTTAAGCGCTGATTCAATCATTAGGGTATTCTGCTCATGTGTTCTCAGGCTCTTTTTAGTCTTGTCAAGGCTAAGAACGGGAAAATCATGGCCTACAAGGTCTATTTTTGAATGGCAACCAAAGAGTGCCGCTGCATTTTCGTTGCAACCAGCTATGCTCGAGCCCCTCAGTATGAAAATTGCCTCGGGAAAATCCTCGAAGAATTGTTCATAGTTGATTTCCAAAGTGCGGTCGACTACATGATTTTCAAAATCTGAATATGAAGCTTGGAGGCGGTTTTGCATGGACAGGTTCTCCTTTTACGGGAATAGTTAAAAAGATTGTTAAATAAATACTGTTACATTGTTGCTTTTAGTGTTAAAATAATACTATGCGATTTGTTTTTATAATTACAATTCCAAAATCCACTAATATATTTTGGGTGTTGGTCCGCTGCAATTAATAAATAATGGTTTCTAGGAGGATTTGGCATGGATTCTACTGATTATAATATAATTAAAATACTTCAAAACGACGGCAGAATATCTATGAAGGACCTTGCAGTAAAAGTCGCACTCAGTCCGCCCGCTGTGGCAGAAAGAGTAAGACGGCTTGAGGAGTCAGGAGTCATACAGGGATACAAAGCCGTCATAAGTCCGGAAAAACTGGGCCGCAATATAAATGTGCTTATAAATGTGGACATGAAGGTTCAAGGCCGTGAGAAGTTCATGGATTTCCTCAAAAAAGAGGACAGCATAATAGAGTGCTACCATGTAACAGGTCCATACTGTATGATACTCAAGGCCAGTCTCGACAAAATGGCGAGCCTTGAAAAATTAATAGGACAAATCCAGGTATTCGGCGACACGGAAACCTTCATAATACTCTCCACACCGGTAAGAGACAAGGTGATTGGAAGGCTGGCAGAAAGTCCAGGACAGCCCTAAGCTTTTTATTTAGTCATATTCAATGACAAGCCCGACTCCTACTTCTCTTACGTTCACAAATCTGGACAGTTCAATTTTAGAATTAAGGTCTGTACAATGACCTGCATATACTTCGCCTGAGACATTGTTGCCAAGGTAATTGCAGGTTGACGAGAGAAGCTCCGGCGACGGATTCAATAGGTGAAATCCGCCTATGACGCAGGCTATCCTCTCGTCAGAGCACACCTTTTTTGCGTATTCGATTATATTGCATATGCCCGAGTGTGAACAGCCAGTAATAATGACAAGACCTTTAGAAGATCTGTAGGCGAGAGCTGTGTCATCCAGGCAGTAATCGTCTGAGACTACTCCGTTGCAGCACTCTTTACCAAAGGGCGTCATGATTTCAAAGTTATTTGTACGCTCCACTTCGCCGAGGAAAATTAGGTTTTGGGTAATACATACGGGCTCCTTGCTGAGTTTCACGTTGAAATATCTGCCCAGGGCTTCAGCTGATACAACAGAGCCAATCTCCTCACCTGTAAGATATTGCTTAAAGCAAAACGCATGAGGATGGGCAATTACGGTAGGAGTTTTTGAAACTCCGCGTTCAACTGACGCCTCGGTAAAGTTGCTTATGAGGTGGCCAAGTCCCCAGGTATGGTCATTGTGTCCATGGGATATCGCCACGTAATCAACGTTGGCGATGTCTATGCCCATCTTGGCAGCATTCTCGATAAAAAGGCCGGAGTAGCCCGTGTCAAAAAGAATACTCGTTTCACCATCCTCGATTAAGTATGAGACGCCTGGCTCACCTTTGAAATAGCGGTCTATGTAAGTGTTGTTGTCGACAAGGACAGTAAGTTTCATAAGGCATCCTCCTCATGCATGGTTGCATAATAAATAACAATTGAAAAATGATTCATTTGAATATATATTAATTTTATACTTGATGGACCCTACTAGCAAGAAGAATGATGACAAGATAAGTTTTTTTTGTTATAATAATCAAGTAAGTTTCAACAAAATCATCTTGGGGAATTAGCTCAGCTGGGAGAGCGCATGGCTGGCAGCCATGAGGTCAGGGGTTCGAGCCCCCTATTCTCCACCAAATAGGTACACCAATTTTGATACAATGCAAAGCCCTTGATTTCAAGGGCTTTTGTTGTTTTTGTAATTAAATAAGACTTCAAGTAGGTCTAAATATTGCAAATGCACACCTTTCTGCTAAAAAGTATGCACACCCCTGGTGCATTTTTCGCAAGGGGTGTGCACTTTTTAGCGGAAATATTTACTTTATTTTTGCGATTTTTCAGGGAATATAGATAAGTAGGCTAAAATGAAAAAGAGAAAAGCACCGAGTATTAAAGAAGAGTGATTGAGTAAATATGATTGTTGTTTAGCTGAATTAACTTGCTAATGATGTGGTTTAGAGCGAATATACTACTACCAAAATAATTGGTAGAAAGGGGATCGCTCATATGAAAATACGGAATGTGACCATTATTCCGCCATCAAAACCAGATCAACCGGATCGATACTTAGGAACACCAGGGAAAATTCACGTTGTTGGATATGCCCGTGTAATTAAGGGTATAGGTGCTGGTGTTCAGATAAGAAAAAATATTAGGAGACTCATCGCAGATCGGCAAGACTGGGAGCTGACATTTGTGACCACTGACCACTGTAAAACTAAGGATCAGAAATCTACCTGGCGTTCATTTCTCAGCATTTGTCATGGCATCGAATGTAGATATATAGATATTCTGATTATCCATTCTGCAAATGATTTGGAAAGCGCCGTAGCCATTGCTAGGGATCTGCTCCCGTTATGTAAGAGCAATGGGGTCGCAGAGTATGTGGCTCATAACGACAGGCTGCTTACTGAAAGTGAGTTTAAATAAACTTGGTGCCTGGGAAAGCTCCGAAAAAATAAAAAAGAACTAATAAATAATTCGTTTGATGCATAATAATAAAACGCCGCAAATAAAGGGTATTTATAGTATATATCTCTCTTGTTGGAGGTGTTTACTATGCTAAAT
>Ga0302252_1000442_pt1 | contig 36688 bp, 27 predicted proteins | sample AAG_RA_Leu_MG_FD_193511 | JGI IMG/M metagenome (GOLD analysis project Ga0302252, IMG submission 193511) | Enriched activated sludge microbial communities from anaerobic digester in WTTP, New Holstein, Wisconsin, United States - AAG_RA_Leu | ecosystem: Engineered > Bioreactor > Anaerobic >... | reverse complement strand
AATATCGTGTATAGAATGCATCATGGCAACCACCTATGTATGCCTGGAATGGCTGTTTCGTCGGGAACACCCCTGAGATCGTGGAGCCTGTGACATGGGCACGTCCCTGTGAATCAACTGCGATCGCGTTTCCTGTATCAGAGAGTGGCCCCCCGAGGTAGGTCGAGAAGATCAGGGAATCTCCTGCGGGGCTGACTTTCGTCACAAATGCATCAGTCCAGAGATCCCCTGCCAGTGAAGCCTGGACTGCATTTCTGACAGGGAAGTTGGTTGAGTAGGTGATCCCTGTGACGTACGAGTTGCCATCCGAGTCTACTGCCACCCCGTTTCCGGCCTCAATCAGAGATCCGCCGATGAACTCGGAGAAGATGATCCCGGATCCATCCCCCTTCATCTTCAGAATGAATGCGTCCTGGGTTCCGCCGAACGTGGAATTATGGGGGAAACCAACAGCCGGAAAATTGGGAGACCAGGTGCTTCCGGTAAGGTAGAGGTCCCCTGCATTGTCAAGGGTAATGGCATTTCCAGAATCGTCCTTTGTTGTTCCCAGGTAGGTTGAAAAGACGAGTTCCGATCCATCGGGTGTCAGTTTTACCGCGAATGCGTCATTGCCGCCACCAGGGGATTCCTGGAGTGCGAACATCAAATCCACGGGAAAATCTGGCGAATCTGTCTGCCCGGTGACATAGGCATGCCCTGTTGGATCGACAACGATGCCCTTCCCCAGTTCGTCACCGCTGCCTCCAAAGTACGTGACGTAGACTGGAGCGGTCCCGTCAGCATTGATCTTTGCTACCACGACATCGGTGCCATCGCCACTGATGCCATAGGAATTCTCGGCCATTTCATAGGGGGCAGGGAATGATTCGCCCGTCACATAGGTATTTTTTGCATCGTCCACCGCGATTGCCCGCCCGTAGGCAAGCCCGATTCCCCTTAAATAAATGCCGTATTTCATGACGGGGTCTATGACAAGAGGACGGGAAACGTCATACGGTCCGACCGCAAAGCCCACCCGGTTGTTGTCGAGAAGGACATACGAGGAACTGACGGCGACGAATCCTTGATCGGTTATCTGGTAGCACACCGGCGGGGATTCGACGATCTCCCCTGCACCTGTTATTATGTGAAGTGCTCCGTCAGGCCCGAATGAGAGGTCACTGACTCCCGAATATTCGAGAATTATTTTTTCAGGGGATGCACCCGGGGCAACGATATACGTGCTCTTCAGTCCATCAGCGGTCCCTTCAAAATACAGATCGATTCCGGGATAGAGATCCTGGTATTCGATCGCCCGGAACACAGGAATGCCTGTCAGCCACTGTGATGGATTATTCCCAAGAAGGAAGTTTACGTGGCCAGATCCCCGGTCAAGACCCCTTATATCAGGGGTGGGATGTGCGCCCACGAACCGGTATCCGGCAAGGTGTGTGACAGCGTTGTCCATCTCCCCTGCTACAAGTTTGAACGTGACACCTTCCCTGGTGAAGAAGAGAGATCCTCCATCCGAGATGGTCATGTATTGGACAGCATCTTCGCTCTGCCCCGCATTTTGTATGAACTGCAACGGTATCGCCGTCAATTCCCCTTGCAGTTCAGATACAGCGCCGTCACCGGAATGTATCCGGGTGAAATCCGGGCTGATACCACCAGAGGGGGATCCCGCTGGCAGAAAATCACTGCTTGGTGAACCTGATGAGAGGGATACCCCCGAAATGGCGAGAATAACGAGTACACTCAGCCACACACGCACCTTGATCCTCATGAAAATACCCTGTACTTTGATGTGAAGTAATTCACTCTATATAAATGTAGCGGCAAAAATGAGTAAATATGACTTGTTTTGGCGATTGGTCAAAGAAAAATTGACCTTGTTGCATGCGCAAAACGCATAAGGCGCATTCTTCCATTTGGACCTGCCAGTGAGTTTTTTTTTAATTTTTTGAATAAATGAGAATGACCTCACACATTTTCAGCATCTCTTGACCCTGATCATCTGCAGAGTCATGAAAGTACTTCCTGCAAGGCGCTGCAGATTCAGGAATCCAGGATTCGGGGCAACCCCATGAAGCATGGAGTTTGAGCATCAGAAATCCCGGGGATCTGAAAGCGGGATATTTTTCATTCGAATTCCCGCTGATATGTGAATTTAAGAAGCCCGGATATTCTGGACAACAAAAAAAAGAGGTGGAGATGGAGGACGAAGGCACATATCAGGATGTGGCCTTTGTGCCTGGTCTTCTTAATTACCATCAGTAGCTTCCCGGTTGTACGGGGCATGCAACCGGGCGTTACTCGTCCCGATCTCACACTGAAAGTGCTTTGATATACCCTGAACTTGTGGTATACGTGGATGATCCGAGCGAATTCTTCACTTCAAGGCTCACGGTGTAGTACCCGGGTTGGGTATATACATGGACCGGATTCCTTTCTGTCGACGTTGCACCGTCACCGAAATTCCACAGCCAGGAGTCAGGAATTCCCGACGAGAGGTCGGTGAATGTTATCGTGAGAGGGACCGCTCCGATATTCTTGTTTGTGGTGAAGTACGCTCTCGGGGGTGATTGAGGGGGAGAGGTAACCACGACATAGTCTGGCTGAATTTCAGTATCCGTACCTGTTGCATTTGTCACGGTCAGACTCACCGTGTAGGATCCAGGCTGGTAATATATGTGGATAGGCTGGCTCTGTGTTGAAGTATTGCCGTCACCGAAGTCCCAGAACCATGTCAGGATGTCAGTCTTGGAGCAGTCGCAGAATTCAACCTCCAGCGGTGCAGTTCCTGTCTGGGGATACGTCCAGAAGCATGCTATGGGCGGGTCCGGGCATTTCACAATGTGCACGGTCTTTGACACAGACCTTGAACCTGCGGCGTTCGTGGCGGTCAGGGTGACATTGTAGTCACCATACGCAGCATAAGTGTGCGCAGGGTTCTGGAATGTTGAGGTTGTCCCGTCACCGAAGTTCCAGGACCACGAGGTGGGTCTCTCGGTGATAATCTGTGAGGAAGCATCGGTGAACTGGACGTAGAGCGGGTTGGGGCATTCAGAGAGATAGGTGAAGTCCACGACGGGGGGACACGGTCCGATATGGACGGTCTTCGACACAGTGCTCGACCCTGCAGCATTGGAAGCGGTCAGGGTGACATTGTAGTCACCCATGGCAGCGTAGGTGTGGGTGGGGTTCTGGAGGGTAGAGGTCTGCCCGTCACCGAAGGTCCAGGACCATGCCGTGGGTTTCTCGGAAATGATGGTTGACGACGTGTCAGTGAACTGGACATTCAGCGGGTTCGGGCACTGTGAGACAAAGTTGAAGTTCACGACAGGGGGACATGGAGCGATGTGTATGGTCTTCGACACAGTGCTCGACCCTGCAGCATTAGAAGCGGTCAGGGTAACGTTGTAGTCACCGAGAGCGGCATAGGAGTGAGTGGGATTCTGGAGGGTCGAGGTCTGCCCGTCACCGAAGTTCCAGGACCATGCCGTGGGTTTTTCAGTGATACCCTGGGAAGAGGTGTCAGTGAACTGGACATTCAGTGGGTTCGGGCACTGGGTGACGAACGAGAAGTCAGCCACTGGTGAACACGGAGCGATATGGACAGTCTTCGACACAGTGCTCGACCCTGCAGCATTGGATGCGGTCAGGGAAACGTTGTAGTCACCGAGAGCGGCATAGGTGTGAGTGGGGTTCTGGAGGGTCGAGGTTTGACCGTCACCGAAGGTCCAGGACCATGCCGTGGGTTTCTCGGAAATGATGGTTGACGACGTGTCAGTGAACTGGACATTGAGGGGGTTCGGGCATTGTGTGACGAATGAGAAGTCAGCTGCCGGCGAACACGGAGCGATGTGTACGGCCTTCGACACAGTGCTCGATCCAGCCGAATTCGAAGCAGTCAGGGTGACGTTGTAGTCACCGAGAGCGGCAAAGGTGTGAGCCGGGTTCTGAAGAGTCGAAGTCTGCCCGTCACCGAAGTTCCATGACCATGCGGTTGGTTTCTCGGAAATGATGGTTGACGACGTGTCAGTGAACTGGACATTCAGTGGGTTCGGGCATTGTGTGACGAACGAGAAGTCAGCTGCCGGCGAACACGAAGCGATGTGTACGGTCCGGGAGATGGAATGAGATCCACCTGCGTTTGATGCCGTCAGGGTGACATTGTAGTCACCGAGAGCAGCGTAGGTATGGGTGGGATTCTGGAGGGTCGAAGTCTGGCCGTCACCGAATTGCCACGACCACGATGTCGGCACTTCAGTCGCTATTGTGGACGATGTGTCAGTAAACTGGACGTAGAGCGGGTTGGGGCATTCTGATACGAACGTAAAGTTCGCAACAGGGGGACATGTAATGCAGCTGATGCACAGGACCTTGGAGATCGAGCTTGAGCCTCCGGCATTGGATGCGGTCAGGGTGATCTCAAATGCTCCCACAGTACTGTAGGTATGGGAGGGGTTCTGGAGGGTCGAGGTCTGGCCGTCACCGAATTGCCACGACCACGACGTTGGGTTCCCGGTTGAAGTATCGGTGAACTGGGCAAAGAGCGGATTCGGGCACTCAGCACGAATGGTAAAGTTCGCTTCAGGAGCACATGTCGGGAGATGCACAATCTTTGAGACAGTGCTCGACCCTGCAGCATTGGAAGCGGTCAGGGTGACATTGTAGTCACCGATCACGGCATAGGTATGAGTGGGGTTCTGGAGGGTCGAGGTCTGGCCGTCACCGAAGTTCCAGGACCATGTCGTGGGTTTCTCGGTTACGATGGCGGAGGTGGTATCGTTAAACTGGACATTGAGCGGGTTCGGGCACTGGGATATGTAGGTGAAGTTTGCCTCTGGGACACAGGGCGAGATATGCACGGTCTTCGAAATGGAATTCGATCCCGCCGAGTTGGTGGCGGTCAGGGTTACCGTGTAGTCACCGAGTGCCGCGTAGGTATGGGTGGGGTTCTGGAGAGTCGAAGTCTGCCCGTCGCCGAATTGCCACGACCAGGATGTCGGCCCTTCGGTTGCTATCTTGGAAGAGGTGTCAGTGAACTGGACATTGAGCGGGTTCGGGCACTGGCTGACAAAGGTGAAATTTGCCACGGGTGGGCACGTGATGCAACTGATGCACAAAACTTTTGAGATTGAGCTCGAACCGTAGGCGTTCGAGACGGTCAGGGTGATCTCGTAACCGCCCACACCCGGATAGGTGTGGGTCGGGTTCTGGAGAGTCGAAGTCTGACCGTCACCGAATGACCATGACCACGAGGTGGGATTCCCTGTGGAGGTATCAGTAAATTCTGCATAAAGCGGGTTGGGACACTGGGCAACATAATTGAAGTTCGCGACAGGGGGAGTTCCTGGACCCGGGCAGTCAGGTACATGCACGGTTTTTGTCACAGTGTTGGACCCAGCTGAGTTGGTGGCAGTCAGGGTAACCGTGTAGTCACCGATTGACGAGTAGGTGTGGGTCGGGCTCTGGAGGGTTGAAGTCTGCTCGTCACCGAAGTTCCAGGACCATGAAGTCGGAACCCCGGTTGAGGTATCGGTGAACTGAACATTTTTCGAGTTCGGGCACTGTGAGAGATAGTTAAAGTTTGCGACAGGGGGATTCACAGGTCCCGGGCAGTCAGGGACATGCACGGTCTTTGTCACAGTGTTGGACCCGGCCGAGTTGGTGGCGGTCAGGGTAACCGTGTAGTCACCGATTGAGGCGTAGGTGTATGCCGGATTCTGGAGAGTCGATGTCTGGCCGTCACCGAATGACCATGACCACGAGGTGGGACTCTTGGCAGAGGCATCTGTGAACTGCACGTTCCGTGAATCGGGGCACTGAGAGAGGTATGTGAAGTCAGCAACCGGGGGCTCGACCGGTCCCGTGCAGGGATCAATCTTCACATTCCTGTATGTCGTGCTTGATCCATACTCGTTGGTGACAGTCAGGGTGACCTGGTAAGTGCCGTATGAGAAGTAGGTATGGGTTGGATTTTGCAGAGAGCTGTAGTCGTCATCGCCAAATGACCAGTACCAGGAGGTCGGGTTCCCTGTCGAAGTATCGGTAAACTCTACATAACGCGGGTTGGGGCATTGTGAGAGATAGTTAAAGTTCGCAACCGGTTTGCCTCCCGGTCCCGGGCAATCAGGGACATGCACGGTCTTTGTCACAGTATTGGATCCTGCCGAGTTGGTTGCGGTCAGGGTTACCGTGTAGTCACCGATTGAGGTGTAGGTGTGGGCCGGGCTCTGGAGGGTCGAGGTCAGGCCGTCGCCAAAGTTCCAGGACCACGAAGTGGGATACCCTGTTGAGGTATCGGTGAACTGGACGTTTTTCGAGTCCGGACACTGTGAGAGGTAGTTAAAGTTCGCGACAGGGGGATTCACAGGTCCCGGGCAGTCCGGGACATGCACGGTCTTTGTCACAGTATTGGATCCGGCCGAGTTGGTTGCGGTCAGGGTTACCGTGTAGTCACCGATTGAAGTGTAGGTGTGTGTGGGGTTCCGGGTAGTTGAGGTCTGCCCGTCGCCAAAGTTCCATGACCACGAGGTGGGATACCCTGTTGAGGTATCGGTGAACTGGACGTTTTTCGAGTCCGGGCACTGTGAGAGATAGTTGAAGTTCGCGACAGGGGGATTCACAGGTCCCGGACATTCAGTGATACAGAATATCCTGGTGGTCGAACTCGATCCGCCGGCATTGGAGACACTCAGGGTGACATTGTATCCGCCATATGCACTGTAGGTGTGAGTCGGGTTCTGCAGGGTTGAGGTCGTACCATCTCCAAATTGCCAGAACCAGGTGGTTGGGTTGTTCAGAGAGGTGTCAGTGAACTGCACAAAGAGCGGGTTGGGACATTCGAAGTGGTAGGTGAAGTTGGCGATCGGGGGAGTGACCGGTCCCGGACAGTCCGAAGGATCACAGAGCACGAAGACAAATCCTCCGCGTCCTCCCGCGGGTTCGAACGCAACAGGGTAGGGATCTGAGATCGGGAAATTGGTAGAGTCGGTATATCCTGTGACGTACACACAGGTCATTTCACCGATACAACCCACACACGTTCCCTGATGGATGGCAATTCCTGCACCGACTGACTTCCCGTTTCCACCCACGAAGGTGCTGTAATCGGGAGTCGGGTCCAGGGGTTTGAATTTCACGACGAAAGCATCGTTGGCACCGGCAAACTTTGACTGATAAGGATCGATCACCGGGAAGTCATACGACTGGGTAAAACCTGTGATATAGATATTGTCGCATGTATCGATTGCCACCCCATTTCCATCCTCATTATTGATTCCTCCGATGAATGTAGAATATTCCGTGGCACTCCCGTCAGGTGAGAACCTGGTGTAGAAGGCGTCATAACACCCAGCCTGCTTTGCCTGGAAGGGATTCTTTGTGGGGAAGTCCTTTGAGAGGGTATTTCCGGTTACATGAGCACGGCCATGGGAATCAACGGCAATTCCATGACCTGATTCCGACATGGACCCGCCGAGATAGGTGGAGTAAAGGAGCGTATCGCCTGTGGGATTGACTTTGGTCACAAATGCATCGGTCAATTTCTTCCCGCCAAGTGTGGATTGCACGGCATTCTTTACCGGGAAGTTCCTTGAGGATGTGACACCGGTGATATACGAATTGCCCGCAGAATCGACGGCAATCCCGTTTCCTGCATCGACAAGGGCGCCTCCGAGGAATTCAGAGAAGATGATCTGTGATCCGTTCCCGCTCATTTTCAGGATGAATGCATCCTGGGTTCCTCCAAAATTGGTGGTGTGGGAGAAACCTTTGGTGGGGAAATCGGGTGACCAGGTGCTGCCAGTTAGATAGATATTCCCTGCACTGTCCAGTGCAATGGCATTCCCGGAATCATCCCGAGGAACACCGATATAGGTAGAGAAGACCAGGGTTGAACCGTCTGGTGATAGTCTTGTGACAAAGGCATCTATCCCTCCTCCCAGGGTATCCTGGATGGCATGTACTGTGGGAAAATCGTGTGAATCGGTCTGACCTGTGATATAGGCAGATCCCGCAGAATCAACCGCGATTCCATTGCCCATGTCATCATTAATACCCCCGAAATAGGTGACATAGATCGGGGCGGTGCCATCGGCGTTGATCTTCGCGACAACGACATCAGTTCCCTTCCCGCTCTCTCCGTATGAGCCTTCTGCCCGTGTGTAGGGAGCAGGGAATGATTCTCCGGTCACGTAGGCATTTCCTGCACCATCCACGGTGATTGCCCTCCCGTAGGCAAGCCCGATTCCTCTCAAATAGATGCCGTATTTCATCACGGGGTCTATGACAAGGGGACGGGAAATGTCATATGGTCCGACCGCAAAGCCCACCCGGTTGTCGCCAAGAAGGACATAGGAGGAACTGATCCCGAGAGTACCTTCCTCTGTTTCCTGGTAGCACACCGGTGGGGATTCGACGATCTCTCCTGCCCCGGTGCTGATATGAAGTGCCCCATCAGGTCCGATGGTAATCTCTCCGATTCCTGAATATTCGAGAACAATAGTATCGGGGGATGCGCCGGGGGCCACAGTATACGTGCTTTTCAGTCCATCTGCAGTTCCTTCAAACTCCAGATCGATTCCGGGATAGAGTTCCTGGTATTCGATTGCCCGAAACGTAGGGATGCCCGTTATCCATTGTGACGGATCATCACCAACAAGGAAGTTCACGAATCCATTCCCGCGATCAACACCTTTGATCTCCGGGCTGGGATGTGCACCAACGAACCGGTATCCTGCGAGGTGAGAAATAACACTCTCTTCCTCGTTCGTGACGAGTTTGAATGTAAGACCATCAGGGTTGAAGAAGATGGATCCGCCATCCGAGATGATCATGTATCGAACAGCATTGTCGCTCTGCCCTGCATTCTCGATAAATTGCAGGGGGATCGTCATCTGTTGCTGCATTCCCAATCCACTCGGATCATCATTGTTGGCGCCAGGTATGTCCAAGCCCGAGAAACCAAAAAGAGATCCCTCTGTCTGGAGATCGAAAAATGGTGTCCCGGCCGAGACGGTAACGCCGGCAAGGATGAGAGACACAAGTACAATAAGCCGCATCAGCACCTTGATTGCCATAAGCCACCTATACTGTGATGTGGAGTAATTCACTGTATATAAATATAGTGGTCAATATTGGATTTTAGAACGTATTTTTCCGATTGGTCCATGATAATCCGGCTATAATGCGTGCATGAAACGCTGATGGCGCATTTTTATATTAGGACCCGTCAGCCATTTTTTAAGCGGCATAGATTTCCTTGATGAAAATGGATATGTGCTGTACCGGCCCATATTTCTGAACAGGAATTCTGTTCCAACATAGAGAATGTACAAGTCAGTAAGGGAGAGACACCTTTGAGATTGACGTTCCAGAGGGTATTTGCCAGGCACTACAATGAATCGGTTGAAATCGCCGGCGAACAGAGGGGCTCTTCCCGACCGTCATTCCTGACACCATGTGGGGCGGTCTGCACACATCTCTACAGTGCGGGGGCACTCCTCGAACGACATGGCCGGAAAGGTGAGCCCATGAAGGCTCGCCTTGCTGATCCCACCGGAGTGTTCGAGCTGTATATCGACCGGGGAAATATGAGTGCAGCGGATACCCTGGACTCGTTCGATCTCCCCTGCTTCGTATCGGTCACGGGAGAAGTATTGAACGGCGGCCAGTGGGGAATCGGACAGTGTGCGGTAAGGGTTGGAGGAATTCGGGAGATTGATCGCCTGGTACGGGATGCATGGGTGTTGCGGACCGCCGATCTCACACTCCAGCGACTCGAACGAATCCGTGAGGCTATCATGTGTCAGAAGCATGATGCCCTGACCGAATCCCTCGTTACCATTCACCACGTGGATATTCCGCGTCTGAAGAGCATGGCGCTCCTTGTGAAAGAAGCAATCCGTGTCGTGGACAGAGAGCAGGCATCCGAAGCAGAGGAGTGGGATCCTGCCGCGGTGATCCTCGGCATTATCAGGGACCACGGTGGAAAGGCCGGGATTACCCTGGAGGAGGTCGCCCGGAAGGCTGCACGGCACGGGATGAGTGCACCCGAGGTGGAAAAGGTGGTGCTGTCCCTGCTGCAGGAAGATGAATGCTACCAGCCATCCCGTGGCGTCTTGAAACCGTTATGAGACTTACGTTCCTTGACCGCGGCCCCGCATTGATCGTTGAGGAGAGCATTCGCGTGCTTGTGGTGGGAGACCTGCACCTGGGCATCGAGGCAGATCTTTCCAGGCACGGTCTGCACATAAGGAGCCGGAGCAGGGAGAGGATGGACCGGGTGGTCTCGTGTATCGATAGTGAGGAACCCGATCTCCTGATTCTGCTTGGTGATGTGAAGCACAACGTACCCCTTACCAGCCGGCAGGAATACCGCGAACTCCCCGGGATCCTGGATACGCTGCGGGCAAAGGTCCCCATTCACCTTGTGCCTGGCAACCATGATCCCGGGATCGAGAGGTTCTTCAGGGAGCGTGAGATCCTCCCGAGGACCGGGGCGCTCATCGATAACGTGGGCTACCTGCACGGGCACACGTATCCCGATCATTCTCTTCAGGGGCATCTGATCATATCCGGGCATCATCATCCGCTTGTCACGATCCGGGACCAGGTTGGCTGCGCACTCCGTACACCGGGGTATCTTTTTGCCCCGGTTGACGACCGCTGCCTGCAGTTTCCGCATCCCGAAGAGGATGGTGCAGGAAAAACGCGGGTTCTTTTTATTCCCGCCCTGAACGAGCTTGCCGGGTACGATATCCTGCAGACGGCAAAGGAGCCATTCAGCCCCCTGTCCCGGTGCATGAATGCAAGAGAATCGGAAGTATTCCTGGCGGATGGAACATTCATCGGCAGCCTTCTATCCCTGGAGGAGCATGGAGATCACGAAGGCACTTGATCCCCGGGTGCAGGCATGCATCAGGGAAAGGGGCTTTACCCGGCTTTCTGAGATTCAGTCGGAGGCGATACCTCTTGTCCGAAGGGGGGATAATCTGCTGCTTATTGCCCCGACAGGAACGGGAAAGACCGAGAGTGCCATGATCCCGGTCTTCGATGCCATGCTGTCCCGGGAGGGTCCCGGGTTCTGTACCCTGTATATCACCCCGCTCCGGTCGCTGAACCGGGATATGATGCAGCGCCTGGAGTGGTGGTGCAGGGAGCTCGGGTTGCGGGTGGGCGTCCGGCATGGCGATACGCCGCAGTCGGAACGAAGGAAACAGGCTCTTTCCCCCCCCGATCTCCTGATCACCACCCCCGAGACGCTCCAGGCCCTCTTCATGGGAAAGGTGCTGAAAAAGCATCTCGCACACGTGAAATATGTCGTGGTTGACGAGATCCACGAGCTTGCCGGGAGCAAGAGAGGGTCACAGATGGCAGTGGCACTCGAACGCCTTGCAGAATATGCGGGAGAATTCCAGCGAATCGGGCTTTCCGCGACGGTGGGGAATCCTGAAGGAGTTGCACGGTTTCTCTGCGGACACCGGAAATTTTCCATCGTATCAGTGCCGGTTGCCAGGCATATTGACATATCCGTGGATTTTTCCGGGGACTCCTTTGAGAAGCAGGGCGCATGGATATCAAGGGCGATCTCGCGGCATGACTCTTCCCTCATCTTTGTAAACACCAGGGTTACTGCAGAAGCACTGGGTCACCTTCTCCACGACAGGGGGGACGTCGAGGTTCACCACGGATCGCTCTCCAAAGAGGTGAGGATAGAGGCGGAGGAACGGTTCAGGACAGGGGCTGCAAAGGCACTTATTGCCACCTCATCGATGGAACTTGGGATCGATATCGGCCGGATAGAGCATGTGATCCAGTTCGGATCACCCCGGGAAGTTGCACGACTCGTACAGAGGGTTGGGAGAGCCGGTCACAGAATGGATGCCGTCTCGAAGGGGACTGTGCTTGCGACCGGTTTTGATGACCTTCTGGAATCCCTCGTCATCGCACGGAGGGCGAAGGCAGGGCAGGTCGAGGACGTCTTTTTCCACACGAATGCGGCAGATGTCCTGGCCAATCAGGTTGCGGCCATGGCAGTGGAATACAGGGAGATTCCTGTTCAGAAGATCAGGGAGATTGTCGGGAGATCCTATCCCTTTTCGGATGCAGGAGACCTGGTCAGCGAGGTCTGCACACAGATGGCGGAGCATGGCCTGATCAGGGTGGAGGGCGATTATGTGAGATCAGGCGGGAGGTCAAGGCGATACCTCTCATCCAATCTGTCGATGATCCACGATGAGCGCAAGGTCGTGGTCTTTGACATGGTCTCGAGGAAGACCGTCGGCACGCTCGACGAATCATTCGTCGTGGGGTTTCTCCATACCGGGGCAGTCTTCATCACGAGGGGGCAGTTATGGCGGGTGCTCGACATGGACGAGGGAAAGATCACGGTGGAGCCCGCAAAAAAGGCAAAGGGAGAACTTCCTTCCTGGGAAGGAGAGCAGATCCCGGTTCCGTTCTCCATCGCCCGGGAGGTCGGTTCACTTAGGAGGTCCGGGAACTTTGAAGAGTACCATGCCGGAGAGAAGCCACGGGACTTTGCCCGAAAATTCCTTGGAGAGATGGAGAAAAACCGGACCCCTGTTCCTGATGATACCCTCATCACACTCGAGAATGCCCCGGAGGGGGTTGTCTGCAACGTATGCGCCGGACACAAAGCCAACGAAGCTCTCGGGCGTGTCCTCTCTATCCTTGTAGCAGCGCGGTTTGGCACAACCGTGGGCATCGAGATCGATGCCTACCGGATATATCTCCGGCTTCCCTCGATGGTGAGGGCAGCAGATATTCGGGAGATACTCCTTGGCCTTGACCCGTCCCACCTCGAAGGAATCCTTCAGCTTGCCATGAAGAGAACTGCGCTTTTTAAATGGAAGATGGTCCAGGTGGCCAAGAAATTCGGGGCGATAGACCAGGATGCCGAGTATGAAAAGATCAGCATCCACAGGCTCATCGACCTATTTGAGGGTACTGTCGTGCAGAAGGAGGCCTACAGGGAATTATTCTCCGTGTACATGGATGTTCCCGCCGCCTCGCAGATCGTGTCCCTGATCCGGCAGGGAAGTATCCATGTCGCCATCTCTCATCTGAGCCTTCTCGGTGCAGAAGGGCTCTTCTCATCCCGTGACCAGATATCTCCACCGACTCCGGATCAGGCGGTCATCATGACGCTGAAGCGGCGGCTGGACCAGCAGGAGGTCATCCTCGCATGCATGCACTGCAGAAAATGGAAGAGCCGGACCATGGTGGCCCGGATTCCCGATTCCCCGAAGTGCCCGCTCTGCAACGCGGGCCTGATTGCCGTGCTCAAGCCCTGGGAAGAACCGCTCATTGCGCTCGCAAAAAAGAAATCGCAGAGGACCGAGGAAGAGATCGCAACCGAAGCCCGTCTCATCAGGAATGCGAACATTGTCCTCTCCGGTGGAAAGAAAGCAGCAATCGCCCTTGCAGCACGGGGGGTCGGCCCAGAGAATGCGTCCCGGATACTCTCCACGCTCGCCGAAGGAGACAGGTTTTACCAGGAGATAATAAAGGCTGAGAGGAATTATATTCGGACGAGGCGTTTCTGGTAACTCAGAGGATCCCGCTGATCTTCTGTTCCAGGAAATCCAGGCCTCTCTTTATCTCATCAAGCGTCCTTCCTCCCGTGAGGATGATTTTTCCTGACGAAAACAGCAGGGCCACAATCTTCGGGTCCCGTATCCTGTACACGAGTCCCGGGAATTGTTCGGGTTCGTACTCGATATTTTCCAGGTTCAGTGTCATTACGACCTTATTCAGGTTGATGGTCTTCCCGATATCATACGAACAGACAATGTTGGTGACCCCGACGCGGGGTTCGGTATACGTCTTGACCCCGGCTTTTTTCATAGCCTCGATGATCACGGAAAGGCCCTTTTCCAGGGTGTCCTGGTCACGGATGCCTGTTAAGACAACCTTGCCGGAAGAGAAAATAAGTGAAGCTATTTTCGGATTCTCGATCCTGAAGACGGCGCCGGGAAACCGTTTCTGGTTGAGCTCGCAGTGCTCGATCTTTTCCGAGATAACAGCAAGATCGATGGCGTCAGCAATCGCTCCGGAGGCTACAATATTCTCGATCTTCAGAGAGTCGTATCTCATACCGGCCATTGCTCAATAGATGCCGTTTGTATCAGCATAATACTAATCGGATACCTTTATGTTCATTTACCGGGCTTTTCTGGAAAAAGGAATGGACAGATTAAAATCAGGGAATTGAAAAATAATATAGGTTTTATGACGGGAGCAACCGAATCCCCGGGAAGCTATGAGCAGATCTGCAGGAACTTCGAGATCAATGTCCCCAAATATTTCAATTTCGGGTTCGATGTCATCGATTCCTGGGCAGAGAAGGACAGGAACAAGCTCGCGATGATCTGGGTCAACCAGGAAGGCCAGGAGAAGAAATTTTCATTCAGGGATATGAAAAATCTCTCGAACCAGGCGGCAAATATCCTCATTAAATACGGGATCCAGAAGGGAGACCGGGTTCTCCTTATCCTCCCCCGCGTCCCGGAGTGGTGGATCTTCGTGATTGCCCTGATCAAACTGGGGGCTGTCGTGTGCCCCTGCCCCACCATGCTCACCCCGAAGGATATTAAGTACCGCCTGAATGTGGGTAAATTCAAGATGGCCATTACCAGCAGGGAACACGCCGGAAAGGTTGACGAGGTTGCAGAGGACTGTCCAACCCTCTCCTGCAGGTTCCTCGTCGATGGCGAGCTGCCAGGGTGGATAAACTTCCCCCTCGAGCTCCATTACCCGGCACCGGTCTCTCATCACTCTGTCTCGATGCCGGTTGAAAAGAGGACGCTTTCGACCGATCCCATGCTCATCTACTTCACGTCCGGCACCACCGGCGAGCCAAAAATGGTCCTGCATAATCACTCCTACCCGCTCGGCCACCTGGTCACGGCAGCACTCTGGCAGGATCTCACGCCGAACGATGTCCACTTCACCTACTCTGATACCGGGTGGGCGAAGTGTGCATGGGGCAAGATCTTCGGGCAGTGGATCCAGGGCGCCTGCCTCTTCATCTACGATGTCCGGGGCAAATTCAAGGCAACCGAGCTCCTCCCCCTGATGGAGAAGTACGAGCTCTCCACCTTCTGCGTCCCCCCGACCATCTACCGGATGCTCATCCTCGCGGACCTGGAAAAGTTCGACCTCCGCGAACTACGGCGCTGCGTGAGTGCCGGCGAACCCCTCAACCCCGAGGTGGTCCGTGTCTGGCAGGAAGGCACGGGCCTTTCCATCGCCGAGGGGTACGGGCAGACCGAGACGGTCTGCTGTATCGGCACCTTCAGGGGTATGAAGATCAAGCCGGGATCGATGGGCCGCCCTGCCCCCGGATGGCATATTGAACTCCACGACGACGACGGGATTCCGGTGCCGAAGGGAGAGGTGGGAAGGATTGCCATCTCCCTCAATCCCCGCCCTGTCGGGCTCTTCGTCGAGTACCTGCATAACCCCGAGGCCAATGCAGAGTCGTTCATGAACGGATTCTATTATACCGGTGACAAGGCGTCCATGGACGATGACGGGTACTACTGGTTCGTGGGAAGGAATGATGATATCATCAAGAGTTCGGGGTATCGCATCGGACCTTTTGAGGTCGAATCCGCACTCCTCGAGCACCCGGCGGTCGCAGAGTCCGCAGTGGTCGGCTCTCCCGATCTCATCCGCGGGACCATCGTCAAGGCATTCGTCGTGTTAAAGCCTGGGTTTGAGCCCTCCGAGCGGCTCATAAAAGATATCCAGACCTTTGTCCGGAAGAACACCGCCCCCTACAAATACCCGAGGGCGATCGAATTTGTGACCGAGCTTCCGAAGACCATCTCGGGTAAGATCAAGAGGAACGAGCTCCGGATACGGGAACTTGAAAAGTTCAACACGTCACAGTAACTGCGGACGATTTATCCCTCTCTTTTCCAATGTTGAAGAAAAATCCTCCGGTTCACCCATCCCTTTAATCTGATCCGCATTCACCAGGTGAGAAGAAAGACACCTTTTTGTCGATTCTCGAACAATATGTCAGTTCATATGTCTGACGCCGGGCACAACATGCACAATTACCAGGAAGTCTATTCTCATTTCTCACAAAAAGTCCCCGAATACTATAACTTCGGATTTGATGTCATCGACAGGCTTGCCGCCGAAGACAGGAACCGCCTGGCGATGATCTGGGTGAACCAGGAGGGAAAGGAGAAGACTTTCACCTTCAGGCAGATGATGAACCTCTCCAATTCCGCAGCGAACATGCTCCTCAAGTATGGCATCAAGAAGGGGGACCGGGTGATTGTCATGCTGACAAGAATACCGGAGTGGTGGATCTTCTCTCTTGCCTGTATCAAGCTCGGTGCAGTCTTCTGTCCATGCCCGACCATGCTCACGAAGAAGGATTTGAAATACCGGATCAATGCAGCGAACATCCGGATGGTCATCACCGACAATGAGAATACAAAGAAGGTCGAGGAGATCTCTCCTGAATGCCCGAGCCTTCGGTCCCGGCTTGTGGTTGACGCGGATATCCCGGGGTGGATCAGCTACCGTGAAGAGCAGGAGTATCCGGCCCCGGTCTCCCGGCGCCTTGTCACCATGACCGGCATGGAGCGCACAAAGGCGACCGATCCCCTTGTCATCTACTTCACGTCGGGGACAACCGGTGAGCCAAAGATGGTGGTGCACAACCACTCCCTCCCCCTCGGGCACATTGCGACGGGAAAATTCTGGCTCGATCTCACTCATAACGACCTCCACTTTACCCTCGCCGATACCGGGTGGGCCAAGTCCTCGTGGGGGAAATTCTTCGGCCCCTGGATCCAGGGTGCCTGCATCCTCGTGTATGATATCCGGGGCCGGTTCAAGGCGACCGAACTTCTCCCGATCCTCGAGAAACACGAGGTCACGGTGTTCTGTGCACCCCCGACAGTATACCGTATGCTGATCCTCGCGGACTTAAAGAAGTACGACCTGAAGGAACTGCGTCACTGCGTGAGTGCAGGAGAGCCCCTCAACCCTGAGGTTATCAGAGTATGGAATGAGGGGACCGGACTTACCATCTACGAGGGATACGGCCAGACCGAGCTCGTGCTCGTCATCGGGACCTTCCCCTGCATGGAAGCCCGCCCGGGATCCATGGGAAAACCCTCCCCCGGCTGGCACATCGAACTCCATGACGATGAGGGGAGACCTGTGCCTGAAGGAGAGGTGGGGAGGATCGCAATCAGGGTAAAACCCCGCCCTGTCGGCCTTTTCGATGGCTATCTCAATGATCCTGAGGCCAACGCCAATGCGTTCTCGGGAGATTTCTACTACACGGGGGACAAGGCATATACGGACAGCGATGGCTACTTCTGGTTTGTCGGACGCGACGATGACGTGATCAAAAGCTCGGGATACCGCATAGGCCCCTTCGAGGTCGAATCCGCACTCCTCGAGCATCCCGCGGTAAGGGAGGCCGCGGTGGTCGGTTCCCCCGATGTGATCCGGGGAATGATCGTCAAGGCATTCGTCGTGTTGAAAGAGGGATACACGCCATCAGAGCAGCTCATCCAGGAGATCCAGCGTTTTGTCAAGAAGACCACTGCTCCCTACAAGTACCCGAGGGCGATCGAGTTCGTCGATGATCTCCCGAAGACCATCTCCGGGAAAATCAAAAGGAACGTGCTCCGCGAGAAGGAGTTGCAGGCAGCAGGACCAGTTGGCAACCTGTAACATTGTGCCGGGTCAGTGGCATTCCTGCCCCCTCGTTGATGCCTTGATATCCACATCTTTATTTTCCCCTGCATCCTACCTGTAGGAGGAGCGAGGGTAGCCAAGCCAGGTCAACGGCGCAGGATTCAGGGTCCTGTCTCGCAGGAGTTCTTGGGTTCAAATCCCATCCCTCGCATCTGGACACGAAGTTTGATGCTTCAGTCTTCTTTTTAAAGCCGTCATTTCTGAATTTATCCATAACGACGGTCGTTGCCGTCCAGATCCGGGAATTTATCGCAGAACTCCGGTCCTGTAAGAACATCAGTACCGGGCGGGCGAACAAACTCACCTTTACGCTGATCACCTGGCGCCGGTTTATCGGACCATATACCAGCAACACCATTGCCGATCTGTTCGCTGTAATCCCTGAGCTGAGAACTCCAAAGAGCAGCCGTGAGAAGCCATTCAAGCAGAACACCATCAGCGACTTCATCGCCATCCTCAAACAGTTCTACCTCTGGTTGATCGAGAACAAACACTCTGCACTCACTGGGGCAGGATTACCTTAATGCGCGATGCCTTATGACATTTACACGTTGACCCCGTCACCAGTATTCCCGTCCCGCATTACGGCTGCTGCCGGCATAGCATACGGTCTCCTCCCGGTTCTCATCATCGCTTCCCTTGCCTGGGAGATCGGCATACTCATCCCCATTCTCGGCGGGCCTGTTGCCGCCATCCTCATCGGCCTTGCAGCAGGCCAGGTCTTTGGCCAGCGGAAGGAATGGGCCGGCGGAAAGACGTTTGCCTCAAAGATAATCCTCCAGGCATCAATCGTTCTGCTCGGCACCGGCATGTCCCTCTGGCAGGTCGCCACTATCGGTCTTGCCGGCCTGCCGGTCATGATCGGGACGCTCGTCATCTGCGTTGCTGCCGGTATCGTTGTCGGCCGATTTCTGGGAGTCGAGCATGACACCCGGGTCCTTGTCACGTACGGCACGGCCATATGCGGGGCCTCGGCGATTGCCACCATGAGCGCCGTCATCGGGGCGGCCGGCCCGGCCATTGCCATCGCGGTCACGGTCATTGTGGCCTACAATGTCCTGGCAGCGGTCATCTTCCCTCTGCTCGGCCACCTGCTCGGCCTCTCGCAGCCGGCCTTCGGGCTCTGGGCCGGCACCGCGATCAACGACACCTCTTCGGTTGTTGCTGCCGCCACGGTCTTCGGGGTCGTTGCCGCTTCCTACGCCGTTGTGGTGAAGCTGACCCGGACGCTTGCCATCGTCCCGCTGGCTCTCTTCCAAACCTGGTTCCAGAACCGCGGGCTTCCCGATGGTGAGCAGAAGAACACGGCATGGTACCGGCTCATCCCCCCCTTCCTGGTACTCTTCCTTGTCGCCGTTCTCATCCAGACCGCCGGGCTCATCCCCTCGGCATGGAACGGCACCCTCCGGTTCCTCTCATTCTTCGGAATCACGGTAGCCATGGCGGCCGTGGGGATGAACAGTTCCCTCACTGCCATCCGCGATGCCGGCTGGCGCCCGGTTGCGTTGGGCGGGATCCTCTGGGTTCTGGTAGCGGTCAGCAGCCTTCTCCTCCAGGGGCTCTTTGGCCTGCTCTGAACCGCTTTACGGCAGGGCCGGCAACGGATACTCTATTTTCCCCGTCGAAGACCTTAAAAAACGGGATAAATCCCCTCATGAAAATAAGCCCTATTCACGCATTTTTTCATATTCACGTTTCACTTTCACGATTTCATAACCTTTTTACACTCTTGTGCTCGATCTGGATATGTTGGAATTATGGAGACCGATTCTATCGTGTTCCACGGCACCCTGCAGCAGCTGCTTGAGAAGGTGGAGACGGGGGAGATGGTACCAAAACTCCAGGCATCGCACGCCCCCATGTGCAAGTTTTTTACAGCATATTATGTCATCAGCGGAATTCGTCACGTGGTCCCCCTCGTGCATGGCCCGACAGGGTGTCCTCTCTACATGTCTGACTTTGTCCGGACCCGGGAGTGCTGCGAGATCCGGGGTGTCCCTCTTGAACCTACGGCCTGCACCACCCTCGACGAGAGCAACGTCATCTACGGCGGGGAGGGGAAGCTCCTCGATGCAGCAAAGGAGGCGTATGCCAAGTATCATCCCGACCTCATTGTCATCCTGTCCTGCTGCTGCTCCGGGATTATCGGCGACGACGTAGAGAGTATCGCCCGCGAGGCGGAGAAGCAGGTCGGGTGCCGGGTGCTGGCGCTCAAGAGCGAGGGATTCGGCGGGGACTTCCGGAGCGGGTACGAGGATGCATTCAAACTCATCATGGATCTGATGGAGCCTCCGAAGACTACGATGAAGGGGACCATCAACATCCTCGGTGCCCGCTGGGGACCTTCCCCCACTGAGTTCAACTGGGATCTCGATGAGATCGAACGCCTCCTTTCCGCGATCGGGATAAAGGTGAATGCGGTCATTGCGGGAGGGTGCACAGTTGAGCAGATCCGGCATGCCAGGGAGGTGGAACTGAACGCTTCATGGTGCTATGACTGGGGGCAGAAACTGGGAGATCTCATCCAGCAGCGATTCGGTGTCCCCTACAGCAGGACGGGACAGCCCTACGGTCCCGAGGCAACGAGGGAGTGGCTGCTTGGAGTGGCAACACCCTTAGGCATGGAAAAGGAAGCATCGGCGGTTATTGAACGGGAGACAAGGGAAGTGGAGCCGGATCTTGCCTACCTGCGGCAGGCACTCTCGGGAAAAACGGCGATTATCGAGATCTCGGAGTTCCCCGGGCCTATACGGGCCCTCTCGCTTGCCCGGATGGTCGAGGAGTTCGGTGCTCATCCTGTAGTAATCAATGTCCACCCGTATACGATCAAGGAGCGGATGCCCAGCATCAAATATATTCTCGAAACAGGTGTCAACCCGGAGATCATCCTCACCAAAGGACTTTTCAAGCTGGGGAGCTTCAGGTCATCGAAGGAGACCGAGGATGAACTGGAGGCTATTGTGAGCGGGTACGACAACCCGATCTTCTTTGGCAACTCCGGCAGGTTTCCGCCATGCCCGGTAGTAAACCTGACATTGATGAACCCGGCGTTCCAGCCCCAGTATGGATATAAAGGAATACGGAACATCGCGGCTCTTGTCCGGCAGGCACTTGAATACAAAGACCTCCCGAGATCGAGACTTTTTAAGGGGATGCTCTATGGTGCCGGCAAACGGTGATGAGCAGACCGGGCGAAAGACCCGCTCTCCGGAAGCATGCAGTGATCCGTACCTCCGTTGCGCTTTTAACGGTGCGGCCCTGACAGCGCTTGGGGTTTCCCGGTCGGCATTGCTTGCCCATTCCCCGCAGGGGTGCGAGTATCTGGTCAATGCCGCCTTTGCGGCGCAGGAATGCGACTACATGGAAACGATGACCCTCTGCACCAAACTCTGCGTTGATGAGATTGTGCATGGCGGGGAGGATATTCTTGCGAGGACTATCCGCGAGGTGAAAGAACTCCCGATTGAAGCCCTCTTTGTCATCTCCGCATGCGGACCCGAGATCGTTGGCGATGATATTGCAGCGGTCTGTGAGACCCTTCAGGCTGAAATGAAATTCCGGCTCGTCCCTATTGCAAGCCCTGGATTCCGGGGATCGCAGTACGACGGCATTGACATCGCACTCGATACGATTCTGAAACAGCTTGTTGATGGCACCGTGAAGAGGATACCGGGATCGATCTGCCTGATTGCCCCCCACGCAAACGCCAACCCGACATGGCCCGCTGACCTTGCCTGGGTGAAACAGGTTCTCATGCGTTTGAATATCCCGGTCATTTCCACGCTCACCTACAGGACCCCGCTTTCCGATATTATCAATTCCGCATCAGCCGAGACATGCCTCGTACTGAGCCATGATGCCGGGCAGAAAGCAGCGGATTACCTCTCTGCCAGTTTTGGCCTCGATCAGGTCTGCAAAGGAATCCCGCTCCCAATAGGGATGACCAACACGCAGCGGTGGCTTTCTGCGCTAGGAGAACGGTTTGATACCCTGAAAGCAGCAGATGAGATGGTTGCAGAGGGCGAACGGATGGTAACGACAACCTGCCGTCGCAAGTGGCCGATGGCACGGTTCCTGTACAGGACACCGGCAGCAATTGTTGCTGATGCGACAATAGGGATTCCCCTTGTCCGTTTTGTGACCGAAGAGATGGAGATGACGCCCAAATTCATTGCCCTTTACAGCGGGAACCGTTCGGTGCGGGACCTGCTTGGCGGAGAGCTGAAAAGCCTGGGTCTTGACCCCAAGATCGTGTACGGCACGGATGTCTATACGACACGACAGGGTCTCCGTGAGGTTGTGCCAAGGGTCGTATTCGGGAGCACGATCGAACGGCATGCGGCTGATGGCCTCGGGATCCCATATGTTGTCGAGGTAGTGAAGATGATGCGCCAATTCCGGATGATTAACCGGGAGTACTTCGGGTACACCGGCATCCTGAACCTTTTTGAGGCTGTCCAGAATGAGTGGACCATGGCATGGCGTTCAAGGGAGAAGAGATACAGGGCGAAATGGTGATGGAGATGAGACAGATAGCAATTTACGGGAAAGGCGGGATTGGGAAGAGCACGATCGCCTCGAACCTGTCCGCTGCGCTCCACGAGATGGGGCACACGGTCATGCAGGTAGGCTGTGATCCCAAGAGGGATTCGACGAGAATCCTTGCCGGAGGAAAGTTCATCCCTGCAGTGCTGGAAGAGCACCGGGAGCAGTTGCGTATGGGAAAGGATGAATATGCAATCCGGCTGGATAGCATCATCTTTAAATCGCCCGGGGGAATCTATCTTGTCGAAGCGGGAGGACCGGAACCGGGTGTCGGGTGCGCCGGCCGGGGTGTGCTGACCGCCCTTCAGATACTCAAAGATCTGAATGCGTTTGAGACTTACAACATTGATATTGCGATATACGATGTACTCGGCGACGTTGTCTGCGGGGGTTTCTCGATGCCCATCCGCGAAGGGTTCGCAAAGGAGATCTACCTTGTGTGCTCCGGGGGGTTCATGAGCATCTATGCGGCAAATAACATTGCCCGTGCTGTACAGAGGCTCGCAAAACGCGGGGACACCGGACTTGCCGGCATCATCTGTAACAGCAACGGCGACGAGGTCTTCGAGCGTGCCGCAATCCCGGCTTTTGCGGCGAAACTTGGGACACCGTTTGTTAGGTTTATCCCTCGGAGCCCAGTGATCCAGGCTTGCGAGATGGAAGGAAGGGCTGTGGTGGACCATGCACCCGGTTCCCCTGAAGCTATGGCATTCCGGGACCTTGCAAAGGACATCCTTGAGAATGATTCACGCGTGATCCCGACACCTGTGAGCGATCTTTCGGAACTCGAACAGATGTACCGTCAGTATATGGTAAAAAAATGAAGATTCCCCAGCCCCATACGATCACAGGTCCGGGTGCTTGATTGCGAACTGATTCCTGTTCTTTTTTATTCATTGCATGATGGGAAAAGTCACCTATGGTGAACGCAGAAACCGGATAACAGGGAAATTAAAAATGTTTCAGATGACTTTTCCTTTCCAGAGCCCGAGAACAGCCACAAATATCAGGGCAATTCCGAGAATTACCGAAACAATATCCATCAGCCCCGGGACTGCTATGATCTGCATGGTGCCGGTGATACACAGGAAAAAGCCGATCACCAGGAGGAGGATATTGACAATCTTCGGATCCATGGTATTCTCTTCATATGAATGTATAAAAGGATTTCACCGGAAGGTATAGCACGGGCGTTCTGTGGGTGAAAAAAGGGGATGATCGCCTGTTATCTCCTTTTTATTGCGAACAGAATGCCAGGGACTGCCAGGGCTAATGCTACCAGCGGGAGCGAGAGCGGGGACCTGGTGGGCGCGGTCGTGGGAACCGGGGCAAGCGTTCCCAGCACCTGTGTGGACTGCCCTGAAGCGACCTGTATGGTATAGGATGCATCAGTGTACCCCGTCATCTTGAGCGTCACGACATGTGATCCTGCTGTGACATCGCTGAGGGTGAGTGGAGAGAATCCCTTATACTCGTTGTCAAGGTAGACATTCGCTCCAGAGGGGGTGGACTGAATGGTAATACTGCCGGTTGAAGGTGGTTTCGATCCCTGGTTGAGTGTTGCAGAGACAGTCGCGGTACTGCCTGCAGATACGGAGACGCGGGTCGTGTAATCCTGGTATCCGCTCTTCATCAGGGCAACAGTGTGTGTTCCCGGAGTGACACCTGAGATATCGAAGGCATTGCCCTGGAGCGTGATTCCGCGGTACCCCCCATTGAGGTAAATAGACGCTCCATCAGGAACCGAGCTGACAATGATATCACCCGTGGTAGGCTGGTATACGGGGTTCATGGTTGCCTGGACCACCGCTTCGCTGCCAGCAGAGATGTCTGCGGTCCTCGTGAAGTCCTGGTAACCAGAGAGATGGAGCCTCACGGTGTGTCTTCCTGAACTCAGGGAACCGACCGTGAGAGGCGTGTATCCCCTGTATATTTCATCGATGAAAACCTCGGCGCCCGATGGAGATGAAGAGACACGGAGGGAACCTGTCGACTGCATCGGTGAGAGTGCTGCGTTCACGCTTGATGTCCCACCTGCACCGACGCTCACCGTGGTGCTATAGGGGTAATACCCGTACAGTGCGATCTCGACGGTGTGGCGCCCTGTGGGAACAGAAGTGAATGTTCCCGGTGTCTGGATGCTCTGGCCCCCGTCAAGCCTCGCGATGGCTCCCGAAGGCGAGGAAGTGACCTGGATGGTCCCGGTCTCGACATGTGACACGAGTCTCGCAGTGATGTAGATCGTCTCTCCGGGTTCAGGATTCCGGTTGTAGGTCTCTGTCCAGGTATCGTATCCGTATTTGCTGATCGAGAGTGTGTGGGAAGGGGTTGCGGATGAATACACCTCCTGGACAAGAGGAGTTTCACCAAGGTACGCACCGTCAAACATGACGTCTGCACCCACCGGAACGGAATTGATCGATAAATATCCTACATCGCCGCCAATCGCGGACACGCTTCCTGTAATGAGGAGAAGCACGGTAAGCAAACCGGGGACAAGGAAATTGATTTTCATAGAACTTTCTCCTGTCATTTTGACGAAAAGAATCCGGAAAGTAACGTGATAACTCTTCTGGTCCGGCACCCGGCGATTCACCGGGGAAGGGGTCTACAAAAAGAGGCGGGAGTCTGGAAGCATGTCGGCAATCTCTCCTGAAAGGATGGAAGGAAAAACCATAACGGTGCAGAATCTGAATCCCTTCCTGACCGTTGCAGGGTCCACAGATGTCGATTGGAATGATGGAGAATCTGCCATCTCCGGGGCTATTCTCCCATCCTCCGTTGATTGCCCGAAACTGAAATCATTGTGACGCAGTATCGCACATGCTTGAAAAGTCCAGTCCCTGAATTCTTCGATACGGTGCCAAGTATCATGAATTCCCGAAACAAAAACCTGATGAATACTCCTGATGTCTGACGGATGCGATCTCGTACTCAAAAATGTCCTGCTCCCTGGGGGAAGAGTTGCCGACATTTCTCTTTTTGGGGGAAGGGTAGTCCACGTTGGGGCAGGTCTCACGAGGGATGACGTTCTCAACTGCAGGGGAAAGACGGTCCTCCCTGCAGCAGTCGACATGCACGTCCACATGAGGGGAGGAGTCCAGAGTCACAAGGAGGACTGGGAGAGCGGGAGCAGGAGCGCTCTTGCCGGGGGCGTGACCGTGGTCGTGGACCAGCCGAATACCATCCCTCCTCTTGTCACACCCGATTCTTTCACCCGGAGGGTCAGGGAGGCAGAAGGTGCATCATTCTGCCACTATGCGGTCAATGCGGGATATGTGTCCGGGTGCGACATTCAGGAGTTATGGAGTGGGGGGGCAATGGCCTTTGGGGAACTCTTTGCCGCCCCTTCAAGCTATGGGGATGCCCTGAAAACAGAGGATCTCTCCACTGCGCTCCGGACCGTATCATCCTTTGGAGGACTCTGCACTATTCATGCCGAGGAAGTCAGTGACGGGCAGGATAGCGATCTCCACGCCCATAATGCCCTCCGGTCGCCGCACGGCGAGTCCCGGGCAGTCCAATGGATAAGGAACCTGAATACGCGTTCATGCCGGCTCCATTTCTGCCACATGAGCAGCCAGATGTCGATCACGAACGCCGGCGATTCCACAGTGGAGGTCTCACCCCACCATCTCCTCCTCTCGCTGGGAGACTTCGATCCCGTCGATACCCGTGGAAAAGTGAATCCTCCTTTGAGAGGTTCCTCTGAGCGGCGAAAGCTCATCACGACATGGGATCGGATCGATGTGCTGGCGTCTGATCATGCACCCCATACCCTGGACGAGAAGGAACTCCCCTTTGAATCCGCCCCTTCAGGAGTCCCGGGAGTGGAGACGATGGTGCCCCTCATGCTCCAGTTCTGCCGTGAGAGGAAGATTCCCATGACATCCCTCATGGAGAAGACCTCGTGGAAGCCTGCAGCCATTCTCGGGATCCCCCGTGCCGGGTTTCTTGCCGGGGACAGGGCCGATTTTGCGATTTACGGAAGCGCAGAGACGGTCATCAGGGGAGATCTGCTCCACAGCAGGGCTGGCTGGACACCATTCGAGGGAAGAAAAGCAGTGTTTCCGGACACGGTTATCATGAGCGGAAAGGTGGTCTTCCACGAGGGATCCTTCTTCCGGGGCAATCCCTCGTGGATCCCGGGAAGAGGATATATAGGACCGGCCCCCATCAAGAATGGTGCCGATACAGCACAGCCATAGGTCCCCGGGGGATCGAATGGCGATCGCCTTGAGATGAACCATGGGACAACCCGGCTGTGCGACAGGCACCGCCCGGTAATGGGTAAACACTGGAGAGGGACGGCATCAGGCCACCCGTGATCCAAAGTGGTTAATGCCGGGCGACACCTCCTTTATACTTGAGTGGACGAGTTTCGCAATGCCCTGACTGACAGCAGGGAAGGGACCATACTCTTGATCGAGGTCACGCCGAATGCAAAGAAGACCAGGTTTCCTTCTGGATACAATGCCTGGAGAAAAAGCATCGGCTGCCAGATCCGGGAACCTCCTGTGGAGGGAAAGGCCAACCTCGCAATCGTGAAATTACTTGCAGGGTTCTTCTCCCTGCCTGCTGATAGGATCCGCATACTCTCAGGGGTAAATACCTCCCAGAAAAAAATTCTCCTTGCGGGGATGGATATCGACAGCGTTCTTGAGATCCTGAACCGCTCCTGAAGCCCGGACCGATGAGTTGTTGCGCGATTGTTTCCTAAACATCAACGTGTGTGCTTGAAAAAATATGTTAAAATATTATAAAAACTTACATATACATGTCACATGACAGATGCAGCAGATTGGGATGGCATTGGTTGGGTGACATATCACGATTCACGGAGTGGGGTCCATGTACTCCAGCGACACTACCAAGTATCTGATTCACATTCACCTCGAGGCAGAGGGGGTGGTCGAGAAACCTGATGTTGTCGGAGCCATCTTTGGCCAGACTGAAGGGTTACTCGGCGAAGACCTTGATCTGCGCGACTTGCAGAGGACCGGGCGTCTTGGAAGGATAGATGTCCAGGTCACCAGTAAAAAGGGAGAAACACAGGGAGAGATATTCATAGCCTCCTCCCTTGATCGTGCGGAGACCGCGGTACTTGCGGCATCTTTCGAGACGATCGACCGCGTGGGCCCCTGCTTGGCCAGGGTTCGCGTAGAGTCAATTGAGGATATCAGGGTCAGCAAGCGGAAGCTCGTCGTTTCCAGGGCAAAAGAACTTCTCCTGGATGCATTTGAGGAGGGAACGATAGACAGCAATGTACTGATAGACGAGGTCAGGGAAACGATAAGGATGGAGAAGATTTCGACCCTTGGTGAGGATCGTATTCCTGCAGGGCCTGAAGTCAATAATTCCGATGCCATCATCATTGTTGAAGGAAGAGCAGATGTCCTTAACCTGCTCCGTTTCGGCATCAAGAATGCGGTTGCCGTGGAAGGGACAAAAGTGCCAAAGACCATTGTCGACCTCTGTGTGAAGAAGACTGCCACGGCCTTTTTCGACGGGGACCGGGGAGGGGATCTCATACTCCGGGAACTGATGCAGATAGCAGAGATCGATTATGTTGCATATGCCCCGCGCGGAAAGAGCGTGGAGGATCTGGGGAGAAAAGAGATCGTCAAGGCACTCAGGAATAAAATTCCCGTCGAATACATCCGGGAAGAACTCCTGGGTGAGGAGAATGGGGAGAATCAGGCCATTTCACCCGTCTCCCCTGTGATTGAGACTCCGTCGAGAATGCGAAAAGAGGGGAAGACAACCAAAAAGCGGGAGAACCCGGATATACGCACGGGATCTGACCCTTCTCCCGCGCACCGTACCCTCACCGATCACCTTTCAGATGTGAGTGGCTCGGAGTCTGCCCGGTTTCTCTCCCGCGACTATGATATCCTGCGTGAGGTGAAGGCAACGGAAGTTGAGCGTGTCCTCGATGAGGTAAACGGAGACGTCAAGGGGCTTATCCTTGACGGGGAAGTTAACCAGAAGCTCCTCGATACCCTTCTCTCCAAGGGAATCGAATACGTGGCAGCCCGTGAGTTCAGGGGCATAATAAAGCGTCCGATGGCGGTAAAACTCTTAAAAATCGCGTAATTTGAGGTGGGGAGTTACTTATTTATTCCCACTCATACAATCATCATCTGGAAGTGAGAGGATGCACAAAGAGGAATTGATCACACTTCATCAGATGCTCTACGAAATCAAAGACTATTTTGAGTCCACGAATTCAGACCTGAAATTCAGTCAGTATTATTCCCTTAAAATTAACCCCTCGCAACTTCATAAAAGCAAGATGGAGCACAAGTATGCCATCTTTATCCTGGGCAACGAGCTCGCGAACGCCATGAAGGAGGTCGAGTTCTCCGCATCAGGCAGGATCTCGGCCAGAATGAAAGAGCTTGCTGTCAAAACTCTGAAAGAGATGGAATATCTCCAGTAAGGATCCCATACCCTGTTTTCTTATCCCTTTTCAAGTCTCTCCTGCTCCAGCAGATACTGTGCGAGATAGCGGGGGATATTTACACCCATGCAGTGCCAGTTGGGGGTCCCGTTCACTTCAAGGACCGTGTAATCATTTCCGCATGGAAGGAGATCCACACCTCCATAATCCACTCCGACAGCCTGTGCCGCAGAGACCGCCAGTTCGCCCATCCTGCGGTCAATCTCGACAGGCATGCCGGAACCGCCCTGGTGAATGTTGTGGGTCAGGGAATCGGAGATCCTCGTGATAGCTCCTATCGCTTCGCCGTCAATCACGAATACCCTGAAGTCCCTGTCGTTGGGAACGTATTCCTGGAGATAATACGGTGGATTTCCAAGCTGCTCGGGCGAGGATACCAGGAAAATCCCATTCCCGTCAAAACCATATACGGGCTTGCTCACAACCCTGCCCAGGCGCTTGATGATCGAGGATGCAGTCCCCCTTGATGATGTGAAGAATGTGTGCGGTGTCGGGACTCCCTTTTGCTTAAGGAGCGTGCTTGTAAGAACCTTGCTCGCACAGGTGAAGATTGCCATGGGGGTATTGATCATCCGGTTGGTGACCGAGAGCGCGTGGCAGACCTCGAACTGGTGCTCGTCCTGCGTAAGGCCGCATATCCAGATAAGGGCTCCTGAAAGATCGGTCGAGAATGGATCGACCGCGTCGATGTCGAGGAACGAGCACTCTCCTCCCTGATGCCTGATCTCCTTTACCACCATCGAGGTTGAATCGTCGCCGGGGATGTCCGTTGGTTTCTTGATAATATGTATCATGTCTGGTCCCCTCTCGTGTGGTGATCATGTTCGAGTCCCGTATCCATAAGGCTGATCAAGATCCCTTCATGAAACAGGGTGGCGGGCGATCCAGGATTCTCTTCGGCACATTCTTCTTTTCTCACGGAAAAATGGTCATTTATGCGGTACTATCCGGATCCATCCAGTAACCTGGATCTCTCAAAGCTGAACGGCGTTATTGAAGAAGCATTTGCAGAGCACGCCCGGGGAAGCGTGCAGATGCCTCCAAAGGTCTATATCACGCTGGATCAGGGAGATTTCCGGACAATGCCAGGCTATATTCCATCTCTTGGAATCGCCGGCGTGAAGATCGTGAACGTGCATCCCGGCAATCCGGGGCGGAATCTTCCCACGGTCATGGCACTGACAGTAATTCTGGACATCGGGACGGGAGTCCCTGTTGCAATTCTCAATGCGACGGATCTTACTGACTTAAGGACAGGAGCCGGCGGAGCGGTCGCTGCAAAATACCTCTCACCAGGCCGCGCCGTCAGCCTTGGCCTGGTGGGATCAGGATGCCAGGCAAGAGCACAGATTGACGCAATTGGAAGGGAACTGGATATCGTTGAGGTGAAGGTATGGAGCAGGAACGAGAAGAATGCGGAGGACTTCTGCAGCAGATACCCCGACTTCGATTGCAGGGTTGCAAGCCTTCGCGATGCCTGCGAATGCGATCTCCTTGTCACCACCACCCCGTCAAGGGAACCGCTGATCCGGGACGAGTGGGTACATGAAGGGACGCACATCAACGCCATCGGTGCGGATGCCCCCGGGAAGGAGGAACTCGATCCGGCCATCCTCATCCGGGCAAGCGTCTTTGTCGACGATCCGGCCCAGGCCGTTCATTCCGGGGAAGTGAACGTTCCCATAACGAATGGCCGTTTCTCTGAAAACATGATTGCAGGGACACTCGGAGAGGTCGTCATCGGGAAAAAGAGGCGGAAAAGTGCTTCGGAGATCACGGTCTTCGATTCGACCGGACTTGCCATCCAGGATCTCGCGATCGCATCACTTGCGCTCCAGAAACAGGAGGGAATCGATCTCGCGTTTCCCTGATCCTCGTTTCGGAATAACGGAGTGTTCTTACCGGGACGAATCGATCAGGGATCTGGCTCACTTCTGCAGCGGGGAACTCCACTGTTTCCAGACCTTTTCGCGATAGACCGGGCCGCTGTTGTACGTGCAGAATGGGATAAGCGTTCCGTCCGGTGTCGCATAGTGAATGCAACAGCGCTGCACCCTCGAGAGGTCGTAGTTATAACGGTCCATGAAATGCATCGTCCCGACGAAGAGGGCATTCCAGTGGAAATCTCGTAATGCTTCAAAATTCTGGAATATAAGCGTTTTTCCGATGAGTTTCCACAATTCGGAAGTATTCCCCTGTTCGCTGTTTTTAAAAGAGTCCTTGAGGTCGCCTATAGCCTCCATCAGGGCCATGTATTTATTGATTGTTCCCCCTTTCCGAAGCTTCTCAGCGGTCTCGGTGAGGGCCTGGAACAGGCTCTCGACGTCAACCATCCGGTTCACGGGTGTCATGCCGTCATTATTCACAAATACGTAGGTCGCGGCTCCGCAGTGCTGGTGAGCGGTAAAACGGATCTGGGGTTTTCCTGTATACGCTTCAACGAAATCCGAGAAGGGTACGACGCATGGGACCGGGTAGAAGTCGTTCTTCTTTATCACCCCGCCCGTCTGGAGTTCAATATCACTGAGGAGTTCCGGGATTGTGATCCGTTCCCTCTGCACATCCTCTTCACCCGCAGCGCCGGTAAATGCGATTGGCTGGAAATTCACTCCCCGTACCGCACCAATGTGATCTGCGGCGAACTGGATGATTGCACCCACCTCGTGATCGTTGCGGCTTTTGATGATGGTGGGAACAAGCACAACCCCGACCTTCAGGTCTTCGCAATTCTTAATCACCTTCTCGTCGAGGGTGAGTTTCGAGTTGGTGTCCTTTGTGATCCCGTCAAAATGGAGATACAGGGTGGAGAGCCCGGCTTCGCGGAGTTCCTTAAGGTATGAAGGATCTTTCGCAATCTTGATCCCGTTTGTTGCCAGCTGAACCTGGGGAAAACCGATTTCCTTGGCAGTGCGGATGATCTCCGGGAGATCGTCACGCATGGTTGGTTCTCCTCCGGAAAACTGGACCGCGGGTGCAGGGACGGGTTTTTCTGCCCTGAGCATCTTCATCATCCCGACAATCTGCTCAAACGAGGGCTCATAGATATAGCCGCATGCCTGTGCATTCGCAAAACAGAAGTCACAGTTCAGGTTGCACCGGTTGGTAAGATCGATATTTGCAAGGAGTGTGGTGGACTTATGGTTGGAGCAGATTCCACAGTACTGGGGGCACCCGTCGGGAGGTGCGGTGCGCTGGGGGTTATCAAGCCCCGTCCCCAGCGATTCGAACCGCTCGAACTTCTTCCATAATTCCGCATCAGACCAGTACACGTCGCGGAAATGGCCGTGTTCCGGGCAGGAACGTTCCAGCCATACCATTCCATCCTCTTCAACGACATCTGCTTCCAGCACCGCGTTGCAGGTCGGGCAAAGACTCCTGGTCTTCTTCAAGATAACGGGCATATCCACCAATCCACCGTAGAATTGATATCTTCTGGGATATCTTAATGCTTATAATTACTCCTTATCTCACATACTGTCTGGAGAGCGTATTATTAGTCCTGATTCCATCATAATATCATTGGTTTCTGCGCTGTGGTGCATGCTGCCTGCCTATGTTCCCAATTCGGTGGCCGCGGCGCTTGGTGGCGGAAGGCCTATTGATGGCGGCAGGAATTTTACTGACGGGCGGAGGATCTTTGGCGATGGGAAAACATATCGCGGCTTTGTTGTCGGTGTTGCGGGGGGTATCCTGGCAGGATTATTGCAGATCTGGCTCCAGAGTGTCTATTCCCTCGAATTTCTCCCCGCCCAGACAATGCTTTCTGTCCTGCTCCTTGCATCCGGGGCGTTGCTTGGTGACCTTGCCAAGAGCTTCTTCAAACGGAGGCTTGGAAAAGCCAGCGGTGAGCGATGGCTTGTTGCCGATCAGTATGACCTTGTCGCAGGGGCATTCCTGATGCTCGTGGTCTTTGATCTCCCCTGGCTCCTGCACGCGGTCACGCTGCCGGTCTTCCTGTGGATACTTATACTGACCCCCCTCCTTCACAAAACCGCAAATGTGATTGGCTATATCATCGGAGTGAAAGATGTACCATGGTGACAAAAATAGCAAAATTCCTCGATAAATATGGAGCTGTTGAATACGGCGATTTTCTCCTGGCATCAGGTGCCAGGAGCACCTATTATCTGGACATCAAGAAGGTGGTGACCCAGCCCGATGCGCTGAGAGAGATCGGGAAGGTCATCGCCACTGCGTATTCCTTCGAGACGGTAGCAGGCGTTGCGGTAGGGGGAGTGCCGCTCGCGGTTGCGGTCTCCCTGGCGAGCGGTAAACCCTATGCCATAATCAGGAGCCAGGAGAAAGATCATGGTAAATCAGGAAGGATCATCGGTGATGTCAGGGCAAGGCAGGTTCTGCTTGTCGAGGATGTGACCACCTCGGGGGGTTCTGCTCTCTTCGGGGTGAAGGCGCTCCGTGACGCGGGAGCCAGTATTGACAGGGTGGTCACGGTTGTAGACCGTGACGCGGGGGCGGGGGCGCTCCTCAAGGAGAGCGGTGTTGTGCTTGATGCCCTTGTGAAAGCAACCGACCTGATCCGGGGACCGGCCAAAAAAGGAGCTGAAGGAAGGGACTGATCAGACTCATGACGATCAGGATTCTTGTTGTAGGGGGAGGGGGAAGGGAGCATGCCATTTTGGCATCGCTCCAACGGAACAGCGATGCGGACCTGTACGCGGTCATGCCCCGAAAAAATCCTGGCATGTCCGGGCACTGCCGGGATATCCTCCTTGAAAAGGAGACCCACATTGATGAGATTGCGGCATTCGCCCGGAAAAAAGCGATAGACTATGCCATCATCGGTCCTGAGGCTCCCCTGGAAGCAGGGGTCGTGGACAGGCTGGAATCAGAGGGAATCCCCTGCATGGGTCCCACGATGGCAGCCGCCCGGCTCGAGACTGACAAGGCATTCTGCCGCGAGATGATGGATGCGCATGGTATTGCAGGGTGCCCCCGGTACCGTGTCTTTCATGCAGCCGATGACGCAGTCCGGTTTCTCGAATCCCACGAGGGTGACCTTGCCATCAAGCCCATTGGGCTCACGGGGGGAAAGGGGGTGCGAATCATGGGAGAGCACGTGGACCGGAAAGGGGCAATCGAGTATATACGGACCCTCCGATCGGGAATCGTGCTCGAAGACAGGCTTATCGGTGAGGAATTTACCCTCCAGGCGTTCACCGATGGCACTCACCTGGTCCCGATGCCCCTCGTGCAGGACCACAAGAGAGCGTATGATGGGGACGAAGGCCCGAATACAGGGGGGATGGGTTCCTACTCCATGCCCGACCACGGGCTGCCATTTGTGACTGATGCCGACAGGAAAACCGCACTCGGGATCATGAAGTCAGCAGTCGCTGCAATGGAGGAGGCCGGGACTCCGTATCGGGGCATCCTCTACGGGCAGTTTATGAATACCCGCGAGGGACCCATGGTGATAGAGTTCAATGCACGGTTCGGTGATCCGGAAGCGATGAACGTGCTGTCGCTCCTTGAGGCAGATCTCTCGACAATCATCGAGAAGGGGATTGAAGGATCCCTCACTCAGAAGGATGTCCGGTTTGAAAAGAACGCGACTGTCTGCAAGTATCTCGTCCCTGAGGGGTATCCCGAATCTCCGCTCACAGGAAGCCCGGTTGTGGCGGGGGAGTATGATCCGGCTCTCCTTTATTATGCCAATGTCGAAGAGAAGGATGGCACACTGTATACGCAGTCATCCCGGACGATGGCATTTGTCGGGATGGGAAAAACCCTCAGGGAAGCCGAAGGGATTGCCGAGAGGGCTGCATCCCAGGTGAAAGGAAGGGTGCGCCACCGCAGGGATATCGGGACTGAGGCACTCCTGAGAAAACGGATCGATCACATGAAGGAATTACGATGAAACGCGATCTCCTCTCAATTTTGGATATCTCGGCAGAGGAACTTGATCGGCTGATGGATCAGGCCGCCCGGCTGAAGGATATGCGTAGGCACAACAAGCCCCATGCTTTCCTCCCCGGGCGTACCCTTGCAATGATCTTCGAGAAATCCTCTACGAGAACCAGGATTTCATTCGAGGTGGGAATGGCAGAACTTGGAGGAACAGCCCTCTTTCTTGATGCACAGGACATGCAGATCGGGAGAGGTGAGGAGATCCGGGATACGGCAAGGGTAGCGTCGCGGTACGTGTCGGCGGTGATGATCCGTGCATATCGCCATTCGACCATCGAAGAGTATGCCCGCTATTCGACAATTCCTGTCATCAACGGCCTCTCGGATATCGAACATCCGTGCCAGATACTCGCTGATATCATGACCATCCGGGAACATTTCCCGGATCGGAGGGATCTCCGGGTGGCATGGGTGGGCGATGGGAACAATGTCTGCAACTCCCTCATACTCTCAACGGTCCTGACCGGGATGGAAATTGCCATCGCCTCTCCAAGGGGATTCGAACCCCCCGCAGAAATCCTGGATACCGCACGGAGGAAAGGAGGGAAGGTGAACATGGTCCGGGATCCTGAAAAAGCCCTTGATGGCGCTCACGTCGTTGCAACCGACACGTGGGTATCGATGGGGACTGAGAACGAGCGCGATGCGAGGCTGAAGGCGTTTAGGGGATTCTCCATCGACGGGAGGATGATGGACCTCGCATCACCCGAGGCGATCTTCATGCACTGCCTGCCGGCGCACCGGGGACAGGAGGTCACTGATGAGGTCATCGAAGGGCCGAGAAGTGTCGTCTTTGACGAGGCGGAGAACCGGCTTCACGCCCAGAAAGCCCTTCTCGTGTTCCTGATGAGGAATGATGAAGGAAGAGGGAGGAAAAAATAAATCCTGTTTCACTTTAACAATTCAATTTTCTTGTCCTTTTCCTGCATCGGTCGGAATCTGAAGGTTCAGTCCTTTACCACTTCGTGGTAGCAGCCATCCCTCTTTTCGACAAAGAGTACAGCCTTGAAGTTGCGGAGGCTCGGTTTTGGAAACTTTCTGAAAGTGACAATCCCGTTCTGTACGAAACTGCCATCAGTGGTCCGGATTTCGTCGATGCCTTCGGAGAGGAGGTCTGAAATGTCGGCCTCCCCGGTATAGTCCCGGAGTCTCCCCTTCAAAACATATCTGCCATCGTTTCCTGACGCAGCGAGACCAAGGCCAGCAAGGGCTCCGATGACTCCGCCACAGGTTCCGCCAAGGCCCAGGAGAGGAATTACATTTCGCTTTGCACATACTATGGCATCATCCTGTGTAAGAACACGGTGCTTCGCATCCTGGCCGAACGCTATAATGTCAGGTGTTATCGTATCGATGGATCCCATGGCGAGCCCCGGATCGCTCCCAATGATAAAATCCTCACGCATGATGGTGCTCACTGTATTCATGAGGTCAGAGATTTGGACGCCGTTTTCTGGGTCAAGGTGGATAACTGCACAGCTGTTGTGGGATGTGTAGGGGATATCGGGGTGAACGAGAAGCTGGTGCCTTGTCACTCCAGTTACAATCCCGTGTGGATGAAGAGCCCCTGCAATAGCCCGGGCGAGCCTTCCTGTACCCCGGCTCTCCTTTGTATCGGTGTCGTCGATAGAGATGAGGATAGTCATGGCTGGTCACGGGTATGAAATATATTCGTAATTTATGATACGCGATTGGTAATAAAATTCGATTATAATTGATCTTACTGATGGATTCGCATTGGCTCTATCCTGGAAAATAGAATTAAATCAATGGAATTTTGTGAAGATTTGCATTATTTGGGGATAAATAAAAAAAATAAGCATTCAAGGAAAAAAAAAATTCTCTCCTTTCTATAATAATTGTCCCATAAGATTTAATAACTATACATAGCGACCTAAATAATTGTGCATAGTGTTACCAAATCTGTATTTGGCTGGTCCCAATGAGAAAACAGGGTCTGAACAGCATCAATCAAGTCGGTAATAGCAGAGAAATATCGGTTATGTG
>Ga0302252_1000441_pt1 | contig 36696 bp, 28 predicted proteins | sample AAG_RA_Leu_MG_FD_193511 | JGI IMG/M metagenome (GOLD analysis project Ga0302252, IMG submission 193511) | Enriched activated sludge microbial communities from anaerobic digester in WTTP, New Holstein, Wisconsin, United States - AAG_RA_Leu | ecosystem: Engineered > Bioreactor > Anaerobic >... | reverse complement strand
GATCAGTCTTCGGCTTTCTCTCATCGCTCCCAGGACCCTCCTTGTCATTCTGGGGAAATGATATCACATTCGCCTGCTTCAATCCAAGCAGGCTTGCCGAAAACTCACAACTCTTCTTCTAAAAGTTTCTTAAATCTATATACATCATCTCCTTTCTCATCGGCTATCTGCAAAAATCCATCATACCGCCACCTTTTCTGTTTGAAGGCTCTTTACACGGTAATCACTCACAGACCTTTACCCCATTTATACTCAAGAGCATAAGCAACGCCATGAGGAAAACTCATGGTTGCCCATACCTTCTTGACGCTCTGGCATGCAATCAGTTATAATTACCATGTATGATTGTGCATATGAGCAGACTGCTTCAAACAACGGGGGGTGTGACAATGAAGAGTAACAGGCCTTCCAGAGGAGCGGCACTTGTTTCCATTCTAGTCATAGTAATAGTGTTCATTCTTCTCGGGATCTCCGTGGTCGGTGTCGAAACGAGCCAGGCGCGTTACACGGCCTGGAAATACAACAAGGCCCTGACAAGACAGGCCGCCGCCGCCGCAATCAGAAAAGTCGAATACCAGCTGAGCGCTCAGAGCTCCTGGAATGCCGGGGCCATTGATATCGGCGAGAAAAAGGCGGAAGGAAGCGACTGTTACTCGTGCATCGAGATCAACGAGCTTTCGAAGCGCTTCTGCACACTCACGGCCCATGCTTATATAAAGGACAGCGCCGGGAACAGGAAGTGGGAGAGCAGAATCAGAGTCACGATGAAAAAGAACTGCTTCGACTTCGCAGCGCTCGGGGCTTGCACCGGAGGAACCGGCGAGGAGCCCGGAGTTACGGTGAAGGAGAATTCCACAGTTGAAGGCGATGTCGGAAGCTTCAAGCCTGCCAATACCGTGGCAGTTGCAATAGGCTCAACGACCTCAGCCGCGGCAGCGACAGATACAAACGACAACAGCAGCGGCACCAACAACGGAAACAACATAGCAGGCGAATCATACGCAAAGCCGACTTCTTCTCCTACCCCTGAATCGGCAGATTCAAACGGCAGCACAGACTCGTCAAACACAATGCCTCAGACGACTCCGTCAAACTCGAATCCGGCGAAGCCTGACACAGGGAATCAGGTATATGTTACGGCAGCAGCGTGCAAAGTAAATCCGAACAGCGGTACAAACGCCGTACAGAACAGCTCCTTCACGGCAAAGATGAGCTCTGGGAAGCCAGGGAAGCCGGGCACTGCAACGCCCAACGCAGCAGTAGTGCCTTCAATGATCGGAGGTATTGGAGTAACCCAGCAGAACAACCAGGGCTCGACGGTGATATCGCCTTCCTCATCTTCAGGCTCAACGACAGGAAAGCCGTCTACGGATTCAACGGCAGGAAAGCCATCTACTGACTCGGCATCGACCTCATCAAGTTCATCGTCCACCACGATCAGCAGCTCGACGGCAGTCCCTGAGAATGATTCAATCCCAATCAATCCCAACAATCCAGTGGTGCCCGTCAATCCAAGTCCCACTCCCGGAACGGATGACCCGAATCCAACAGGAACGGACATTTCTAAAATCAACGGCAACATCTACATCTACAAGGACGCCCTTGTATCGGGGAATTACAAAAACAGCCAGCTGCAGATAGTAGGAAACGATGAAGTGAGCTCGTCGTACTATACGATACCTGCCGGAAGGGACTACAGCGACGTCACCGTGCAGGCCGGCAAGACCCACACGTTCTCGAGCGGCATCACAACAGTCCAGAACTTCAAAGCTCTGGAGGGAAGCACGATAAAAATAGACGCCAGGCGCGGGCCTGTGCTGATCTACGTGAAGGAGTCGTTCTCTCTGGACGGCGCGAAGTTCAACGTGGACGGCGACGCAAAAAACGTCATCATATACGGCGCATATGATAATACAAAACGAACCGGCTGCACCGTATCGATCACGAACGGCTCGCAGGCTTCATTCCTCTTCAACGGCAAATATTCGCAGGTCAGCCTTTCCGGCTCGAAGTTCAGCGGCTCGCTGCTCTCAGACAAAGTGGATATTACGAACAACTCTGCGGTGACGTTCCCGTCCAGCCTCGTCAAGATGAAATCCATGCCAGAGATCCTTACATGGGAAGAGCTGTAGTGCGCTTTCCCGCCAGGGGCGCTGTCGAACCGTGCAACCAGAGAATCCTCTGCAACAGAGGATTCTTCTCCATCTGCCCCCCGAGAACTGCCGGAGTGACCCTCGTGGAGCTCCTCATCGCAATGTCCATCTTCATAACGCTATTCACTCTGAGCGCCATGCTGCTGAGCTCGGCCTGGCGGAAGTTCCATGCGTCAAACGCGCTGCAGGAGGCTAAAACCAACGCGTTCATGGCAATGGACAGGCTGTCACAGGATCTCAGAGAGACGTCGATAGTCCACCTGAAGAACAACGCCTGCAAAACGACGGGCATAGCCGATCGCTACATCTGTTTTCCATCGCCCAGAGACATGAAAGGAGATTTCAGGAAGCTCTCGACAGGCGATCCCGACTGGAATACGTGGATAATCTATTCCCTGGCTCCGGACAGGGATTACAGAGATCTGTACTTCCTCTATCGAAGGAGGATATCGGGACCTTCGCACATGCCGCCGGCGCAGTCTGAGATATACAATCACAGCGGGGCGCAGACAGCAGCCCGCTTCGTGCTGAACTTCGAAATGGACGAGGACAGGGATTTCTGCAGCTTCTACTCCTACAATGCAGTGATTGTTACACAGAAGCCATACAGGAACGAAAAGTTCAACTTCCGGCTGGACAAGAACTTCTCGTTCAAGCTGCTGTGAGCCTTAAGAAGAAGAGATGCGGAGGATATAATGACATCTGAAGAGCCTGCCAGGAGGGGCAGAAGAGGGTTCTCGCTGGCCGAGATCGTCGTGGCCATGATTATTCTGGTCCTTCTTCTCTTTTCATTCGGCTATCTGCTGTTCCTTTCATCGGTCAGGACGAGGGCCATCTCATCAAAAACGACGGCCCAGACGCTTGCAGAGAGCCTGATCACGAGGATAGAAAGCCTGCAGTGGTGCTCCATAGAAAAAAGCTGCCTGTTCGACGGCCTGAAAGGCACCGTACCCGTCAATGCAGGGATGCCCGATCAGTTTCCTCCTTCTCCCTATCCGAGAACGACAGTCAACAACAATTATTACAGCAACGATAAGGATATCTCGCACAGCACAGAGTATTTCTTTACAGTCAGCTCTTGCTATGACCCTGAATTTCCCGCCACAGAGAATCTTCTCTGCGTGGCTGTAAACGTTTACTGGTATGAAGGAGCCCAGGCGAGGAAACTGAACAGGCTCACGCTGACGACTGAGATATTCAACAGTCAGAATCAATGAATGCGGGGCGGGCCGTTGAGAAAGTATCACATAGAAGCAGTCAACAGCAAAGGGGAAAGATCGACAGAGATAATAGAGGCGCGCAGTAAAGAGGATGCCATAAGCATTCTCGAGACGACCAACAGGACTGTGCATTCAATATCTTACTGCTCTCCCCTGGACCATCTGAAGCTCTTCTTTGCCTCGATCATGGCCGGGCTCGCCAGACTGCTCGGCGCGTTTTCCTTATACAGAAAAAAGATCGATGATGTGACGGTGCTCGTGTTCACCCAGCAGGTGTCCACGATGCTGGAGGCAGGAGTCTCGCTCGAGTCGGGACTCAGGGCGATAACCATCTCGGAGCGGAATGAACGCTTCAGAAGGATCCTCTTTGACCTCATAAGGGATCTCGAAGAGGGAAAGTCCATATACCAGGCCTACAGCAGGCATCCCGAGGCGTTTGACAGCGTCTACATTCACCTGATAGAAGCCGGCACAGCTTCAGGCAAGCTTACGTCGATCCTGAGGCGCCACGCCTCAGACCTTCAGAAGCTCTACTCTTACAAGCGCAGGCTGGCGTCGACGCTGGCCTATCCGGCGACCATCTTCGCAGTCGCCCTGGTATTCCTGGGCGTCATAATGCTCTACTTCGTGCCCCGGTTCACGTCAATCTACCGTGAGACCGATGCCGAGCTGCCGTGGATAACGTCGATGCTCGTGTCATTGACGAACATACTGACGAATCCGGTCTGGCTGACAGCCATTCTAGGCGTTCTCGCGCTGCTTTTTCTGATGACGTATTACTATGTCATGACTCCTATCGGACGATTCAACTACGATTTTCTGAGGATGAAGACGCCGTTCATAGGCACGCTGATATCGGAAAACGAGCTGTACAGGTTCTGCACAACCCTGGCCTGCATGCTCGAGTGCGGGGTCGCGCTCGTCGATGCGCTGAAGATACTGAAGGAGATTACTCCGAACGAGCTGTTCAGGATGCTCATCGATCAGATCATCCACGGGATCAGGCAGGGAGACAGCTTCTCGCAGTCGATCCGAGGCGTTCAGATGATACCGCGCTTCACGAGGGACATGATACATGTCGGCGAGGAGACGAGCGATCTCTCATTCATGCTGAGAAAAACGGCTGAAATAATGGAGAGTAACGTCAACTACAGGGTCGAGATGGCGCTGAAGCTAGTAGAGCCTTTTGTGATGGGAGTTCTGGCGGTAATAGCAGGTGTCATACTTATAGCCACGTTCCTCCCGCTCTACAGCGTGATAAACAGGTTCATGATCTGACAGGAATCCGGGCCGGGCTGCAGCCTTTACCGCAGCCTGTCGATTACCCTGTCTATCATGTCCATTGTGACATCAGATGTCAGCTCAGGCCGGCCAATGCCCCGGAGCAATACGAAGCGCAGTCCCTTTTCGCGCTTCTTGTCCGTGCCGAGCGCTCTTTTGACTTTGTCCGCGTCGATGTCGCCGCACGAGACTGGCAGTCTGTGGAGAGCCAGCAGATTCCTCACCCTGCCTGTGAACTCCGGCTTCTGCCATCCCATCTCTTCCGCGAGGAGACAGGCTCCCACGAGGCCGATGCTCACCGCTTCGCCGTGCAGATAGACGCTGTATCCGGTAGCCGTCTCAATGGCGTGCCCGAGCGTATGGCCCAGATTCAGAAAGGCCCTTTTTCCCTTTTCGTGCGGATCTTCGCTGACTATCGAGGCTTTGACTGAAGCGGTCCGCATTATAACATCCAGCAGGGTGCCGCTCGTCGCGGTAAGCGGCCCTCCGGCCTCGAGGATCTCAAATGTGCCCAGGTCTTCTATAAGCGCAGTCTTGATCACCTCAGCCATCCCGCAGGCCCACTGCCTTTCGTCGAGAGTCGACAGCACGTCGGGATCGCATATAGTCATGACAGGCTGGTGAAAAGCGCCTATCAGGTTCTTACCCTCGCGGTGATCGACGCCGACCTTTCCGCCTATGCTGGCGTCTATCTGAGCGAGAAGCGTGGTCGGCACTAAGACATGGCGGACCCCCCTGAGGTAAGTCGCCGCCGCAAAGCCTGCCAGATCGCAGATTACTCCGCCTCCCAGGGCGAGCACGGTGGCTCTTCTCTCCAGTCCGGCCGAAATCATCTGATCATACAGGCGGCCGGCCCATTCGAGGGTCTTGAACTGTTCTCCGTCAGGGACCTCAGCCGTGTGAAAGAGGCAGCCGCTCTCTTCAAGCGATTTCATCACTGAGGCGCCGTGCAATGACCTCACAAGCGGGTTGGTAACAACGAACACAGGGCTGCCGAGGCCCGCCTCCCTGATGAGATTTCCCACTCTCGAGCAGGCCAGGCTCTCGACCAGATAGTCTGAATGATAATCTTTCTGCTGAAAAGATATCCTGATGTTTGGCATTTTACAGATCTCCCCTCATTCTGCCGCAGGGAATGTGATTATGAATTCAGAGCCGACGCCGACGGTGCTCTTCACATCAAATACAGCGCCGTGCTTCTCCACTATTTCTCTCACTATCGCAAGGCCAAGCCCTGTTCCGCTTTCTCCATCGGTACCCTTTTCAGATATGACTTTTCTCGATTCCATCAGCCGCCTCAGCTTCGCCTCAGGCATTCCGACTCCTGTATCAGCCACAGTGACAGAGACAGATGATTCATTTATTCCATCGATCCTGATGGAGACCCTTCCACCTCTGGGGGTGAATTTTATGGAGTTGGACAGAAGGTTGTTTATGACGCGGATAAGTGACAGCTCATCGCCGCGGATCTTCCCTCCGCTGCCCGTTCTGTCTTCGATGGAAAGCTCGATGTTCTTGGGATACGCCATGAACCTGAGCGTATTGATGCATGACTTCGCCACATCAGAAAGCAGGAGGGGCTTGATATCCAGTTCGACATCGCTGGAAGCCATCCGATGAACATCGAGTATATTTCCGATCAGGGTGAGAAGAAACTCTCCGGACTGCGCAATCATCTGCAGCGACTCTCTGTAATCATCTGTAAGGCCCTCCTCTTCGAGCATCAGGCTGGTAAGGCCCAGTATGCCGTTGACAGGTGAACGGAGGTCGTGCGAGCAGGCAGCAAGAAATCTGTCCTTCATTCTGTCCAGCTTCTTCAGCTTATCGATCCTGTTCTGCAGTTCCCTGTTGAGAAGACGCAAATCCAGATGTATCTTCAGGCGGGCAAGAAGCTCTTCTCTGACAAAAGGCTTGACCAGGTAATCAGTCACGCCTTCATTGTAAAGCTGAAGAACTGTCTCCTGTTCGGACATCGCCGTAAGCACCACAACCGGAAGATCCCTCAGCATGAGCTCCTTCCTGATCTGCCTGCAGAGCTCTCTGCCTCCCATCTCAGGCATTTCAAGATCGGTGATCACGATGTCGATTCCATCCGGATTGGCCCTGATAAGCTCGATGGCCTTCAAACCGTTTTCCGCTTCCAGCACATTTACTCCGAAGCTCTTCAGAAAATCAGATATGATGTACCTGGTGGTGCTGCTGTCTTCGGCCACTACCGCAGTCAGTCCCCTGAGCCGGTCATCTGCCTTGAGAATCCTGTCCACCGCAGCGAGAAGCTCACCTTTTTCAAAAGGCTTCACAATGAACTCAGTGGCACCGGATTCAAATCCACGGGCTCTTCCTTCCAGTGTGTCGGTGGCTGTGAGGAACACAATCGGAATTCTCCCGCCCCTGGGATCCCTGAAAAGGCGGTCATATCTGCCTTCGCGCAGCTTACGGCAGGTTTCAAAGCCGTTCATTTTCGGCATATCGACATCCAGCGTGATCAGATCCGGCTTCATCCCCAGGAGAACATTGAATGCATCGGCTCCGTCAGTGGCCTCAAAGACTTCATATCCACCTTCCTCCAGCTCCATGCGTATCCTTTTTCTTATGGCCGGACTGTCATCGACGACAACTATCTTCATCCTGCCCTCCTGTCAATATGCCCGCCTGTAATATACGCCCAGATCGCTTTCCATGCGGAACAACTGGTTCGTCACGCCGTGCATTGTCTCCGTAAGGCCCAGAATCATCACGCTGTCCCTGTTCATATGGGCAGCCATACGCTCAAAGAGACTCTTCCTGTCTTCAGGGGAAAAGTATATTGCAACGTTTCTGCAGAAAATTGCGTCAAATTCTGTCAGAAAAGAAAAGTCATTCATCAGGTTCAACCTCTTGAACGTTACCATGGACCGGATCTCATCCCTTATCCTCCATTCGTCGCCATCCCTCGTAAAACAGCGCTCCAGTCTCTCTGGTGAAAGGCCCCGTTCAACCTCAAACTGCGTGTATCTGCCGTAGCTCGCTTTTGCTATGCATTCGTCAGAGATGTCGGTGCCCAGAATCCTGACCGCTGACAAGGGAGCGCTGTACAATGTCTCCCTGAGCGCCATCGCCGCACTGTATATCTCCTGGCCTGTCGAGCATCCGGCGCACCATATGTTGATGAGCGGAATATGTGATCCGGCGCGGCATCCTTTCCTGCCGAAATACCACACAGTCGCGAATCTGCTGAGCATTTTAAAAGAGTTTTCGTCTCTGAAAAAAAAAGTTTCATGGGTCGTTATGAGATCGATAATCTTTCGCTCAACTGTTCGATTCGGGTCTGACCGCGCCTTCAGATACAGATCTCTGATGCTGCGGCATCCAAGCTCTCTGCAGAGAGAATCGAACCTGTTCTCCACTATATACAGCTTGCTGTCGTCCAGGATTATGCCTGAAATATCACGTATATACCAGGCAAACTGAAGAAATTCGTCACGTTCCACAATCATATCGTCAAGCCCGATCCCTGCCATGGCGGGTATGCGCGACTATCGCCCCGGCTATTCTTTCCAGAGGGAGCACGTCATCGACAAGCCGAGCCTCTATCGCGGCCCTGGCCATTCCGAAGACCAGGGAAGTCGCCTCATCCTGTGCGATGATCCGGGCATTCGCTCTTCTCAGATCAAAAAGGCCCCTGACTCCATCATCACCCATCCCGGTCATCATAATTGCAAGCACTTTGTCGCCATAAACCGATGCAAGCGCTCTGAATAGATAATCGGCAGAAGGACGGCAGAAATTTTCAGGCGGGGCGTCGGTGATAGTAATTATTTTTTCCCCGGACTGAGGATGGAGGTCTACCTTCATATGCTTTCCACCGGGAGCCAGATAGGCTGTTCCAGGCCTGACCGGCTCTCCGGGCTCTGCCTCTTTGACATGCAGCGAGCTCTTACTGTTCAGGGCTTCTGACAGGAATCCCGTGAATCCGTAAGGCATGTGCTGCACAATGAATATCGGGACTTTCAGTGTGCCCGGAATCGATGGGATCAATATATTCAACGCGGCGGGTCCGCCTGTCGAGATGGCGATCGCCACAGCCTCCTTCGGGGCCATTGCCGAAGGCGAAGCGGATGCAGGCGGCGTCTCATATCTCACTATCTCAGGAGCAGAATCGACAGGGCTGTTCCTGCCTCCAAGATATGTTGATACGTGCCTCTTTGTCTTCAGATGATCTATGAGCGACCTCATCTGCCGTGAAAGCTCAAGGTAGTTGGCATTAGCATCGGGGCCCGAGGGTTTTACGATCAGATCCATGGCTCCCATGCCGAGGGCTTTTATGGTCATTTCGGCATTTCTGGGTGAAAGTGACGTAATCATGACGCAAAATGCATCGGGCGCTGAAGACTTCAGACTCTGCAGCGCTTCAAAACCGTCCATTTCAGGCATATCGATATCCATTGTAACAAGATCGGGCCTGAGAGCTGCGGCTTTTTCCAGAGCGGCTCTGCCGTTATATGCAGAGCCGACTACCTCCACGCCCTGTATGTCGCCGCAGACCCTTGCAAGCACAGTCCTGAAGGATATCGAGTCATCCACTATCAAAACACGAAGATGTTCTTTCGACATATTCTCCTTCATCGCTTCATGCGCAACTCATCATGAGAGCCTGAACCGCTCGCCGAGTGATTTCAGCCTTCCGGCAAGCTCTACGAGATTGGCGGAGCTCGTGCTGACCTGTCTGCTTGCATCTCTGATCCTGCTGATACCTTCATTCATCTGCAGAATGTCCGATGCAATTGCACGCGATACATTTGCAGCCATAGATACATTTCTCGTCGATTCATTTACACCTACGATAGCATGCCCGATATTCTGGGCAATGCTCTTCGTGACGATAGTCTGTTCTTCCACCGAAGTGGCGATATTGGTCACAATCTCGTTTACATTTGTTATGACAGTGCTGATTTCTCCTATCTGCGAGATCGTCTGACTGGTGGTGAGCTGAATAGCCTCGATCTTCTGCCGGATATCGTCTGTTGCTGTATTTGTCTGCTTTGCAAGCTCCTTTACTTCATTTGCCACTACAGCGAAGCCTTTTCCAGCATCTCCTGCTCTTGCCGCCTCTATGGTGGCATTAAGCGCGAGCAGTTTTGTCTGCTCGGCCACTTCAACAATCATGTCGATTACCTTGTTGATGTCTTTTGCTGCTGCGCCAAGCTCTTTCACACTGTCAGAAGTGACTTTGACACTGATGACGGCGTTATGCGTGACCGCACGGGCCTTTTCGGCATTTTGCGCAATCTCACCTACTGTGCTTGTCATCTCCCTTGTCGAGTCTGCTACATGGTTCAGATTGGTTGTGGACTGCTCTGATGCGGAAGATACTGACGCCATGTTTACGCTCATCTCCTCTGTAGCGCTGGCGACAGAAGTACTCTTTTCACCCATTCTGACGGTGCTTTTCAGCATTTCATCTGCAATAGATGCCAGTTCAGCCGACGCTGTATTAAGTGTTGACGTCATTTCGATGATATTCCTGATTATTATCTTCAGACTGCTCACCATCATCTCGATGGATTTCATGATCTTATCCTGGGAAGAGCGCTGCTTTACCTCTATGCCGAGGTTTCCGGCAGCAATCTCCTGGGCGGATTCTTTTACGGTATCGACAGATTCGATGAGAATATTCAGGTTCTTCTTCAATTCATCGAAATCACCCTTATATTCATCCCTTATCTTCTCCGGTATATCACCGCGCGAGACTCGCTCCACATAATCAGCGGCCACCTTCAGCGGGCGGATTACCCCGTCGAGCGTGTTGTTAACACCCTCTACAATCTTTTTGAAGTCGCCGCGGTGATGAGAGGCGTCGGCTCTCGTATTCAGCTTCCCCTCAATGCCGGCCTGCGCGAGCATATTTGCATCACTGACGAGCAGGTTTACAGCATCTATGCAGGTGTTCAGATTATTTTTCAGCTCATTGAAATCACCCTTGTATTCATCCCTTATCTTCTCGGGGATATCGCCGCGGGAGATGCGCTCCACATAGTCTGCAGCCACTTTCAGCGGGCGGATTACCCCGTCGAGCGTGTTGTTAACACCCTCTACAATCTTCCTGAAGTCACCGCGATGCTGAGAGGCGTCGGCCCTCGTGTTCAGCCTCCCTTCAACACCTGCCTGAGCCAGCATATTTGCATCCTTTATCAGCAGGTTTACCGAGTCTATGCAGGTGTTCAGATTGCTCTTCAGTTCGTTGAAATCACCCTTGTATTCATCCCTTATCTTCTCAGGGATATCACCGAGGGAGATGCGCTCCACATAGTCTGCAGCCACCTTCAGCGGGCGGATCACCCCGTCCAGCGTGTTGTTTACCCCTTCAACTATCTTCCTGAAGTCGCCGCGGTGCAGAGAGGCATCGGCCCTGGTGTTCAGCCTCCCTTCAACTCCTGCCTGGGCCAGCATATTCGCATCTCTGATCAGCATGTTCACCGCATCTATGCAGGTGTTCAGGTTGTTCTTCAGCTCGTTGAAATCGCCCTTGTATTCATCCCTTATCTTGTCAGGAACCTCGCCATGGGCAATGGACTTCACATAGCTGGCCGCCACGCTGAGAGGGTGAATTATCGCATCTATGAGATTATTGACACCTTCGACTATCTCCCGGTAATTTCCGGAAAAGCTCGAGGCATCCAGCCTCCTGTCGAGCTGGCCGTTTATGACTGATTTTGACAGCTCTGTGATTGCGCCCTTTATCTGCGTGATCTTAGAGATATCCTGCATGTATTCAACTGCACCTGTAACCCTTCCTGAGCTGTCGTGGAAAGGAACAGCCGTATACTTGAAAGAGATCTCGCCGGAGTCCCGTCTTGAAACTGTCTCGCCATATTGAATGCAATCCTGCTGCATCGCGCGCACAACGGCGCAGTTCCCTGTGTTGCAGTCTAAGGTGCGCATAAGCGCATGGCATTTACTTTTCATGCACTGCTCGACAGGGACGCCGGTGAACGCGGCAAGAGCCCTGTTGGCATAAACAACATTCAACTCCCTGTCGACAGCCAGAACCGGCGCCGGAAGAATGTCCAGCAGCATACTGCGAAACTCATCCGCTTCGTCAGTATTCCGGCACTCTGCTTCCTCTTTCTCAGCCGAAGGAGCCGGTTTCGCATCTGATGCCGCCTGCGCAGTCCTCTCAAAGATACTCTTTCCAACATTATACGGCATAAATACCTCCTTAAAAGGGATTCATTCAATCTGAACCGAGGCGCTTCAGCACTTCACCTGCAAGCGTTTCATACGCCCTGGCGCTTTTACCGTTCGGCGAATGCTCAAAAACAGTCTTTCCATATGACGGTGCCTCGGCAAGAGACAGATCACGCTTCATCATTGTATTGAATACTTTTTCAGTGTAACGCTCCCTGACAAGCTCTATTATCTGCTGCTGAGACCTGAGCTCTCTCGAAAGAAACGGGTGCAGGGCATCGCTCACCATTGTAAAGTGTATTCCGAGGAGTTTCAGCTCCAGGCCCATCCCATCCCTGACCCTGCCTGCTGCATCCATCAGGCTCACAAGTCCCTCGACGGCAAGATAGTCAGGCACCATCGGCACGATCAGGTAATCTGAGGCCACAAATGCATTTATCTGAAGCATGGAGAGCGAGGGGGCGCAGTCAATGAATATGAAATCATAGCAGTCCCGGCATTCAGCCAGAGTTACGGCGAGCAGGCTCTCCCGTTCCGCCATATCAGCCATGATAAGATCTGACGATGCAAGCTCGATGGAGCCTGGTATGAGATCAAGCCCTTCTTTACGGACTCCTCTGATTATCTCCCTCATCGATGCACCGTGAAAAAAAAGATCGGCCAGAGAGGGCCTCAACTCATCATAAGGCACTCCAAGAGACAATGACGCCGAAGCCTGAGGGTCGAGGTCGCAGAGAAGCACTCTGCGTCCCCTGTGAACAAGGGCGGCAGCAAGATTGACTGAAGTAGTCGTCTTTCCTGTTCCTCCCTTGTTATTTACTATTGCAATGATCACCGTTATCCTCCACTCCGGGATCTTCCATATCCGGCCATATGCTCACGAGCATGAATAACTGCAGCATTGCAGACCGGGCATGGAGATGATATCTGTGGTATCGGTTTATTGATACTTAAATTTCCGATGTGCATTCCCGCAGATTCTCCATCACTGTATAATCGATAACCTGGTTTCACACTGACATCTGTGATCCCGGCATCCGCCTTCACCTGCAGACAGAGCATGAGTCTCATTCGGAGCCTATCCTGACTAAGCCATTCATGCCTCCAAGGGCGAGCGCTGCCTCGAGATTCAGCACCGCCACGAGGTCAAAGGGTCTTTTGTAAATACAGGTGAAGAGTGAGCCGGCCACTCCCTTGACGTTTGGCGGTGGAGGCTTGAGGTTCTTATGATCCACGGCGATGATATCCTCCACGGCATCCACGAGAAGCCCCAGGCTCTCATCCATGCTCTTTACCACAATAATCCTTGATTCTCTCCCGATCCCGGCCCGGGGAGAATTGAAGATCGTCCTCATATCAACAACTGTGACGACCTGCCCCCTCAGATGTATCACTCCCCTTACAGCCGCCGGAGCCCTGAAAACAGGCGTGATTTCTAAGTTCCTGCATATCTCGCCGACGTTGGTGACGCAGAGGCCGCACGATATCGCGCCCACCGAAAAAACCAGCATCATTTCAGACTTCTGGTCACAGACATCCCTGTCCATCACGAACCCCCTGTCCGTATTTCTTTCATCGGCAGCCACATGTCGAGCTTCTGCAGAAGCTCCTGACTGTCGAACTTGACAAGATATTCATTGATGCCGGCCTCTCTCCCCCTCTTCTGATGAGACTCACCGGCCATTGATGTCATTGCGAAGACAGGCATTGCAGAGAGAGATGGACGCCTTCTGACCTCAGCAGTCAGCTCAAAGCCATCCATATTCGGCATTTCAATGTCCGTCAGCAGAAGATCGACTTTCCGGCTCTCCAGGATTTCAAGAGCCTCATTGCCATCCCTGGCTAGATAAGTTTTGTAGCCGGCCGACCTGAGGAGAGTATCAAACTGCCCGAGAAAGAATTCCGAGTCTTCAACCACCAGCACTGAAGCCCTGTGCACGATCTCCCCGCTGCCGGTTTCGGCCCCGTCCCGGCCTGCTATGGTTGGTGTTCCGTCAGACTCGACATTAATTATCAATGTAGTTCTCTGCAGCAGATGAAGAGAACCGCATATTCCGTGCGATCTGAACGTCACCTGATCGATTGGCTCTGAAGTTTCAACGATATCCTCTATCCGGGAAGCCATGAAGCATTTCGGATGCCCTTTTGCCATCACTATGATTATGTACAGAAGGTCTGCATCGTCTCCCGGCCCCGGTGGAGCGGCCTCCTCCAGGGCAAAAAGAGGCAGGCTTCTTTCACGGTATCTGATCGACGGCCTTCCGGCTGTCAGTTCTATGCTGCTTTTGCTCACACGCTCGATCCTGACCACGCACTCCAGAGGAAATGCATATTGCTGGCCTGAGGAGCTGCTCACTACGAGAAAGTGACTGACTGGTCGCGAATCGACCTTCACGGAGGCGGCCATCTTCTGCCCTGCAATCTCTCTGATCATGGCAAGGTTCATCAGCTCACATATTCCATTCACATCAAGAATCAGTGCAACAGTTCCATTCCCCAGGATGGTGGCTCCGGAATATATCCCGCAGTCCTTCAGGTGCCTGCCCAGCGGTTTGACCACAATATCTTCAGATTCCATAAATGAATCAACCACTATTCCGTACTGCATGTCCCCGGCATTTACCACTGCTATATTGACGGCTCTTCTCTTTCCTGCCTTCGCAGCCTTCAAGGCGGGAGAATGACCATCTTCAGGGAGCAGGTCCCGGCCGAGCGGAGGGCCTGGTCCCAGAGCCTCCTGCAGCGTAATCAGAGGCAGAAGCTCTCCCCTCAGCCTGAAAACCACTGCAGAGCCGATCTTCTGGATGACTTCCCGCGCCTTATCAACATGCACCCTCACAAGCTCTGACACATTGACCTGGGGGATCACAAAGAACAGATCTGCCGATGTCACAAGCAGACCAGGAATAATCGCCAGGGTCAGCGGAAGCTTGATCTCAAAGCTGGTGCCCCTGCCCAGCTCGGTATGTATGTCGATGACGCCTCCAATCCTGGAGAGATTTGACTGCACCACATCCATCCCCACTCCCATGCCTGAAATCTCATTTGCACTGTCGACTGTTGTGATGCCGGGTACAAAGATGAGACGGACAAGCTGCTTTTCAGACATTTCATATATCTGATGCGGGGCAAGCTTCCCGGACAAAAGAGCTTTCTGCTTCACCTTTTCGACATCAATACCGGCACCGTCATCACTTATTACGAGCTTGACCTGCCCGGCCTGATGTGAAGCTCTCAGCATTATTGTTCCGTGTGGAGGCTTCCCTTCCCTCACTCTTGTTTCCGGCGGCTCAATGCCGTGATCTATGGAGTTTCGCAGCATGTGGACAAGGGGATCTGTAATGGCCTCTATCACAGCCTTGTCCAGCTCTACCTCCTTGCCTTCCACTACCAGCTCAACCCGCTTACCGAGTCTTGTCGCGATATCTCTGACAAGGCGGTAGAATTTCGCGAAAAGCGTATCGACAGGCTGCATCCTCGTAGACATCACTGACTCCTGCACGCCTGAAGTGATAATGTTGAGGCGCTGAAACGAGTCACTGATGCCTTTCCTGTTCCAGGTCCTGATGCTTTCCTGGAGCTGATTTCTCGTGAGCACCAGCTCGCCTGCCAGTGTCATCAGGGTATCGAGCGAGCTGAGGTTCACCCGGATCGTATTCTCGCCCAGGGACGACGGAATAACGGCTGGAGGCGGGGCATTCTCATCAGCGGCTCTTGCCTTATCTTCTGCCGACGGCGCAGAGAGTGGAGGCTCGGGTGGAACAGGTCGCGCCGAGGGATAGTTTACGTCACCGGCAAAATGCGCTGGAACATCTTTCCTGCCGCTCTCTCTGTCTTTATCCGGATCGAAGACGACATGCAGCCAGGAGAGAGGCCTTTCCAGGATCATCGAAAGAAGTGAAGGCTCCAGCGGATTTGCTGCAAGAAGATATAAACTGGTCCTCCCGGCATTATCTGCGCCTTCCGCCTCTGCGCTGTCACTGCTTTTCAGAACGGACATGCCCTGGGTTTCGACAGATCTGATGAACTGGTCTACTGTGAGCCCCTTATCGCTGATATCTCGAACGAGATCATATTCAAGCAGGTAGACAAAAAGCTCATCGGCGCGGATGCTCTCCAGTTCAGAGCGGGAGAGAGTGAAGATCGCTCTTCCATCAGGGAGCTTTGCATTTATGCCATCAGAGCTTCCCTCCACTGCTTCTGAAGAAGATAATGCGCCTTCCAGCTCTTCAATATGGCCCTGTATATCAAGACCTGATGATTTTTCCGGATCATTTATCATGGCTGCAAGAGCGTCCCTGGCCCGCAGCAGTATTGATACAACATTGCCGGAAGGCGTCGTTTCATGTCTTCTGATCCTGTCGAGCACCTTCTCTATGGCATGGGCAAGATCTTTTATCCTGGTGAGGCCTATGAATCCTGCGCCCCCCTTGATGGAGTGCACTTTTCTGAAGATCGTGTTGATGAGCAGGCTGTCCAGTGACTCCAGAGGGCCCTCGATTCTGATCAGATTTGCCTCCAGATCTTTCAGGGAGTCCTTTGCCTCATCAACGAATGCATTAATCAGATTCTGATCCATACATGGAAATGACCCTTTTCCAGGCTTATCAGCTTTGAACCGCAATACCTCCGAAGCTTGCTTGAATGCAGGGATTTACTGGAATGCTCTGCTGCTTTGCCGGACGATCGACATTGTTAAAACACTCGCTGCGCACTGAATTCACTTCTGATGGAGCTCTCTGTTTACAGGCTTTGAGGCAGGGAGTTAAGCCAGAAATAGAAGTTTGAAGAAAAAACCCGCAGGAACAGCCCGAACACGGATACTCCAGACACCTGCAGCCCAAACTGATGCGCCGGTCGTATTGGACTATAACTTCTTGCTGGGTCTCTGAAAACCTTTCTAAAACAGATCTTCTTCAATATTCGTTGAATTATGCCGGAGATCCCCGCCGATACAGCCTGTTCGTGGAGACGGTCTGCCCATTTGCTGTATCATCAGGCCTTTCCCCATCCGTGGCGAGCATGCACGGCAATAGCTCCGGCTATCCTGCCCAGGGGGAGCACCTCGTCAACCAGTCCTGCGTCAATCGCGATCTTTGCCATCCCGAAGACAAGGGAGGTAGTCTCATTCTGGGCTATTACGTGAGCATTCACCTTTTTAAGGACCGACAGCCCGCTGACTCCGTCCCGGCCCATCCCTGTCATTATTATCGCGAGCACTTTATCGCCATAGACAGGCGCGAGGGATCTGAAGAGATAATCGGCTGAAGGGCGGCAGAAATTCTCTGGAGGCGCATCGGTAATGGTGATTACTCTCTCCCTCGACACTGGATGCAGCTCCACCTTCATCTGTCTTCCCCCGGGAGCAAAATAAATTGTTCCAGGCCTGACCGGCTCTCCGGACTCAGCCTCCTTGACGTGCAGCGGGCTTCTCTTATTCAGCGAGTCAGCGAGCATTGCAGTGAATCCCGGAGGCATGTGCTGCACGATGAATACAGGGGATTTCAGGGTGCCGGGAATCGACGGCACCAGGATGTTCAGCGCCGCAGGGCCTCCGGTCGAGATGGCGATCGCCACTGCCTCCTTCCTGCCACTTTGCGAAGGCGCGTCGTCGGCATCAGGCTCCCTGCCTCCAGCCCGCTCTGGTTCAGCCTTTTCAGGCTTCCGCTGCAGCGCAGGGCTGTCCCTGTCCTCAATGGACGTGGATTCATGCTTCCTCGCTCTGATAAGCTGAACTATGGATTTCAGACGGCGCGAGAGCTCAATGCGGCCAGCCTCTTCATCCGGGTCCGAAGGCCTTTCTATCAACTCAGCCGCTCTAATGCCAGGCGTGTTCATAGCGAGATCGACGCTTCCAGCTGAAAGCGATGTATTGATGATTACCAGTGACTCCGGAGCGGCGGCTTTCAGGCCCTGCAACAGCTGGGCTCCGCTCAGGTCCCGCATATCGATGTCCAGAATTATGAGATCAGGCATCAGGGCAGCCGCTTTGTCAATGGCTGCTCTGCCGGTGTATGCTGTTCCGACTACCTCAACGCCCTGCATCCCGCCAAATATTCTGACGAGCAGCGCCCTGAAGGATATCGAGTCGTCGGCTATCAAAACGCGAAGCTGATTGTCCGGCATAATTCCCCTGCCTGCCTGATGAAAAATGATCTGCCTGCGATCCGGATTAAAAGCAGTCAAGCCCGCCTGATCTCCTTTGATGCCTGCGGCCGTTTACTGCAAAAACACACAATAAAAAGCAGAGACAGCACGAAAGTTGTCTCTGCCGAGTTATACCGCGAGCATGACGTGCATGCCTCAATCGGCGGCACCGCCTGAAACATACGTCATCAGATATCGCTCAATGCCAGAAATAAAGCCTGGCATATCGCTGCGCCTCTGCGACCATCCGAAACCGTGTTTACTGCGGGGCCTGCATGAATGCAAAGGCCGACTCAACCAGCTCTTCAGCCGGCTGCCTCAGGAAGCAGTAGTCGTTTGGTATCCTTGGATCCTGCGCAATTCCATGGGCAAGGTTCGTGACAAACTTGAAGCCGTTGCCGCCGGCCGTCTCTTTTGCCTTTGCGACATTCGACGCAACTATATCCTTCATGTTGCTGCCTGTGCTGCCGATCTGAATCTTGTCGCCATATTTCATCATGTAGCCCACATAGTCGAACATGTCGTTGTTGGCTTCTTCCATCGGAAGCGGTGTCGGGTTCTGCCCTCTGCAGCTGGCCATGAATCTGCTCCAGTCCTTGGTCAGCACCTGATGCATCTTTTCGCTCGAACCGCTGCCGTCGCGGGTGTCCAGAATCACCTTCTCGACTTCCAGCCCCCTCTGCGCGATAGACGGCGTCGGCATCTGAATCTGAGATGCCTGCGCTGCCTGGTCCATTCTGACTCCGGCTTTAATAGGGTCCATTTTCTCTACCTCCCTTTCAAATACTTATCCCAGCATGAGAATACGGGGTCATTTACTTTTCCGATCTTCCTGAGCTCCTGCTTCAATGCGTCGAAGGTCGAGCTTTCCTTCTTCTTCAGCTCCCTCGCCACATCGACGAACTCTTTGTTGCTCCTCATTATCTGCTTCTTTTCCTTCACATATCCGGCTATGTCGCTGCTCTCTCCAGCGTCATCGGCGAACTGGCGGAGTTTCTGCAGGGCAGAGAAGTTATCCATCAGCCATTTCTCCCGGCTCCACGAGCCAATATTCTGAAAGCTCGGTCAATGCCGGCAATGAGACGCCTGCATTCCGTCACAGTCTATTATACCATAGACAGGCCGGCCGATAATACAGATCATCAGTCCCTTCAGGCGCTTCCTGTGTTAAAATTCTGTTAACATTTGGACAATCTCGGCCATATCGGGCTCCTGATCCGTCAGACTTCCTGTTGTGTTCTTTTTGTCTATATCCCTTCAATTTCTACTGTCAGGATGGCAGGGCGCTGGGCAGTCCCTGCCGATCAAGTCATGACATATCCGGTCTGGCGCCGGCTGAGCCTGTGAGGAAGGGGATCCGCGAGCGTGACGAGAGCGGGCGGAGGCGGGCCAGAAGGGCTTTGTCACTGGCGTATTGAACCTTTCCGGATATACACAGACCATCCAGGAGGTGCACATCATGAAAGAATTCGAATCTGAGCTGAATGTCATGGGACGTGCGATAGAGCTCAACCATTTTGTCGAGCAGTTTCTTTCCCACACGGTAATGGGAGCCGCCTCGTCATTGAAAGGAGTCGATGACGTAAAGACTCTGGAGATCCGGCGCGACGGCGGGGAGTTCACACTGACCGTCAACGGCAGCGAAATCGAGCTTTCACAGTTTCCTCAGCAGATCATAGACAACACGCTGAGAGCCCTTATAAGTTCTCTGAAGGATGTCGAGTACACCGAGAGCTTTGTAATAAAAGTCCGCTGCTGATGGAGCAGAAAGCTGAGTATAATCATGCGGGGGTGGGCATATGAGAAAAATCAATATCATCATCGCTCTGGTCCTGATCGGACTGGCGGCATCTGCCGCAGTCAACGCGCTCGAGCGACATTCCCTGTGGCAGGCCGCCCAGGAATTGCGCACGAAGAAGATGGTCGATCTCACTCACGCCTTCAGTCCTGGAATACCGCACTGGGAAGGATTCCCGGACGAGAAGCGGGATACCCTGTTCACCTATGAAAAAGACGGGTTCAAGGCGGAGCGGTTCAGCCATATCGGCCAGTGGGGAACGCACTGCGATCCTCCTGTCCATTTTCACAAAGGCATGAAGACAATCGATCAGATCCCTCTCGAGGAGATGATAATGCCGCTGGCAGTGATCGACGTGCACCGTGAAGCGGCAGAGAATCCCGATTTTACCCTGACCGTGAAAGCTCTGAAAGAGTGGGAGCGGAGAAACGGCGCCATTCCGGAAGGGGCTTTCGTCGCTATGAGAACAGACTGGAGCCTCAGATGGCCTGATGCAAAGGCAATGAGCAACAAGGACGGCAATGGCACGGCCCACTACCCGGGATGGAGCGTGGAGGCGCTGAAATATCTGTATGAAGAGCGGAAGATCGCCGCCTCGGGGCACGAGACGACTGATACAGATCCGGGCATAGCCACAACAAAGGATGAATATCCGGCAGAGAGCTACGTTCTGTCGACAGACCACTACCAGATAGAGCTCCTGGCGAATCTGGACAAGGTCCCTGAGACAGGGGCCATGGTTATCTGCACGTTCCCGAAGCCGAAGAACGGCACAGGATTCCCGGCCAGGGTCTTCGCCATACTCCCCTGAGCCCTGTCGATACCTGAAGCTCTCTGTCGCGGCAGAGAGAGGAAATTCCAGGCGCATGAAAAAGAAATATGGGAAGGAACGAACGCGCAGTTCATTCTGATGCTCTGCCTGGGCAGACAAACCGCGAGAGAGAGAAGACATGGGAGAGACTGAATTCATAACTGACAAGGAAATATATGAGCACGTCATCTGCAGCGCCATCCCAGGCGCTCAGGAGTTCGTGTGGCTCGGAACAGCTGACATCAAGGACCTTTACGTGGAAAAGGGCCGGGGAATGGTGCCCTTCCTCGAGATCCTGTCGGATCTCATCAAGAGGGGAGTCTCCGTAAGGCTCATCCACGCCAAGGAGCCCGGCCCCAATTTTCGAGAGGACTTCGACAGGTATCCCAACCTGATAGATGGAGTGGAGAGGATTCTCTGCCCCAGGGTGCACTTCAAGACCATAGTAATCGACGGGAAATATGCCTATTCAGGCAGCGCGAACCTCACAGGCGCCGGGATGGGCGCCAAGAGCAGTACGAGAAGGAACTTCGAGGCGGGATTCGTCACCACCGATCCCCGCTTCATCGGCAAGATAATGGACCAGTTCGACAGCGTATGGATGGGGGCCAGGTGCATCGACTGCCAGCGCAAGGAATACTGCGGCGAATACAAGGATCTGATCGGCGATTTGTAGCATGGAGAGCTTCGAAAGGCTATTTCGCTCCGCGCTTCTTGAGATACTTATACAGGTCATCGCGTTTGAATGTCCTCGCATATTGGAGAGGCGTCATGCCTCCCCTGTTTTTAATGTTCAGATCGGCTTTCCTGCTCACCAGAAGCTCAACCACGCGTCCGGCATTGAAAGCAACTGCGAGATGGAGCGGAGTGTCACCTGCGTAAAGCCCGCTGCCTCCTGACTGGGATGTTGCGGCATTGATTCTGGCGCCTTTCGACAGCAGGAGATCCACCACATCCCTGAGATTCTGCCTCGCCGCATAATGAAGAGGAGTATACCCCTTTGAATCGGCCTGATTGACGACAGCGCCGTTGTTGATCAGCATCTCCGCTATTGTCGGGCAGTCCCTCGACACGGCCAGGGCCAGCAGCGATTCACCGCTTTCATCTTTCACATTAACGTTGGCCCCTTTCGAGATGAGCAGCTTCACAGCCTCCACCTGCCCGCACGTCACTGCATAGCAGAGAGGCGTTGCCCTGCCTGGACGGTGGGTGTCCACAGGCGCCGACATTGCAAGAAGGTGCCTCATCACGAGGATCCTGCCCTCCATGGCGGCATAGTGGAGCGGAGAGAAGCCGGCGCTGTCGTATAGATTCGCGAAATCAGGATGCTCTCTGAGTATCTCTATAACCTGGTCCAGATCGCCGGCTCTCGCGGCTTCGTGTATCTCGTATGCCGGGATTGGAGCCGCGCATATAAGAACGAAGAGACAGACTGCAATCGCGAGCTTCATCTTTGAACACCCCTTTGTGCCACAGTGACCGCAATTCGTATTATATCAAAAAAGCCTCTCCCATTCAATCAGGATTGGATCGCCTGTGGAACTTCCATGTCACACCATATCGATGTGTAATATTGACAACGACATCATTGATCTTTCCAGGAGGAATACCATGAACAACATTCTGCCTCTCTACCTGTCACCCATAAATGGAAATACATCCTTTCCCGGTGCACATATTCCCGACAGCGCAGGCGGCGCTTTGCAGGACGAAGTCGATACATTCTCGCTGAAAAGCCTCATTAACTATAACGATTCGGAGCTGACACCGGAGGGAACCATAAATGTCATAGTCAGCGCTGATACCCCGCAGAAGCTCGATGAAATAAGAAAAAAGGCTCTACAGAGTCCGAAAAACCACATAAAGGCTGAGCTACCTCTGATCAACGGAATGGCTCTTGAGCTTTCTCCCGACTCACCGGCTCTGATTGACAGTATCACCCGCTCGAGAGGCGAAGTCCACATAAACATCGACGGGACGATGACAGTGATAGATCCCCGCGACTCTGTCGGACCTGTGACAAGGCTGGACATGGCCACGAAGACTATGGGAATAGATAAACTGTGGAAGATGGGCTACCGGGGAAAGGGCGTGACTATAGCGGTGGTTGACACAGGAATAGCTCCCCACCCCGATATCAGGGACAGGATAGTGGCGTTCAGGGATTTCACTGCAAAAGGCTCAGGCGCGCCGGGCCAGTCTTCACAGAGCCTCATGGCAGATGCGCCTTATGACGATCAGGGGCACGGTACTCACTGCACCGGAATCGCAGCCGGAGACGGTTCGGAATCGGGAGGAGTACTCACAGGCGCTGCGCCTGAAGCCCAGATAGTCGGAGCGAAAGTGCTCAACAAGAACGGCATAGGCAGCAACTCAGACATCATAGCGGGAATACAGTGGGTTGTGGAGCTGAAGAAGCAGGGAAAGCTGGATATCGACATACTGAGCCTCTCCTTCGGAGGGAGCTGCAAGCAGTCATATAAAGACGATCCGATCATGCAGGCAGTGGAAAAGGCTGTGGAGAGCGGCATAACAGTATTCGCCGCCGCGGGAAACTCGGGAGAATATGGCCCGGTTTCGATCGACTCACCCGGCGCCGCACCTCACATCATAACTGTCGGGGCTCTCGACGACAAAGGCACGATGATCCATGAAGATGACGAGCGCGCCGAGTTCTCAGGGATCGGCCCCACCCTCGTAGACATGCTGACGAAACCGGATATCATGACTCCCGGCGTCAACATCACGGCGGCAAGCCACAAAGGCGGTTACATCTCACACAGCGGGACGTCGATGGCCACTCCTCTGGCAGCGGGGATGGGAGCGCTTCTAAAGCAGGCCGGAAAGGATATCAGCCCCGAAGAGATGAAGGAGATCATAAAGAGCACAGCCGATGACCTCAGAGGCCTGCCTCCTGAAGAGCAGGGCGCAGGCGTCTTCAACGTCGTGAAAGCCTTCGAAAAAGAAACAGGCCACCAGGTCCCTCTCTGAAAGCAGCGAAGACTGGCAACCGGTCCTGTTCCGATGGCAAACGCCAGCAGGAAAAGTGCCGGTATGCTGCCGTTCCACAGCGACTGAGGAGCATCCAGGTGTCAGGCGCCTGCTTCTGTGAGCACGAATCCGGTTAATAATCACAATGTGCCTCTGCAGTATACGAAGGGCAGGTTTTTCTTCAGGCAGTTGAGAATGGATATAGAGAGGTGACTATATTCATGACAACTGATGCCGATCCGGATGTACTCTTCGACAAACTGACCCGCACAATGGCCACCCTTCACCGGGGCCAGAAGCCCCGAAACGTCGGTCTTGAATCTGTAAGCAGCCGCACGATGATCCTGGCACATCTGATGAAGGCAGAGAACCCGAGAATGGGAGACCTGGCTGCCGCGATGGGCATAACCGTCCCATCACTGACTGGAATGATAAAAAAAATGGAAGAGGAGAAACTGCTCGAGAGAAGGCCGGATCCGTCAGACGGCAGAGTTGTGCGCGTCCACCTGAGCGCTGTCGGAAAACGCAATATCGAGAGCTTCTTTGCGGCGAAGCGGCAGGAATGGGCACAGCTGATTTCCTCGCTGAGCGTCGAAGAGCGCCTTCGCTTCGGGGAGCTCATCGATGAGATGTACGAGCTGCTCAAAAAAGCGCAGAAGAGAGACTGAAACCGGCCAGACAAAATCCCGTACTATTGACTATTCAGTGATATTGTGTTATTATTTAGTTTGCCTAACTAATTTATTAAAATATCTTAATGTGTTGACCTGGCAGGGACATCTATACGGACATAGAACAGATCTTCGGTAAACTGAGCAGACAAAACAGGTGGATAAAATGGAAATAGATGGAAGAACACAGGAAAATATAACAATACTGAACCTGCACGGAGATCTGGACGGCAAAAGCGAGACTAATCTGGGCCAGAGAATTGAGGAAGGCATCTCACTGCATCACAACGTTCTTCTCAATCTGAGCGACACCGGATATATCGACAGCGCAGGCCTGTCCATTCTCATTACATCGAGGAAAAAGCTGCTTGCCAAGGGGCTCGAGCTTTTTGTCTGCTGCCCTCAGAGCTATGTAAAGAGAATCTTCAACCTGACGAAGCTTTGTGATTTTCTTCCCGTCTTCGACAATGAAAACCTGGCTCTATCAGCTTTCAATGCCGCTTTGAAGCCATCAGCATAGTATTGGCGGTATTTTGCGGTGAATATCAAGGGTCCAAAAGGCTTCCATCTCAATGCGGCTCTGCTGAAAAATCCCTTCGCAGCGGCTTTCCTGGGAGTCATTGCCGTAGCGGCAGTTCAGTTTCTATGCACAGGCAGAGTTCCCCTCTCGGGAGATGAAGCCTACTATTGGATGTGGTCAAAGCGCCTCGCCCTCGGCTACTATGATCATCCCCCGATGGTGGCCTGGATGATTGCAATCGGTACAGCCATTCTCGGCGATACTCCGCAGGGCGCGCGGCTGATGTCCGTAGTCCTCTCCGCATGCACATCATTGCTCCTTTTCAGCCTCTGTTACAGAATCAGCAGAAAAGAGACAGTTGCCTTTGGGGCTCTTTTTCTATACTGGATCATCCCTTTTCTCGCGGTGGAGTCAGTGATGACGATTCCGGACGCAGGCCTCATCTTCTTCTGGACCCTTTCAATGACGCTGTTCTATGATGCGCTGCTCGGTAAAAGGAGATGGACCTCGTGGTTTCTGGGAGGAATAACGTGGGCTCTCGCGTTCTATGCGAAGTTCACTGCCCTCATCTTTCTGCCGTCACTGCTGCTCTTCCTCATCATCTCACCGTCCGGAAGGCAGGCGCTCAGGCACAGAGGCCCGTGGCTTTCAATCGCGGCGGCAATCCTGACACTCATTCCCTATATCCTGTGGAACGTCTCGAATCAATGGATCAGCCTTCAGTTTCAACTGATGACACGCCACGTAGTGCTCGGGGCGACATCCTCTCACGTGCTCAAATACATCCTGCTTCAGAGCGCCGCTCTGTCCCCTCTGATGCCTCTTCTTTTCATATATGTGATCTGGAAGGCAGTCCGCGCAAAAAGCTCGCCGCACAGGGAAGCGTTTCTATATCTCATCTCCATGTCTGTCCCTACATACCTGTTTTTTCTCTACGTGAGCCTGCACGAGCTGGTGGAGATAAACTGGCCTGTCGCCGGAGCCCTGGGACTGGTGGTTCTGACACCTCTTGTCATACTCGATCAGCAGGACGGTCGGGAAAGGAAGAGAGATCTCGTGCTCGCCGGAGCCGCCGCCGCTTTTGCGATGCTCTTCATGATCCTTATCTACTCAGTGTGCCTCAATCCGGAGACTGTTGTGCAGATTTCGAGCAGATACCCCGGGGACAACAATCCGGGAAACGGCTTCACGATGCTCTACGGCTATTCAGACGCCCCCCGGCACATGGAGATGGTTCGCTCGCAGTTCAAAGGTGATTTCATTGTCGCGTCGGACATCAACTTTCTCTCCGCGATACTGTCATTCCACTCAGGCCAGTATATCCACATGTGCTACGGTAACCTCCAGGGCAGCGAATACAGAAAATGGGAGAGTGAATACAATCTCAAAGGCAGGGATATGCTCTATGTGACAATCGATCGATGGGGCTCGAGGGAGGATGTGGTCAAGCTTCTGCAGCGCACCTGCAGGGAAGTGAAGCCTCTGGAGCCCTGGAAACTCATGTGGAGGGGACATTTCTGCGGAGAGCTTTATCCCGTAATGTGCCGCAATCTCGTAGCCCCTGCGGTGCTGTTCCCGTCAAACGCGCTCTGGCGCGGAGAAGACAAAGTGCCTGCGCCGGCTCAGTCAAACAGCGGGGCCGGCAAATAACCGGCATTCCTCTATTTTCCTTATTGCTGTCCTGCAGACTGACATTAATCGCCTCAATACGGTAATGAGCGCTCACCCTGCCGGACCTTCATCGGAAGATCATTAAATGGCTCAACAAAAGGCTCCCTGGTTTTTTATGAAATTTCATGCAATGACTCTTTACTTTTTTTGAAATAAAGGTATATCATGATCAGCTAGACTATCACATGGAGGAATATACCATGAACAGCATATCGGGAAATCAGCAGCCATTTGCGATGATGATGATTATGGCGCCTCAGGGAGCAGGCCAGACCATGGGCCCTGCAGGTATAGGCGGGCAGATGGGGTTTCCAGGAATCTTCGGAAATGACGCCAGCCAGTTATCATCAGAGGCGTTCCAGGGCGGCCAGTCCGGTTTCATGAATCCCATAGGCCAGTGGAACCAGCAGATGCCAGGACTCGGCTTCAACAACGGCATGGGAATGGTGCCCGGCATGCAGAGCTTCCCGATGATGGGAATGCAGAACTCACCCATGATGGGCATGCAGTCGCAGCAGCAACAGCAGCAGATGATGCAGATGATGCAGATGATGATGCAGATGATGATGATGATGATGCAGATGATGATGCAGAACGGGATGGGCCAGCAGCCCGGCCAGGGAAACCAGCAGCAGAATCCGAACTTCAACCAGCCGCTCGGTATGACGCCTATGGGCGCGGGGAACCAGCAGCCGATGGCCGGGAGCCCGCAGCAGGCCGCAGCCCCTCAGCAGGCAGGGAGCCCGCAGCAGGCAGGAAGCCCGCAGCAGGCCGGCCAGAGCCCGCAGTCGTCTCCCAAGGCCAACAGCCCTGCTTCCGATCCCAAGCAGGCAGGCCAGGAGCAGCAGACTGAAGATCCTATAAACAACGATCCGAAGGTCCAGGAGGCAAAGAAGAAATCAGACGACGCCGACAAGAAGGCCCAGGATCTCGAAAAGAAGGTGCAGGAAGACCAGAACAAGGTCAAGCAGGCTGATGACAAAGCCAAACAGGCAGGCGATAAGGCCAAACAGGCAGGCGAAAAGGTAAAATCGGCGGGAGAGAAAGTCAAATCGGCAGACGGCAAAGTCAAGGGCGCTGAAGACAAGGTCAAGCAGGCCGAGCAGCAGAAGGCTCAGCAGCAGCAGTCAGCCGGAGAGCAGAAGGGCGGCGCGCCCCAGGCGGCTGATAACAGCGGCGTCGAGAGCGCGCAGAACGAACTGAAGCAGGCGCAGAACGAGCAGAAGACAGCCAAGGACGAGGAATCCAAGGCCAAGCAGGAAGAGACGAAGGCCAAGCAGGAGGAAAGCAAGGCCAAGGAAGAGCAGTCAAAAGCCAAACAGGAGCTTCAGAAGGACCAGCAGGAGCTTCAGAAAGTAAAGCAGGAAGCCCAGCAGGCGAAACAGGAGCTTCAGCAGGCAAAGCAGAAGGCCCAGGACGAAGCCAAGAAGGCGGCAGCAGACGACAAGCCGCTCGATCGCCCGAATGGCCGCAACCAGATAGAGAAGGAGTTCGGAAAGCCAGGAACAAACCAGACCACGGTAAAGATGCCGGCAGGCCCGGGTGGAAAGGAGATCAGCGTCACCTGCAACAAGAAGATAGCCGACAAGCTGAAGGCGACTTTTGAAGATATCAAGGCGCAGGGTCTTTCCGGAGATATCAAATCATTTGACGGCTGCTTCAACAACCGGAATAAACGAGGCGGCTCCAGCCCGAGCACGCATGCGTACGGCATCGCCGTTGATATCAATGCAGGATCAAACCCGATGGGCCGGAGCAGCATGACAGCAAACCAGGCGAGAATCGCTGAAATCTTCAAAGCACACGGCTTCCACCAGCTCCCCAACGACCCGATGCACTTCCAGTATGCAACCGGGTATTGAGCTGCAGAGAGCAGACGCTCTTTACACAGGGGCCTGTCTGCAGGCCCCTGTTTTATTATACCCGAAGGCCCGGCTGTAACCGCCTTTCACAGTCAACGGCGTAAATGGCTGATGAAATCAGGATAAGCCGACAGTGCCTATCACGAGATCCGTCAATGAAGAAACGATGCGCCATATTGACTGATATCACATGACTGAGGGGATTGAAGGATGCTTCTTACCATAACCACGACAAGCAAACCGGCCACGGATCTGGGCTACCTGCTTCACAAACATCCTGCCAGGTGCCAGGAATTCGAGCTGAGCTTCGGAAAAGCCATTGTATTCTTTCCGGAAGCCACTGAACAGAGCTGCACCGCCGCTCTGGTTCTTGCTGCGGACCCGATAGAGATGGTCAGGGGAAGAGCGTCATCGCGCGGAAGCGGAATACTCGATCACTATGTAAACGACAGGCCTTATGTCGCATCTTCCTTCCTGAGCGTCGCCATCGCCCAGGTCTTTGGAACGGCCATGCACGGCCGCTGCCGGGAAAGGGCCGATCTGGCCGGGAAGGCGATACCTCTGGAAGCTGGAATCCATGTGCTTCCGTGCAGAGGAGGAGAAGCCTTTCTGCGCGGCCTTTTCGAGCCGCTCGGTTATGAAGTGTCGGCCCGGCGCCATCAACTGGACCCTGCATTCCCTGAATGGGGGGAAAGCCAGTATTATACTGTAGAGCTTGTAAAGACAGCCACTCTGGCGTCTCTCCTCTCGCACCTGTATGTGCTCGCCCCGGTGCTGGATAACTGCAAGCACTATTATATCGGCGACGACGAGGTTGAAAAGCTTCTGTCGGCAGGCAGCGGATGGCTCGGCTCCCACCCTCTGAAAGAGGCCATAACGCGCCGATACCTGAAATTCCAGCCCGGCCTCGCCAGACAGGCGCTGATGCGCCTTTCCGATGAGGGAGGGCCTCCTGAGCCGGCAGCCGACGAAAAGGGTGAAACCCGCGAGGAGTCTCTCGAAAAGCGCATAAACCTCAATGAAGAGCGCCTCATGGCGGTGACCGGGGCTCTCAAGGCTTCTGGCGCCCGCCGCGTCCTCGATCTGGGCTGCGGAGAAGGGAAGCTCATGCAGTGCCTAATCAGAGAGAAGCAGTTTGAAGAGATAGTCGGGATGGATGTATCGATCGGCGCGCTCGAGAGGGCTCGCGAGCGGCTCAATATGGATATGCTTCCACAGAAGCAGAAAGAGCGGATCCGGATAATGCACGGCTCACTGATGTACCGGGACAGAAGGCTGGAAGGCTACGACGCCGCAGCGGCAGTTGAAGTCATCGAGCACCTGGACCCCCCGCGCCTCATGGCTTTTGAGAGGGTGATCTTCGAATGCGCGCGTCCGGGCACTGTCATCATAACGACTCCCAACTACGAGTATAACCCGCTCATCGGGGAGCTGACATCAGGCGGGATGAGGCACGACGATCACCGCTTCGAGTGGAGGAGAGCCGAATTCGAGCAGTGGGCCGGTGCAGTCGCAGGCAGATACGGATATGACGTTTCTTTCCAGTCGATCGGCAGGAAGGACGAAACATATGGTAGCCCCACACAGATGGCGGTCTTTACCCGTGCCGGCGCCGGGCAGGAAAAACACGCCGACATGGAGCGGAAGGAAGTGGAGAATTAGGACATGAAGGAGCTCAGAATACCGAAACTCTCTCTCGTAGTGCTGATTGGAGCCTCCGGCTCCGGCAAATCCTCGTTTGCAAAGGAGCATTTCCTGCCGACTGAGGTGCTGTCCTCGGACAGGTGCCGGGCCCTCGTCGCAGATGACGAGTGCGATCAGGCAGCGACAAAGGATGCCTTCGAAGTTCTGCATTATATTGCCGCAAAGAGGCTCGCCGCAGGCAGACTCACAGTAGTGGACGCTACAAATGTGCAGAGGGAGGCCAGACTTCCCCTCGTGCAGCTTGCAAGAGAGTTCCATGTCATCCCTGTGGCAATTGTGCTCGATCTCCCTGAAAAAACATGCACGGAGAGAAACCGGAACCGGTCAGACCGCGATTTCGGCCATCACGTGGTTCACCGCCAGAGAGCCGATCTGCGCAGCTCGATGAGAGGGCTCGACAGGGAGGGATTCCGGCACATCTTCATACTCAGAAGCGAGGAGGAGGCCGGCGATGTCACGATTACCCGAGTCCCGCTCTGGAATGACAGGCGCGAAGACCACGGGCCCTTTGACATCATAGGCGATGTCCACGGATGCTGCGACGAGCTGGAAGAGCTGCTTGCGCTTCTTGGATACAGGGCCGCAGAAGAAAGCAGCGGAGATCCCTGCCTGGCTTCAAGGCTCTACAGCCACCCGGCAGGAAGAAAAGCCGTGTTTCTTGGAGATCTGGTGGACAGAGGACCAAGAGTGCTCGACACATTGAGGCTGGTCCGCTCCATGGTGAATGCAGGCTCAGCTCTCTGCCTGCCAGGGAACCACGATATGAAATTTCTCCGCATGCTGAAGGGGAAGAACGTACGGATCACCTACGGACTGGAAAAGACCCTGGCAGAGCTTGAAAGTCTCCCTCCCGAAAGCCAGACCGCATTCTCCGAAGAGGCGTCAAAATTCCTGGACAGCCTTGTGAGCCACTATCTGCTGGACGACGGGAAGCTCGTCGTGGCCCACGGCGGAATGAAGGAAGAGCTCCAGGGGAGGGGCTCGGGGAGAGTCCGGGAATTCGCTCTTTACGGAGACACAACAGGAGAAACTGACGAATTCGGCCTGCCTGTCAGGCATAACTGGGCGATGGAATACAGGGGCCGGGCGATGGTGGTGTACGGACACGTGCCCGTGCCGGAGCCCGAATGGCTGAACCGGACGATCAACATAGACACTGGCTGCGTGTTTGGAGGAAAGCTCACCGCGCTGAGATATCCCGAAAAGGAGCTCGTCTCAGTCGATTCGCGCAGGAAATACTGTGAGCCTGCCAGGCCGTTCCTGCCGGAGGCCCTGCCGTCCCCTGCTCTGTCTATGCAGCAACAGCACGACGATCTGCTGGACGCCGAAGACGTGATCGGGAAACGCATCATCACAACCAGGCTCCGCTCTTCAATAATAATCAGGGAGGAGAACGCGGCAGCGGCTTTGGAGGTGATGAGCCGGTTTGCGGCAGACCCCAGATGGCTCATCTACCTGCCTCCCACGATGTCGCCTTGTGAGACGGCCTCCGTCGATGGATATCTTGAATATCCAACAGAAGCTTTTTCATATTACAGAAACCAGGGAGTGAAGACCGTGATCTGCGAGGAAAAGCACATGGGCTCCAGGGCTGTCATAATAATCTGCTGCAGCGCCGACGCCGCCAGGAGGAGGTTCGGAGTGGCCGGTGGGGATTCTGGCATAATCTATACGAGGACCGGCCGGCGCTTTTTCGAAAACAGGGAGCACGAGGAGACTCTCACAGGGCTCATCAGGGAAGCGCTGGACAGCTCCGGCTTCTGGGAAGAGCTGTCGACCGACTGGGTTTGCCTGGACTGCGAGCTGATGCCCTGGTCAGCCAAGGCCGTCGAACTGCTGAAAACGCAGTATGCGGCAGTCGGAGTCTCTGCGGAGACGGCCATGGGAGAGACCATAGCCGCTCTGGAGAGATGCGCATCGAGAAAGGATCTGCTTCCGGAAAGTCCCGATCCCTCTTCAGCGTCATGCGCTGCGGAGCTGCTTTCGAAATACAGGGAGAGGCTGCAGATGGTCTCCAGGTTCAGAGAGGCATACAGGCGCTACTGCTGGCCCGTGAAGACCGTCCGTGATTTCAGGGTGGCTCCCTTTCATATCCTGGCTACTGAAGGGAAGGTGCACACAGACAGAGATCATCTCTGGCATATGAACACCATAGCCGGCTTCTGCGCTCACGGCTCACCGGTGCTCACAGCAACGCCATATATTACAGTCAATGTTGCTGACAGTGCCGGCGTCGAGAGAGGAGCAGCGTGGTGGGAGGATCTGACCGGCAGAGGCGGCGAGGGAATGGTGGTCAAGCCGCTCGATTATGTGGTCATAGGCAGAAAAGGCCTTTCGCAGCCTGCAGTGAAAGTGCGGGGGCGGGAATATCTCAGGATCATCTACGGGCCTGAATACACCTTGCCGGAGAACCTGGCAAGACTGCGCTCCAGAAGTCTCGCGACGAAGCGCTCGCTGGCGATCCGGGAGATGGCTCTTGGCATCGAAGCGCTTGAGAGGTTCGTGCGCCGCGAGCCATTGAGAAAGGTTCACGAGTGCGTCTTCGGCATACTCGCAAACGAGAGCGAGCCGGTCGATCCCAGGCTCTGACGGCCCGCTCATCCGGCGGCTTCCAGCCTGAAGACCGCCTTTCTCACTTACTGTCCTTTTGCTGATACCTGCAGGAAGTCCCTGCAAAATCGATTATCCCTTTGAAAATCGACATGGCCGCTCTCTTTAAGTATCTGCTGTCCTGCAGCTTGAGCTCTTCGCCAGGGTTGGAGATGAAAGTGACTTCCACGAGAACGGCCGGCATGTAAGACTGGCGGATCACATGAAAGGATCGCGCTATATAACCCGATTTCTGCTCTGACATATCTACGGAAAGCTGCGCGTTGATGTCTTTTGCCAGCTCGAGGCTGTGGGGATGGTAGTAGTAAGTGTATGTTCCCCTGGCGACTCGGCCTGCCGCCACGTCTGCCATGGCGTTGTTGTGTATGCTGACGAACAGATCGCCCTTGCGCTCCTTCGCAATATCCACCCTGGCCTGGAGCTCTCCGGCCACAGGAGTTCCAGCAGGCGTGAAATCGCTATCGCTATCCCTGGTGAGGACAACTGCTGCCCCTGACTTCTCCAGCAGGCTCTTCAGCTCCGCAGCGATCGCCAGATTCGCGTCCTTCTCCCTGTAGCCGCCCTTTCCGACAGCTCCGTTTTCTCTCCCGCCGTGGCCGGGATCCACAACGATATTGAGGCCGCGCAGCGAGCCTCTCTCGCTGAGAACAGGAGGCGCCTTGAGCCTCAGCGAAAACGCGGTGTCGCTGAAACTGCTCTCGTATCCCCAGAGTGGTCCATCTGAAAGGTTTATCCTGAAAGATACTCTTCCCGGGACGTTCTCTGCAAAGTCGACGTGTGAGATCATCCCGCTTTCAGGCCTGTAAGCCTCTTCAAGCGTTGCAGAAGACACGCCGTATAAAGTCAGATACAGAGCCGAAGGAGACAGGGTCTCAGAGATACTGTATGCGCATTTTCCTGAGACAGAAAGCCCGAGAACTGAAGCCGAGCCGTCGGCCCGGCTTGTAATACCTTTCAGAACAGGCTGATCAGGCCAGGCTCCTTCAGGCAGAATCCTGATTGCGCGCCCGGCGACCCAGAAATCGGCTCCTCCTGGCCTTATTCTATACCATTCTCCGCACTTTCCGCAAACCTCAACCTTGACGTTTGAAGGTAACTCGCCAATTCTGTCGAACTCGTCGCCCGGGCCTGACCTGAGTACTCCTCTTTCTTCCGTGCAGACGCCGGCCAGCGGAACAGCCGAGCTGAGAACCCTTATCTTCACAGGAAAATCGACTGCCTTCATGCCGCTGAACGTAACGGAGAGGCTGCCGTCAGCCGCCTTCCGGAAGTCTCCTTCAATCCTGACAGACCCTGTGTAATATCCCGGCTTCTCTTCATAGAGGGAAGCTGATTTCATGAAGGGCTGGCAGCTGAAAAAGCCCTGGCTCTTTGCCGGCCCTTTCACCGCCACATTGAGCTCATCTCCGGCATTGAGCCAGATCTCCCTGTCAGGCCTCAGCAGCTCTATCCTGTCGCTCCCCTGTATGGATCCGGAACAGAAAAGAAAGATAAGCAGAATGAAAAGCGGGAACCTCTTACAGTTTTTTTTCCACACGTCGTTTACCTCATCTCCTCCCAGCCCAAAAGCAGGGACAGTTTACTACTTTTTCCAACAAAAGCGGGGACAGATAAATATTTCTTCAATAAGCCCTGCGCCATAAAAATGCGATGACAGTTTACTGCTTCTTTCCATGAATCAGCCCCATTGAAAAACAGGGCCCTCAAACCGCGCTGCAATCCCCGCCCAGGCCGGCAAGTCTTTTCGCTCACCCCGCTGCTGAAAAATGAGCCTTCCAGCTGGACTGCCAGCCCTGTCGTTGCGGCTCTCTACTTCCACAGCTCAGGTTGCCAGTCCTTGACCGGAGAATGCAGATACAGATTGTCCGAATCCACCAGAGAATTTGCTTCCTTCAGGTATGAGTTCATCACTCCGGCAGGAATGTCTTCGAACATTATGGGAAGCCCGTTGGCTGACAGCATATCCGCTGAATCCATCAGGTGAAAGTGAAGATGGGGGCCTGTCGAGTTTCCGGTGTTGCCGACCAGCCCTATGGGCATACCCATTTTTACCTTGTCGCCGACCTTGACCTTGATCGTTCCCTGGCTGATATGCGCGTAAAAGGTGAACTCGCTGTTCCCGTGATCGATGATTACGTAATTTCCCGCAAGGGTGTTGAGAAATCCGATAGACGGAAGCAGCCTGTTGAATTGATCTTTCAGGCTCTCCGGTTTCTCGAGAATCTGATCGGCAATCGCATCGGGAAACCCATTGGCTACTGAAGCGACAGTTCCGTCTCCCGCAGCCAGAATCTCCCTGTGAAAGATGATGTAATCAGAAGATTTGAGCGGTTTGCTCATGGTTGAATAGACATAGTTCATACTTCCGCGCATGCATGTCTCGACGATGTCGAAGCCGAACTCCTGGCTCATTGCGGCGCGGTGATGGTCCAGATTCAGCGGCAGATTGCCGAGCATCAGGTTGCCCTTCAGCGGGAAAGAATACTTCCCTTTCACTCTATAGAATGCAAGCGGAAGAGGGAACTCCTTCGCGGCGCTGCCTGCAGGGCCGCTCCCGCTCACTGTCAAGGAAAGCCCTGTCAGCCTGTGAATGCCTGTGTGGTGCACAAACAGGACTTTGGACAGCAGCAGTATGGTGCTCTCGCCCTTTCGAAGCACTGCACTCTCTGACAGAGGGCTATCCGGAAGGGACATGTTGCCAAAGCTGACTGCAAGCGTAGGGCGAAGCGCTTCAAAACCGCCTTCCCTGCGGGCCTTATTGATGGCAGAGTTGATGTTTCTGCTTTCATTGACGAGGAGATCTCCGTTCAGCCTGTACGCAACTCCCTCGCCGTTTTCGCACACTCCGTTTATCTCAACGCCCTTCAGCGTGAAATTATCCGTCCCTCTGTTTGTCAGAACCACTTCAGGCAATTTGATATCCGTCGTCCAGAACTCTCTCCTGTCCCTCCACACGAGAGGGATGATCTTCTTCGAAACAGACAGGAACCTCATCTCGAGGGCGCCGCCTGCAGAAGACTTCTCGCCTGCGGCCATTACTCCGGATATTGATGAAATCGCGAACAGAAAAGCAAAAAGCGCCATGGAAGCACCGGAAACGGACATGAACCTCCTCATCGTACACCTCCCTGCAAAAGCTCATTATCGCAAAAAGCCATGTAGCCCAAGAGAAGTATTCTAATGCCGCAACTCAGTACCCTGTTTCAAAACCGGGAACAGCATACAGCTTTGGAGGCCTCCCAAAAAAGGTCCAGACCGGTACTGCTTACTGAGGGAGCACTCCCCAAAAGATGCACAGATTATTTCCAGGAATTAACGCGAATGGGACGAATACTGCGAATTTACGAATATTCTTACCAGTATAAATATTGGTAGCTGTTCCCATTTATTCCGTTTATTTGAAGGGGGGGCCTTCAACCTCGGAGAGCGTGTAGTTCAGGTATGTCGGGATGGATACGGTTTTTCCGGCTTCGTCTGAGAGGAGGAGGTCGATCGCGCCTTCCCGTTTTCCGATGCAGTCTGTGTCAATGTATTCCCCTGCTCCGGCTCTCAGATACGAGTATTCACCGGAAACGGGCTTCAGCTCAAAGCGATGGATAAGGAATGTATAAGGGCGCATGACCATTGACCTTCTGAAAAAATTGACAACCCTCTGCCAGGGCACCTCCGACCCAACGATGAACGGGTCGTCGTCGGCAGAGAGGGACAGGCTGATGATGCGGCGGTCTACTCCCTCGACAGTGACGTTATCAGGCATTGCCTGATCGTCCAGCTCGGCAGACGGAGCTATTCTCATCTGGCCGTGGGCCAGATAACACTGCGTGGAGCCAATTGAAGCCCGTCCGATGACGCCTGCCGTCGCCTCCACTGTCCCGATCGGAACTTTATACTCAGTTCTCCTCGTCTTGACCTTTATCATCAGTGATGCGCCATCTTTCAACAGGAAGGGAAGGGGGACGAAGCGCGAGATCCTGCCCCGAGTCTGCTGCAGCAGGCTTGCCACTTCTCCCTTCCTGAAGTCCAGCGCTCTCATGCACCGCGGGTCCGGAACGCCGCTCTCGGTGGGAAGGCCGAAATGGGCGACCGGAGC
>Ga0302252_1000433_pt1 | contig 37071 bp, 31 predicted proteins | sample AAG_RA_Leu_MG_FD_193511 | JGI IMG/M metagenome (GOLD analysis project Ga0302252, IMG submission 193511) | Enriched activated sludge microbial communities from anaerobic digester in WTTP, New Holstein, Wisconsin, United States - AAG_RA_Leu | ecosystem: Engineered > Bioreactor > Anaerobic >... | reverse complement strand
TATCAAGCGGTTCCGTCTCCCGCCCACGGTAATCAATCGCCCCCGGGATTACATAGGCATCTTTAAAGATTTCAAACTCCTCCGGGCGAGCTCCCGGTCCGGGCATAATCAGCAAACCCACTTTGTTCATTTTACTTTCGGCAATTAAGTTGGTTATCAAGGTTGTGCTTAAGACGACCCGCTCAACGGCTCGAATTTCGATAGATGCGATGATTTTATCCAACGCTGTCGTCACGGACTGTAGAATGTCTTCCGTGGTTTCGACCTTAGCCCAGGCAAGAACTTTGTCGTGTGACACTGCTGCCGCATCAGTAAAAGTTCCGCCAACATCAATGCCGATAAACATCTGGGAATACCTCCCTGTTATGAGTGTTAAAATAATTCCAATTGATCTTCCGTTTTTGTCCGAGACTTCTGCGCTTTTCTCACTGTTTGGGATGATTTTTGTTCTTGGAAGGAGTCAGTCCGATATTTGTCAGCTGCAAGATTATTCATGATTATGTCGGCACGGTTCAGAATCGCTTGGGGCAAACCAGCTAATTTCGCTACCTGTAAACCGTAACTCTTATCTGCAGCGCCCTTCTGTATTCTTCTGAGAAATATTAATCCGGCTTTGTCCTCTTGTATTGGAAAACAATAATTTCGCATTTTCTGTAAATGGATAGATAAGCTGGTCAATTCATGATAATGAGTCGCAAATAGCGTTCTTGCCTGGATCTGATCATGTATGTACTCCACTAAAGCCCAAGCAATGCTGAGACCATCGATGGTTCCTGTTCCACGCCCCACTTCGTCAAGAACTATTAGACTTTGAGCTGTAGCTGTGTGCAATATTGAAGCGACTTCATTCATTTCCACCATGAATGTGCTTTGGCCGGAAGCCAAATCGTCACTTGCCCCGATCCGCGCAAACACTCGATCAACAATTCCGATTCTCGCGAATTTCGCTGGTACAAAACTACCAATTTGGGCCATTATACAGATCAAAGTAATGCTGCGACAAAATGTACTCTTCCCCCCCATGTTCGGTCCGGTGATAAGATGAATGGTTTCATTTGTTCCATCCATTTCGATGTCGTTGGGAACATAATTCCCGAACGCCAATAACGATTCCACGACCGGATGACGGGCATCCTGAATAAAAAGCTCAGAGCCTTGCGTGATCAATGGCTTGCAATACGCTCTCTCGGTAGCCAGGTCGGCAAATGACGCCAATATATCTAATTCTGCCACAATTTCGGCATTGGTGCTTATTTTGCTCGCATTTTCAGCTACGGCATCCCGAATTCTTAAAAATACAGCATATTCCAATTTTATCAACTGGTCTTGAGCAGCCAGCACTTGCAGCTCAAATTCTTTTAACTCAGGAGTATAGAATCTTTCCACATTGGCCAGGGTCTGTTTTCGAATGTAGTTTTCTGGAGTGTTATTGAGATTGGTTTTTGTGATTTCAATAAAATAGCCAAATATTTTATTGAACCTGATTTTTAGGTTCTTTATGCCCGTACGTTTTCTTTCCTGGACTTCATAATCGGCTATCCATTCTTTACCGCCTTGTTTCAATGCTCTAAGTCGGTCGACTTCCGGGTCGAATCCTTCCTTGATAATACCTCCATCCCGCAATCCAGCCGACGGTTCTGGCACTAGTGCAGTTTCAAGAAAACCAACCAACTCCGCCAAATCAATGATGTGCTCCAACAAGGTTCTTATTCTGCTCGAGGTATTCGTGACGGCCAGTAACTGCTTGAGCTTGCTTAACTGTGTTAGGGATTCCTTAATGGCCGTCAAATCCCGGGGATTACCAGTTCCATATGTTACCCGTGATAACAACCGTTCTAAATCACAGATTGGGCACAGTAACTCGCGCAGCTTTACACGTAAGAAAAAGTTATTCACAAACTCTTCCACAGCATTTAATCTTGCCTCTATTAAATTCCGATCCAATAGCGGCCGGTCAAGCCATTGCCTGAGCTTCCTTCCGCCCATCGCCGTTATCGTGCGGTCGATAATCCCCAGGAGCGAGCCCGCTTTCTCTCCGGTTCGGATATTGCTCATGATTTCCAGGTTTCGGCGGCTAAACTCATCAATTATCAGATATTGGTCGACATAATATGGTTTAAGCCGCCGGGAAAGACTCGGCATTATTCGCTGGGTTTCCTGAATGTACTGTAAAAGGCCGGCGGCCGCCAATACTGCTGCTCCGGATTGGGTGAATCCGAGGTTTTCGATTGTATTGACGGAAAGAGCTCCACACAAAATCTCATTTGCTGTTCTGACCGACAGCGTCTGAAGTTGAGTATAATCATGCAAACTGGTCCCTTTAAGGTTTTTGATCGACTCTATGAGAGTCTGGTCCCAATCGTCAACCACCAGGAGGATTTCTGTCGGCGATATTCTCAAGATTTCAGAATGGGCTTTTTCGTTGGCCTCGGGACCAATCAGTTCCGTCGCAAAAAAATCCCCAGTAGAGAAATCAAAAAAGGCCAGCCCAATTGATCGTTTTTTACCTCTCCCTTGCTGGGTCAGAGCAAGCAGGAAATTATTATTCTTTTCATGCAAAAAGTTAAAATCGGTCAGCGTTCCCGGAGTTATGATTCTAACCACGTCTCGTCTGACCAATTCTCGGGTAGACTTAGGATCTTCGAGCTGTTCACAAATCGCAATTCTAAACCCACTGGTAACCAATCGCGAAAAATAGCTTTCCGCAGCATGGTGAGGAAAACCACACATAGGAACTTTACCCAGGCTTCCACTCTCCCTACCGGTCAGAACAATTCCTAAAACACGAGCGACCTCCTTGGCGTCTTCAAAAAAAACCTCATAAAAGTCGCCCAATCGGAAAAGTACAATGGTATCCGGATAACGATTCTTGATCTCTAAATACTGTTGCATCATTGGCGTCATGTTTATGCTTTCCTTGTGTATTTCATAACGAGGGATGACATCAGCACCGATTGCTTAGATCGCACCATAAAGCGACCAACTATTGGCTTTTACAATTTGCACCTTCAACGTTTTTCCAATTAAAGATGGTGCTGCATCAAAGATGACGATTTTATTTGTTCGCGTTCTTCCCATCAGCCGATTCGGATTGGATTTGCTGGGTCCTTCGACCAAAACCTCAACTTCCCGCTCGACTAAACGCTGATTCAAATGTAGTCCGATCTCCGCCTGAACTTTCATTAGCTCTTGCAGTCGGGATTTCTTCTCCTGCATGCTAACCGTATCCTTCATTCTTGCAGCCAAGGTCCCTGGACGCGGTGAGTACATAAAGGTAAACGCTGCATCAAATCCGATTATTTTTAATGTTTTCAATGTTTCCTGGAAGTCGCTGTTTTCTTCACCGGGAAAACCCACAATAATATCGGTAGTCAAACTTGCTTCCGGCAATACTTTTCGAATGTTGTCAATCAGCCGCAGATAATCCATTTGTGAGTACTTTCTGTTCATGATCTCGAGAATTCGGTTGCTTCCTGATTGCAGCGGTAGGTGGATGTGCTCACATATTCGCTGTCCTTCTCTTATCGTCTCGATCGTTTCCATCGAAAGATCGCGCGGATGTGAGGTCATGAATCTGATGCGATCGATTGCTTCAATTCGATCGATTTGCCTGAGTAATTTGGCAAAGGATGCGTTTCCCAAGTCCTTGCCATAACTGTTAACATTTTGTCCGAGCAGAAGCACCTCACGGAAGCCCTGGCTAGCCGCCTCTCTGATTTCTTCCTGGATCCGGTCTGGGTGGCGGCTTCTTTCCCGGCCTCTCACCATGGGAACCGCACAATAACTGCAGAAATTATCACAGCCGGCTATGATACTGACTTGAGCTCTTATTCCGGTTTTTCGTTTTGAGGGCAACTCTTCCTGAACCGGACCCGCGCTTTCCCAGACTTCGCATACCTGCTGGCTTGCATCCAATCGGTCCAGTAATTTGTCCAATTGGTGGGAATTAAATGTTCCGAAGATCAGGTCAACATGCGGAAATCGTTTAGCAATCTGCGCCGCCTGAGATGGCAGTTGCGGGACACATCCGCCTACTGCGATTTTAATTTCGGGATTTTGCTGCTTGACCAGGCGAAGCTCGTGCAGCTTACCAAATAGCTTATCTTCGGCACTTTTTCTAACACAGCAGGTGTTTAACAAGATTAAATTGGCCTGTTCACCACCCGACGCCGCTCGAAAACCTCGCTTTTCGAGCAATCCTGCCAGGATTTCCGAATCGCGATCGTTCATCTGACAGCCGTAGGTTATTATTTGATATAATCTCATTGATTATGCCGCCTATCGTTTTAATCTGTTTTTCCAATGCATTTTATAGGACAAGGATTGAATGAAAACACGTGTAACAGTTCGAGATTATTGTCTAAGCATGATTTTTGTCGCCACTCTGTGCTCCATTTTAGTGCTGATTCTCCCCGGGCAAAACATTCAAGCTGCGACAACCATCAGTCCGCAGGCGATAAACTTGTGGTTGGAGCAGACTGGCATTATTCGCGACATTCCCAGTTTCACCAATCCCAAAATCCCGCTTAATCGAAGCCACGCGATGCTTATTGCTGCTCGCGAAATGGGATGTACAGTCGCAGGTCCAAATCCTGATTACCTGCAGCTCATGGATGATCAGCGATTTAAGCGTTTTGCAGATCGAATGGGAGTCGAATCCAGCCAGCTATCCTCACCGTTATGGCTTGAGGCTCCCGTCACTCGGGCTTGGGCCGCCTGTTGGGCAGCTTCGCTCTTCTACGATGTGATGGCATATGGATCAGATCCAGACGGGAACGATCTCTTTATTGATCTTAAGGCATATGAATCTGAACGCCAAGTTTATTCAAGCATCAAATTCGTACATCATAATAGCTTGATGCTTGGCTTTCCAGATCATACCTTTCGTCCCGCTGATCCGATCTCTTTGTCAGATTTAACCATGATACTGGCTCGAGGAATCCAAGCCTTTGGTAAGGGTAGCCAGATTGTTGAGATCGAATTTGATCACCGGGAATTGGAGTGGGTATACGGGTATCCCCTGAGGAGTCGCGAGCCTGAACGTTATCTGCTGCTGGAATCCACGATTTTTCTCGATCAAGGTAAATATATTGATCCAGCCACAATCTCGCCGGGATGCACAGTTGCATTATTTCTGCACGACAATCGAGCAGTTTGTGTCGGAGTCGTGATCACTCATTCTCAAAACTACCCAGGACGAAAGCCGCTTACCATTTTGCACAACAATATCGCAGCCGTGCTCCCAATGGCTGTTAATATCCAGCCCATGTCTCCTAAGAGCGTGCGTCATTGTTGCCACAACTTGTTATACCGGGGTCTATTTCAGTTGCCACTCGATCACACATGCGTTCAGTCTGATTCCTACACCTGGGTGCTTGATCGCCAGAAGCAGCTGCTTTATACATTTGATGCAGAAGGAACTCATCGACAGACTTTACAGCTACCTGCGTGGATAGTTTTTGACGATATTTTCTTTAACAACCAAACTCTATATGGATTTAATGCTGCAAATAATGAAACGTACCAAATTTTCTGCTACCCCTTTGATTCCAAAACCGATCGTATACTCCCCACCATCACAACCGACAAAGATATGTTGGCTCAAAACCTCTCCGTCTGTTTGTTGTATCTGGGTGGACAGGGTAGCAACTCGATTCATCGATATAACAAGCAAGATCTTCTTCCATTGGTCGCCTATATAAACCAGTCCGGACAAATCATCGATCGCTTCTTTACCAGCTTTGTTTTCCTGGCCCAGTATTCGCCCAAATTGAATGGTCATTCTTTTGCCGGCGACGTCGCGCCTAATGGGCCGGGATTAACCGAGGAAGATGATCTCCAGGCTTTGTTTGATGAATATTTCTTACACAATTACAATCTAGCTGCGCTAGAAGATGCGGCGCATACACTTTCCCTCGCACTTGGTAATCCAGACCTTCGAATTGGCGTTTATTTTGGTATTCCTACCCCGAACTATCTAACATGGAACAAGTCGAATTTATCGCCGCTGCCGAAAGCATCCTTTGCGACCAACGAACGAGAGCAAAAGCGAATCAACGCAGCCTGGTGGTGCATGCGTCACCTGCAGGAGCGGTTTCGAATTAATGATTTTCATTATTTGCAATTGGAAGGATTTTACTATCAAACCGAACAGGGTTCTGATAAGGATCCATTACAAGAACAATTTCCTCTGCTAAGCGATGCTTTAGGTCTTACTGCTCTGGCAATTCCAGGGATAACATCACAATTTCCGGAGAGCTTCTTCCAGCACAATTACCAGCCAGTTTTGCTCCAATCTTCTCATGTCTTCCTGGAGCCTTCCCCCGGAACTGAAAACATCTCTCTCGGAGTTGCTGATAGCCTTATGCGAACATTGGCCTATGGCTTTATGCTGGAATTACCCTATGATTTCAAATCACGGCAAACCAACACTCGATTTTACGAACAGTTACTGTTTGCCAATGGCTTGCCTGACGGATGGCCACTTGGTTGTTTCCAAAGCTACCGGGTATTAGTTAATAGTTTTTATTCCGGATTTCCCGAACGGCAAGCGTATGATGCCGTTTATTCCGTTCTCGGCGTGCAACGCAGGGGTGGCCGTCAATACAGTTTATGAATATTTAATGCAAATGCCTCGGAGTAAAATAGCTACATCTTCGCAGCGGTCAAGAGTAGTTTCTATGTGCTCATAAATTTCTTTCCATTTAATAATGGTCATCGCATCATATTGACCCTGGAATAAATCAGCCATAGCTTTTCGGTAAAGCGAATCACCTTTTCTTTCATATTCAGTAATTTGATCACAAAGCAGCATAATGTCCTTGCGCCGGTGTTCGAAGTCAACCAACAGTTTGAATGCCTTTTCCATGTCCGCAATAGCTAGATGAAGCACCTCAGCCAACTTGGAAACCACCGGATTGGGCTGAACTGCTTTGTAAAGAACTATGCGGTCGACTATTCCAGCCAGGTAGTCGAGAATTGAGTCGAGTTCTTGCGCTAAGCCATACGCATCTTCCCGATCAAACGGAAGAATGAACGACTGATTTAACTTGCCCAGCAATTGTTCCAAGATTTGATCCCCATTCTCCTCTAATTGCATCAGCTTTTTCATTTTTTCGTCCATTTGTTCATAACTATTGACAATTTCTTTAACAATTGCGCTTGCCTGCAAGACAATCGTTGCTGTGGCTGCAAATAGATTAAACAAATCATAATCTTTCTTTCCAAAAGGCCACACCGCAATTCCTCCATTCAAATTCTATTCTCATCGGCCGAAGGCCAAGCCTCCTTGCTATCTCTTGTGAAGCATTTACCTTAGCATTATAATCCGCGAAGGTATTCCGGACGCAGTGCCCATTCATTTCCGGGTTCAAGAGCATCGTCCACAATTTTCAGCAATTTTTCTTTGTCGATCGGCAGTGTTCCTTTGAGCGGAAGATAGTTGGAGGCATGATTTGCGCGAAATACACATTTCCCCGTCATGTCCAATCCGGCCAGCAACAATCTGAGCTCAAGCAACATCTCCTTCGGCCCCGGCAATATGAATGCTCCTTTCTGGATGTTACGGTATAGAGGTGTCCCCTCAACCGGTATTAAAGTTAGCGCTGCCAAATAATCTGGACATATCTCGTTGCAGGCCCAGGCAGTTTGCCGAGCGTGCTTTTGCATCTGATTCGGATCATTCCCCGCTAGTCCCAAAATGACAGTAAGTGATATTGCAAAGCCGGCCATTTGCAAGGCCTGAACCGTTTTTGTCACTTGATTGGGATGAGCTCCTTTGTTGATCGCCTGGGCTAAATCGGGGTCACCTGTTTCCAGACCGATGTATGCCAGTTTTAATCCTAAACTCCTTAACCTTGCCAATTGTTCTTGACTCTTATTGCCAATACTGTTGACGTTCGCATATATAGCAATCTGCTCCAGCTTGGGGAACCTTAATCGCAATTGGCAAAGCACTTGTTCCAGCAGCGAGTAATCTGCTGTTAATGCATCGCCATCCGCCAAGAATACGCGCCTGATGTCCGCTCCGAATGCCTGCCGAGCAGCTTCAATGTCCGCAAAAATGGCTGTGATCTCCCGCATGTGGAATTTCTTTCGTTTATACATCCCACAAAAAGTACAGGCATTATGGGAGCAGCCAATAGTCACTTGGAGGATTAAGCTGTTTGCTTCACTGGGTGGCCGATATACCGGCATATCGTATCGCATGTTAGTCTCCTTTGGATCAGTGACAAGCCGCATCCCCTGTATTATACTTTTCCTAAGTTTCAATGTGAGCAATTCTTTTATACTGAAGGAGGTAAAACATGATCACCAAGGATATGATTATTAAGGACGTGGTAAACAAATACCCCGAATCACTTCGCGTATTTGCCCGCCATGGCTTGCGTTGCATTGGCTGAGGCGGAGCTCTCTTTGAGAGCGTTGAGCAGGGTGCTCAAGTTCATCGGGTAAATCTGGATGCGTTGATGGCCGATCTACAAAAGCTCGAAGAAGAAAAAAAGGGTAAATAAACAACAAGGGTGAGGATGGCGTTATTTCCGTCCTCACCCTTGTTTAGCTAACTTCACTGAATGCTGTAGTTCGGAGCCTCCTTGGTTATCAAAACGTCGTGAGGATGATTTTCCCGCAAGGCGGCATTGGTAATTTGGATAAACTTGGTTTCGGTCTTTAATTCTTCGATGTTTTTGACTCCGCAATACCCCATGCCAGCGCGTAGACCACCAACCAGCTGAAATATTGTTTCCGCTACCAAGCCTCGGTACGGAACCCTTCCTTCAATGCCTTCCGGAACCAGCTTCCCAGCTCCTCCCTGGCCATATCGATCAGCGCTTCCTTCTTTCATCGCTGCAATAGATCCCATGCCCCGGTAGACTTTAAAATTCTTCCCTTGAAAGATCTCTACTTCTCCCGGGCTTTCTTCGGTTCCGGCTAAAATGTTTCCAATCATCACAGCACTTGCTCCGCAAGCCAATGCCTTAGTGATGTCTCCGGAGTATTTAATCCCTCCGTCCGCAATCACTGGTATTGACCAACGATTAGCTTCCTCCGCACATTCTGCAATAGCGGTTATCTGCGGAATGCCGATTCCGGCAACAACCCGAGTGGTACATATCGATCCCGGCCCAATTCCAACCTTTACCGCATCGGCTCCATTTTCAATCAGATATCGGGTTCCTTCGGCCGTCGCCACATTCCCGGCCATAACCGGTATTGACGGATATTTTTTCTTGATCAAACTCAAGGTGTCACCAACTCCCTTGGAATGACCATGAGCAGCATCAATGACGATCAGATCCACTCCAACATTGACGAGCGCCTCTACCCGTTCTAGTATATCCGGTGACACCCCCACAGCTGCAGCAGCCCGAAGCCGCCCTTTCTGATCCTTCGCAGAATGAGGGTATTGTCTCGCTTTTTCAATATCCTTAATCGTTATTAATCCTTTTAATACATTGTCGTCATCCACGATCGGCAGCTTTTCGATTTTGTATTTTTGTAACAGGCTCTTGGCGTCATCCAACGTAATTCCCACTTGAGCGGTAATAAGCTTTTCGCTGGTCATTACTTCTTTTATCGCTCTCTGGTAATTATTTTCAAATCTTAAATCCCGGTTGGTGAGAATGCCGACTAATTTGCCCTTGACAGTAATCGGCACACCAGAAATATGATATGTCTCCATTAAGTCCAGAGCATCCTGAATAGTGTGATCAGGGCTGAGAGAAAATGGGTCGGTAATAATTCCGTGTTCTGATCGTTTGACTCGATCTACCTCAAGCGCCTGACGTTCAATAGACATGTTTTTGTGTATTACTCCAATCCCGCCTTCGCGGGCCATGGCCACTGCCATTCGTGAATCTGTCACAGTGTCCATTCCAGCACTCAAAACAGGAATATTCAGTCGTATTTGCTGTGTCACATGGGTACTAACATCAACATCACGAGGTAATAATTCAGATTTACCCGGAATAAGTAGTATGTCATCAAAGGTCAACCCGAGACCTCGAAATCGTTCTTGCCATCCCACCACTTTTACTCTCCTCTCAATTATCCGTGTACCATTTCAGGCATTATATCATAATGCGGCAAATGCTAATCTTCTTTTAGTTATAAAAATCAAAATCGGCGGTCGAATATTTCACAAAGCTGCTCATACTCGATTGCGCCGAAACATTATTCGCCAGAATTTGAACTAAGAACGGACGACCCGCCTAATTTCACTTAGCTTATTTTTATAATAACTGTCATTTAGCGGGGTTATTGTTATCCCTTTAGTTCGACTTGCGTGAATAAAACGCCCGTCGCCAACATAAATACCAACATGGTTGATTGCTCCTTTTTGCTCGGTGTTAAAAAAGACCAAGTCCCCTTGTTGCAATTGATTTTTATTGATGGCTACCCCTGTCCCTGATTGCTGACTAGAGGATCGCGGAAGATTGATTCCGAAATCTTTATATACATACTTCGTGAATCCTGAACAGTCGAATTTTGATGGACCACTTGCTCCGTATAAGTATGGGGTTCCAAGATATTTCTTGGCTTTAGCAATAATATCGTTCTTTATTGCAGTGACGCTGCCTCGGCTAACCTCAGGAGCATCCTCTATTTTCTGCACTGTAACCGAACTCTTTTTCTGGGTCGTTGCCTTTACACTCTTTTTAACAGTTGCCTTTGGTTTTTGAACTTTAGATTGAGCTTTATTCGTTTTGGGTTTAGCTTTGCTAGTGGCTTTTGTTGCCGCACTCACCGTTCGAACACCAAACATGTCGTTGATTATTTGGCTCGAAGTCAGTCTTTGACTTGTCCTCTCGCCGAGATCGTTACTAAATGTCGTCCCGAAGCACACTATCGACATTGCCACTGCTAATGCCATTGTAATCTTGCACATTTTAATGAGGTAATTCATTGGCTTGTATTCTCCTCTTCGTCTGCCATCCTAGTCCACGCTACAAGTTGTCACCTTGCTTACTAGAATATTCGCTGCCAATGAATATTTTCCTGCTGGTTATTCAAATTTAATGTTTTGTAATGTCCGCAACTGGACGGTTATTGCTCCCAATTGGTCTCGATAGGTATTAGCCTCACCATGAAAGTCAGATCCTCCGGTTACTACCAAATTAAGTTTCTGAGCAAGCCGAAAATATTTATCAATCTGTTCAACTGTATGTGTTGGATAGTATACTTCTATTCCTTTTAATCCAAATCGAATTAAGTCTGGTATCAATTCATCCTTATTTATTAGTCCCGGATGAGCTAATACCGGAATCCCGCCAGCCTGAAGAATCAGCTGAACTGCTTCTTCGGGAGTGATGTTATAACGAGGAACATATGCCGCCCGACCCATTGCCAGATATTGTGTAAATGCCTCACTGATATTGCCGACATATCCTTTTTCGACCATTGCCATTCCTACGTGTGGCCTACCGACAGTACCTCGCCCCGCGATTTCAAATACTCTCTCGATTGCAATCGACAAACCCAAAGCCTGAAGCCGAGAAATGATTCGTTCAATTCTCTGGATTCTTTCAGTTTTGATCCATTCCAGGCGCAATAGTAATTTTGTATTGGCAATGTCAAAGCCATATCCAAGTATGTGAATTTCCTTCCCGACCCAATCAGTATTTATCTCAATGCCGGGAATAATAAGTATTCCAGCGGATCTAGCCGCTTCTATTCCTGGTGCAATTCCATCAGTCGTATCGTGATCAGTAATCGCTATTGCAGCCAACGCTATGCGTTGTGCTTCAGCAACAACCTCGGCTGGAGAGAGCATACCATCGGAATATAACGTATGCACATGGAGATCGGCTGCCGGTTCATTCATGCGCCAAATAGGAATATAAATGTTTTAACGGCTGCATTATCGCGGTTCAACAATCAGCTTTATCGCCGTCCGCTCCTGTCCCTCGATCATGATATCCGCAAATGCCGGGATGCAAATCAAATCGACCCCACTTGGCGCAACGAAACCACGCGCAATGGCCACTGCTTTGACCGCTTGATTCAATGCTCCTGCGCCGATAGCTTGTATTTCCGCAGAACCCCTTTCCCGCAACACTCCCGCCAAAGCACCGGCTACAGAGTTGGGGCTGGATTTGGCTGAAACCTTAAGGATATCCATCGAGTACCTCCTTGACCACTTGTGTGAATTTTGCGTCGATTGATTGCTCTAACTCAAGTGACTATATTCTCGCTTGATTTCTAAATTCCTTTTTCCTATCTGGTTTTTTCGACTTTTCCTAATTTTCTGTCACATTTGTTTTTCGCAACTGTTAACCCTTTGTATGCTGATTGTCTTGCCGCTGACGGTATCTATGCTTAGCAAAACCGCATTCAACTGTGCAGGCCCTCCCGCCACATCAAATCGCGCCGGCATTTGGGTTAGAAACCGTTTAACTGCTAATTCAATCCGCACCCCCAGCACCGAATCGATCGGTCCGGTCATTCCAACATCAGTGATATATGCCGTCCCCTTGGGAAGTATCTGCTCGTCCGCCGTCTGAACATGAGTGTGGGTTCCCACTACAGCGGAAACCTTTCCATCCAGAAAGCGAGCTAGGGCTTGTTTTTCCGAGGTTGCTTCGGCATGAAAATCGACAATAATTATACTATTTTGACCAGCATAATCGGCGAGCAATTCTTCAGCCTTTCGGAAGGGACAATCCAAGGTGTTCATAAATACCCGCCCGCTCAAATTGATGACAGCAAGCGGTATCTCCTGGACCATGGTTTCCACGATTCCACGACCTGGAGTACCAGGCGGGTAGTTGGCCGGTCGGATAATCCGGGGATCAAGTTCGAGATAAGAAATAATTTCTTTTTTATCCCAGATATGATTCCCGGTTGTTATAACATCAATCCCTTGATTATAAAGTTCTTCAGCAACATCGGGAGTGATTCCCATCCCTCCGGCTGCATTTTCACCGTTTGCCACCACAAAATCTACCTGATGTTCTTTACACAAATTTGGCAGACAGTTCTCTACGATTCTTCTCCCCGGCCTCCCCACAATATCGCCTATATGCAGAATATTAACAATTGTCCTAATCACTTAGTCCCTCCAGAAAAAGACAGAGCGACCATCCGGCCGCTCTGTGGAAATCTATAATTTACTTGGCATACTCAACTGCTCTCGTTTCACGAATAACCATAACCTTGATCTGACCAGGGTATTGCAATTCATTTTCAATCCGTTTAGAAATTTCTCGAGCAATCTGGATCGAGTTGGCATCGTCAACTTTTTCCGGCTTGACCATTATTCGAATCTCACGCCCCGCTTGGATAGCAAACGATTTGTCGACACCCTCAAAAGAATCTGCAATATGCTCCAATTTCTCCAGTCGCTTAATGTATGCCTCAAGTGTTTCGCGCCGGGCCCCCGGGCGAGCAGCAGAAATCGCATCAGCAGCCTGAACCAACACCGCTTCAACTGTTTGCGGCTCTTCATCTCCATGGTGTGCTACTATGGCATGAACAACTTCTGGACTTTCTTTGTATTTTCTCGCCAGATCCGCACCCAAACTGACATGTGGACCGGAAACCTCATGATCAACCGCCTTGCCGATATCATGCAACAATCCCGCTCTTTTTGCTAAAAGAACGTCCGCACCCAATTCGGCAGCCATGGAACCAGCGAGATGCGAAACTTCAACTGAATGCCGAAGCACATTTTGCCCATAACTGGTTCGGTATTTAAGTTTGCCTAGCAACCGTACTAGTTCCGGATGAATATTATGAACTCCAACCTCAAATGCTGCTTGCTCTCCAACTTCACGAATTGTTTGTTCGACTTCTTTTTGCGCCCGATCCACCATTTCCTCGATTCGGGCAGGGTGGATCCTCCCGTCGAGAATCAGTTTCTCCAATGCTATTCGTGCGGTTTCGCGCCGAATCGGATCGAAGCCGGAAAGCAGTACTGCTTCCGGCGTGTCATCAATAATCAAATCCACGCCGGTTAATGTTTCCAATGTTCGGATGTTTCTGCCCTCGCGTCCGATAATGCGACCCTTCATTTCATCGCTGGGCAAAGGCACAACTGAAACCGTAGTTTCCGCTACAACATCCGCGGCACATCGTTGAATCGCATAGGTAATGATTTCCCGTGATCGCTTTTCGGCTTCTTCTCGAGCTTGACTTTCGAGATCTTTAATCAGATGTGCAGTCTCAACCTTAATTTCCTTTTCGACTTCAGATAATAGAAACTGCCGTGCCTCTTCCCAGGAAAGGCTTGATATTCTCTCCAATTCTGACATTTGCTTTTTCTGGATTTCTGCTAAATCTTCTTTGAGTTTTTCTGTTTCCAGTTCTTTTCTTTGTTGCGATTCCTCGCGGCGCTCAATCTGTTCGCTTTTGCGGTCTAATACTTCTTCCTTTTGCAGCAATCTGCGTTCCATGCGTTGCAGCTCATTCCGCCGCTCCCGGCTTTCACGCTCAACTTCATTCCGAAGTTGATGAATCTCTTCCTTGGCGCCTAAGAGGCCCTCTCTCTTTATAGCCTCAGATTGCTTCTTTGCGTCTTCCAGAATGGCCTGTGCAGCTTCTTCCGCTGATCGGAGTTTTGCTTCCGCCACCATCTTGCGAAACAAAAAGCCAATACCAGCGCCAATCAATAAGAGCACCGCTACTATTAACAATTGATAATAAATGCTTGGCGTAAAGGGAATCGAAATCACCCCTGTCATATCATATTAAAATTAATGTTCATCCACTTATTCTATTCACAATCATTGATTGCCGTCCCCCGGGACTCCGAAGTATTGTATGCTGATTCCACGGCTGTGTCAAGCTTGCAGAGTTGGTGTCTCCTCGGTCATTTTAGGGATGTGAGCGAGGTTTTCAGCCTTTGGTTCAGAAATGATGCTTCTGATCCTCGACTCAATTTCCCGGGTTAGCTCCGGATGATCTTTCAAAAATTCCTTGGCGTTTTCGCGGCCTTGCCCCAACCGTTCCCCATTATAGGAATACCAAGCCCCACTTTTATTGATGACATTGGTTTCTATGCCCACATCCAAAACACCGCCGATAAGTGAAATTCCTTCTCCATACATGATATCGAACTCAGCTTGTCGAAACGGTGGTGCCACTTTGTTTTTGACTACTTTTGCCCTTGTTCTGCTTCCTGCGATCTCAGTTCCCTGTTTGATCGATTCAATTTTCCTGACCTCCAAACGAACTGAGGCATAGAACTTCAATGCCCGACCGCCAGGCGTTACCTCAGGATTACCGAACATTACTCCGACTTTTTCCCTGATTTGGTTAATAAATATCGCGGAGGTTCTGGATTTTGATATTGCTCCAGTCAGCTTTCTTAAAGCCTGAGACATCAGCCGGGCTTGTAAGCCGACATGGGCGTCTCCCATATCTCCTTCCAGTTCCGCTCTCGGGACCAATGCTGCTACCGAATCTATTACTACTATATCAATTGCACCACTTCGAACCAGAGCTTCGGCAATTTCCAATGCCTGTTCCCCAGTATCCGGTTGGGAAACCAAAAGATTTTCGGTATCTACTCCCAGCCGCTTAGCGTAGGTGGGGTCAAGCGCATGTTCAACATCAATAAACGCCGCTAGTCCGCCTGTTGCCTGCGCTTGGGCAATGATATGCAATGCAACTGTTGTTTTGCCAGACGATTCCGGCCCGAAAATTTCCACCACCCTCCCTCTTGGCACACCGCCCACCCCTAAAGCAATATCTAAGGCAAGACAACCACTAGGAATAACTTCTACATTTAATTTTGTAGTTTCTCCCAATTTCATGATAGAACCTTTGCCGAACTGCCTTTCAATCACTGTCAACGCCGCTTCAAGGGCCTTTTGCTTTTCTGACACTTCAATCACCCCTTAATCTGAACATATGTTCCCCATTCAAAGCATAGTAAAATTACAAGCCCTTGTCAATGAAGCATTCGGCGAGCCGGAAGCTGGCTATAGTCGAATAGCGGGGACCTGTTGAGTGCAAATTACTCTGAATAATCTCCACTGATGCCGCCAGCCACTGATCCCCCTTCAGCGAATTCCGATTGCCGATATGCTCATTCAACAATGAATCCAAGGCTGGAGTATCCAATCCCATATTCTGTTCTTTAATCCTGCCTATGGTTATGTGCGGTCGAAATGGTTTGCGGTCAGGACGCCCACCAGCTTGTTCCACTGCCGTGAGTATGGCAGATTGCATAAGTCGCAATCTTTCAGATTTGTCTGCAATTGAAAGGCCAATAATGCGCGGAGATCTTTTGGACGGCAGAACGAGCACGCCATCAAATTGTAACGACATAACTGGATTCTGCGATGTGCAGGAATGAATCGCCGCCGATAGCTGTTCAACTCGATTGGCGGGAAATTCGGCCATAAACGCAAGGGTAAGGTGAAGATCATCAAACCTGGTCCATCTGACTTGTTGCAGCTGTTTTGCCCAAAATGCCTGATACGACAGGATTTTGTTTCGAATCTCGGCATCCGGATAGATCGCCACAAACAGTCGCAGTTGGTTCATTTTCATATTGCAAACCCAGCTTGACTGCGGAGAAGCACAAGAGCACGTAAAACTGCAGACAACCGTACCTGCTCTCTGCCGCCGGAAAAATAATTGACCGAAACCAACTCCCGCCGTTTACCTACAAGGCCGATGTACACTAATCCTACCGGCTTTTTTTCTGATCCGGCCGGGCCGGCCACACCACTGATCGACAAGGCCAGATCTACTTTCGTTCGCATCCGCAATCCCCTGGCCATGTCCAAAACCGTACTGTAGCTGACAGCGCCCCAGTTTTCAAGATTCGAGCGAGAAACAGCTAAATATTCCAGCTTGGCTTCATTGCTGTATGCAACGATGCCGCCATAAAAAAAAGCAGATGAACCGGGTACTGCGGTGATAGCGCTTGCCAGCAGTCCCCCGGTACACGATTCGGCCACCGCCAGCGAAAGCTTATTGCTCTGCATTTGTTGACCTAGTTCGGCCGCTAATTCGAGTATCTCATCCCACATCATTCGGGACCTGCAGTAAATGGATTGTTTGCATAAAACCTCAGGGGTTGCTTTCATGCGTCAACAAATAGCGAAAATGTAAGAAATAATCGAAGCCGGAATAAATGGTCACAAACACTGCAAACCACAGGGCAATGCGGTCAAAGGGAAAATTGAACAAGCTAAATGGGAAATTGTTGAGGAGAATGACACTAATCGCCACAACTTGAGTAATAGTTTTAACTTTTCCCCATTTCGTCGCAGCAATTTCAATTCCTTCAGCGGCTGCCAATGATCGCAAGCCGCTTACTGCAAACTCCCGCCCCAAAATGATGATAACCGGCAACGGACCAACGTCGCCCAGAGCAACCAATGACACCAAAGCAGCGGTTACCAAGAGTTTGTCGGCAATTGGATCCATGAACCGGCCAAAGCGCGACACTTGTTTCCTGCTTCTCGCTAAATACCCGTCCAGCCCATCAGTCAAGGCGGCAAAGATAAAAATAAACGCTGCCAAATAATGTCCTATTGGCTCTGGTGCAAACCGGACAAAAAGAAAAAACAAGAATATCGGTATTAGAATAACTCTTGCTATGGTTAAGCAATTTGGTAAATTCACGCTACTATCTCCCCTATTAAATCATAGGGTCCAGCCTCAATAATTCGAACTTTGACAAAATCTCCAGGGACAAAAGTATCGGCCGCCGACGGTGGCACAATCTGTATCTTGCCATCTACTTCTGGCGCTTCCGCCTGACTGCGGGCTAATACCTTCTCGGCAAAGGTTGATTCAATCATTACCCGTTCAATTTTCCCAATCCTTCTACGGTTTTTCCGCAGCGATATCAGCTGCTGCGCCTGCATTAAGATGTTCCGGCGCTCGTTCTTGATCTCAGCCGGTAATTGTGCAGCAAACTGACTGGCCTCTGTTCCCTCCTCTGCTGAATAAGTAAAAACGCCAACACGGTCAAATTCTGCTTCTTCAATAAACGCGAGGAGCTTATTGAATTTTTTATCATCTTCTCCCGGAAAACCTACCATTAAAGAAGTGCGCAGAGTTGCGCCGGGAAGATGCCGTTGGATGCGATCCAAGAGTTTCCGCAAGCTGTTTTCATCGTATGTTCTTCTCATATTGCGCAGGATCTGGGTGTCAACATGCTGGATTGGAATATCTAAATAATTGCATATTATTTCGTTGCTTGCCATTATCTCAAGTATATGCACATCAACTGCCGACGGATATCCGTATAGCCATCTAATCCACCCATCTCCGGTCGACCCACACAGCTTTTCTAATAGGCACGCCAAGTTTTGGTCTGAATCTAGATTCTTTCCATATTGAGTCGTGTCCTGGGCAATGAGGATATGCTCTTTCACCCCGGATGCGGCTAGACTCTGCACTTCCTGCACAATTGAGGCAACAGGGCGGCTGCGATACTTCCCTCGAATAGCCGGAACCGTGCAGTAGCTGCACCAATTGTCACAACCCTCGGCAATCTTGACATACGCATATGGCTTGGTAGTAAGTAATCGAGGAGATTCATGACTATACAAGTAAGACGGTTCATTCACAGCTAGTGTGCTTTGCCCGGATAAAACGGTTCGTAAAACAGTAACAATATTTTGAACGTTACCGGTCCCGATCACGGCATCAATTTCTGGAATTTCCGTCATCAGCTCAGGTCCGTATCTTTGCGCCAAACATCCTACCACGACTAAAGCCCGAGCTCTATTCTCTCCTTTCGTACTGGCTGCCTCAAGAATGAAGTCAATGGCTTCCTGAACTGCATCCTGGATGAATCCGCAGGTATTGACCACCAAGACATCACATCGTCCGTTACGGTTAAATGGAGTTATCACAAAGTCGGCCTGAGCCAATAGCCCCAGAATAACTTCCGAATCAACCAGGTTTTTAGAACATCCAAAATGCACCATTGAAACAGTTGTTGGATTATTAGTTCCTTTAATCAGATACCACCCGCTTCTTGAATTTAACGCTACATAGATTAACCCAATAATCGCTCCCAATTCGTCACGCTGATGGGCCTTCTTTCTTTTCCCACGGTACTGCCGTTGCTGCGTTTTTGTCCAGAAATTCGATTATTCTTTCAATTCCGGCTTCGTAGTCCGAAGACTCCAGACAGAGATCATACTGACTGTCAGGCTGATCCGGATAGCCATACAAGGGATCATAGTAATGGATTAGCAGTTTTTTTGCGCAATCCGGATATTGCTCCAACCGCACATGGTTTTTCAAATCTTCGGTCAGCTTTGTCCCTAACCGCTCTGACAACTGGCTAATTGCCCATAAGAGTTGGCTGTTATTGTTTGTTTCGGAACTAACGTACTGACTTACCAATCGTTCTGCCCGGCGGTCAAGGTTCGGATCAAAGAGTAGAATCCGAAGAGCGGTTTTCATGCCATTATTGATTAGTGGCGGTAAAGTCAATTTTCCGATTTTTCGGCTCTCACATTCCACCACATAATACGAGCTTGATTGCATGCTCCACAATTCCATTGCCAGTCTGCCTTCAAAGTTTTTCTGGCTTGGTGCTTCCGGCATATTGATACCGCCAAACACAGAGCCCCGATTACAGGCCAGTTGTTCGATATCCAAGGCTGCGATTCCTCGCTGTTTAAGCAATTGTATAAAATCTGTTTTTCCGACTCCGGTCAATCCATGCAGTACCACGCATCTCCGTTCGGTCTGCATTTCCCATAAGTAGGTGAATACCTGTTTGCGAAACGCTTTATATCCCCCATTCAACCGCAAAACCGGAATTCCCATCAATTGGCACACAGCAGCGATGGAAAGACTCCGTTGCCCCCCTCGCCAGCAGAATATGATTACGGGCTGCTTACGGGCAAGCTCTCCGAGAGTCCTAATCAAAAACGGCAGTTTGGGCGCTACAATATCCAGCCCCAGCAAGCGGGCTTCGGCTGGACTCGTTTTGCGATAGGTTAATCCGATTTGCGAGCGCTCGTGGTCAGAAAATATCGGAAGGTTTATCGCCCCGGGGATCGTAGCTTCTTTATATTCGGATTCGGAGCGCAAGTCTATAAAAACTGCATTCCGAAGCTCCAATGCCTCTGAAATGCTTATCTCTCTTTTCAAAAACACTGCTCCTCCCTGCCAGAATAATTATACACTCGCTTCATCCGTTGCTAAAATCTTTTTCGAAGCGATCTTTTGTATATAATACCACTCGTGGTTTGCTGCCTTCATACGGTCCGATGATGTTCCTTTGTTCAAGTTGATCTATCAATCTCGCAGCTCGAGCATAGCCAATCCGCAGCCTTCGCTGCAACAAAGAAACCGAAGCCTGCCCGGCATCCATAACCAGTACTGCCGCCTCTTTGAAAAGAGGATCGTCTTCCTCGCCATTGGGCGCGACAGAATCTTCTTCCTCAGCTATCTCCACCATGTTGTTTTCGCCCGAATGCCAAAATTGAACGATTCTCTCTAACTCTTGATCGGAGAGGAAAGGGCCCTGTAAACGCATTGGCTTTGATGCCTCGACCGGCATGAAAAACATGTCCCCACGACCGATCAGTTTCTCTGCTCCGCCCATGTCTAATATAGTTCTGGAATCAACTTGTGATGATACCGCAAAAGAAATCCGAGAAGTTATGTTGGCTTTTATCAAACCTGTAACAACGTCCACCGATGGCCGCTGGGTAGCAATGACGAGGTGAATACCGGCAGCTCTTCCCATTTGAGCTAGTCGGCAAATCGAATCTTCAATTTCCCTACCCGCCAATAACATGAGATCAGCCAGTTCATCAATAATGACTACTAAATAGGGCAAGACGGTATCGGTTGGATGCTCATTGTATTTGTTCATGTCCTTAGCTCCCGCTTGGGCCAGCAATTCATATCGCCTCTCCATTTCCCTGACTGCCCACCGGAGAACCGCCGGAGCTCGTTTGGCTTGGGTAATGACCGGGGAAACTAAATGCGGAATACCTGAATATACCGAAAGTTCCACCATTTTAGGATCAATCATCAAGAACTGTACTTCGCTTGGATGGTTACGTAGTAACAGACAGCAAATCAACACATTTAAACACACGCTTTTTCCCATCCCGGTCGAGCCGGCAATCAGCAAATGGGGCATTCTTGCTATATCCATGTATACTGCATTGCCATTTATATTGATTCCCAGGGCCACTGCCAATCGAGAAGGATGCTGAAAAAACTGACTGTTTGATACCAGCTCCGATAAGCGGATTATTCGCGATTCATGAGTGGGGATCTCTATCCCCACTACCGCTTTACCAGGGACCGGCGCTTCCATCCGCACTGGCGAAGCGGCCAGGGCCAGGGCGATATCGTCTGCCAGCGCAACGATCCGACTTATTTTCGTCCCCGGCGCCGGTTGAATTTCAAATCTAATCAGACTAGGTCCGCTGATTATATTAACTACTTCAGCCGCTATCCCAAAGTTTACAAGTGTTTCTTGTAAACGATTCGCCTGATCCTGAAGATAATTATCGTGGCCGGCATTATCGACGATTTCAGTTTTATCGAGCAGCTCCAGTGGGGGCAGTGAATGAGGGGCCTGATAATTGGTAATGACTCGTTCTAGCTGCCTATCTTCATCTTCGCTATTCTCCGGACGCATTCCAATCGATGATTTTTTACCCCGGGAAAGACACTGTTCACTGCCGGCCGCAGCATGATGATCTCCACGGCTTTGGTAGGTGCCACCGCTACGGGCAAAGAGTCGGTTGAACGCTCTGTTTGATTTGCCTGCTGTTCTTTGCATTATCCCTACCAGTGAACTTATTGTTTCTCGTGAAATTCTAATAGTCGATTTGGGAAATACTGAAAAATACAAAACAGTCGCACAAGAAGCCAAAAAAATGTACGCTCCAATTTCGCCAAATATTCCGGTCAATGTTTTTGCCACCAATGTCCCGACCAGCCCGCCACCTTGCGGTGGACTTAGCTTCGTGCTAATTTCTGCATTCTCGCTTACGGAAAATATATGCCATGCGCCGGAGAAAAGAATTATCGTCATCATTGTTCCCCAACCAACTCTTTTGATCTCTGATGTATTTTCGTTGGTGCTCATATAAATTCCGTAAGCGCCTATTGCCGCTGCTGTCAGGATAGCCCCAGTACCAAACAAGGCGGTCATGACCCGAGCACACCACATCCCTAACAGGCCGGTCATCTTGGTCTGTAAACCGACATTCTCAACATGCATTAAACTAACTATAGTCAAAATTGAAATCGCCATGATCGCTACCGCAAGAGCAATCCGTGCAATTCTCGATTGTAATATATCGACAATCCGATTCTTCTTTTTTCGGAATCTCTTTTTTGCCATGAACCATACTCCCTGGATTATTTGTAATAAATTCAGAAAATCCGCGTCGACAAGAATGATTTACCCTCACTCTTATTGTAGCCGCGGATTTTCATTTACACAGAATATTTCTATAGTTCCATAATAATTGGAATGATCATTGGTCGTCTTCGGGTCTTTTCATACAGATAACGGCTGAGAACTTCCTTGACATTGTTTTTTATAGCAGACCATTCAGTTACCCGTTGTTCTTCACCTTTTTCCAAGGCCATTCTGACTTTTTCCCGGGCTTCCTCAATTAATTCCTCGGACTCACGGACATAGACAAATCCTCGAGATACAATGTCAGGACCGGCTAGTACGGAACCACTTTCTTTGCTGATTGTGACCACCACAATCATTATGCCGTCTTCGGACAGCTGCTTTCGATCGCGCAGAACAATGTTCCCAACATCTCCGACTCCTAACCCATCAACTAAAACTCGGCCGGATGGCACCCGTCCGTTGATGGCAGCTCCCTTTTCAGTAAACTCAATAATCTGACCGTTTTCCGCGACAAAAATGTTGTCATTGGGAATACCTAGTCCTTGGGCCAGCCGGGAGTGTTTGATTAAATGTCGATATTCGCCGTGAATTGGAATGAAATATGTTGGTTTGACTAAATTTATCAGTAATTTCAGTTCTTCTTGACTGGCATGTCCGGATACATGAATGCCTGCTAAGGCTTCGTAAATTACTTCCGCCCCCAGCTTAAACAGCAAATCAATTGTTCTGGCCACCAGTTTTTCATTGCCTGGAATGGGAATGGCTGAAATAAGCACAGTATCGCCAGGTACAACTTCAACCCAACGGTGTTCGCCCAGAGCCATCCGGGTTAATGCTGACATCGGCTCGCCCTGACTGCCGGTTGTCAAAATTGTGAGTTTTTCGGGAGCAATGCGGTTAATCTCTCCAATATCAACCAATATCCCGCTGGGAATTTTGAGATATCCCAAATCGGCAGCAATGCGGGTGACATTCTCAATGCTTCTGCCAACAACCGCAACATTACGGCCATGCCTCTTTGCCGCGGTAAAAGCTTGCTGCAATCGATGAACGTTGGTCGCAAAGGTAGCGATAATAATTCTTCCTGGTGCTTTCCGGAAAGCATTGTCAAATGTTTCCCCGACAATCCGCTCAGAAAGGCTGTAACCGGCTCGCTCGGCATTGGTGCTGTCCGAAAGCAGGGCCAGGACTCCCTGATTACCGTATTCCGCCAAACGGTGGAGATCCATTATCACTCCATCAATCGGAGTTTGGTCGATTTTGAAATCCCCAGTATGAATAATTGATCCCAGCGGAGTTCGGATTGCAATGCCGAAAGCATCAGCAATACTATGATTAACCCGGAAGAACTCTACCCGAAAGCAACCCAGTTCAACAATATCACCAGGATTGACCTGATTAAACTCGGTCCCGGTCACACCCTGTTCCGAGAGTTTTTCCTTCAGCAAGCCCAAGGTCAATTTACTGCCGAATATTGGGGCCTTGATTTCTCTCAGGAAGTAAGGCAATGCCCCAATATGGTCTTCATGACCATGAGTAAGAACAATCCCTCGGATCATTTCGCTGTTTTCACGGAGATAGGTGACATCGGGGATAACGACATCAATCCCGAACAATTCGTCCTCGGGGAATTTCAGTCCGCAGTCGACAACTACAATGTCGTTTCCGCAGCGAAAAACAGTCATATTTTTCCCGATTTCACCAAGGCCGCCCAATGGTATGATATGCAATTTTTCTGTTTGAGCCAAAAATCCACCTCCTGCATGTAAATAAAATACTGCGCACAACATATCAGCCATGTAATCGGCGCTTCAAGTCCAGGCGATCATCTTGAAGTCCGCTTGCCATGCTTTAAGGTATCGCATATGTATGTCCTGCTATAACGCCCTGTACTCTTTACAGTAAAGTATAGCAGGAAGTTATTCTTAAAGGAGAGAAAGTGTCGCCATAACCGATTTAATGGCCTCGATTTCGGTTGAGGTAGCTTCAATCAACGGCAACCGAGGACTGCCCACCTGAAAGCCCTGTAAGTTCAATGCCGCTTTTACCGGTACCGGATTTGTGGTTATGAACAATACTTTGATCAGCGGGAACAACTTCAGGTGAATTTCTGTGGCCAGCTTAAGCTGCCCAGTTGTGAATGCTTTGATCATGGCTTGCATTTGATTTCCGACAATATGGGAAGCGACACTGATGACTCCCTCCGCACCCAAAGTCAACATGGGCAACGTCAGGGAATCATCTCCGCAATAAATTGAAAAAATTTCGGGAATACAATTTTGTAATTCCGATATTTGATCAAGATTGCCCGAAGCTTCTTTAATCGCGACAATATTTTCTATTTCCGCTAATTTCGATACCGTTGCCGGTAATAAGTTGGTAATTGTCCGGCCAGGGACATTATATAAAATGATTGGTTTATCCGTTGCTGCCGCGACGGTTTGAAAGTGTCTGAACAAGCCTTCCTGCGAAGGCTTGTTGTAATATGGAGTTACCAGCATTATACCGTCAACATTGATCTGGCTCGCAGCTGCAGTCAATTCAGCCGTCTTCGCGGTGTTATTAGATCCCGTTCCGGCAATGATCTTAGCTCTGTCTCCGACCGCTTGCTTCACTGCGCTGAACAGATTTAGCTTTTCCTGGTCAGAGAGGGTCGGGCTTTCACCGGTCGTCCCAGCTACTACAATACCATCGGAACCGTTGTTTACCAGATGCTCGGCAAGTATTTTTGCCTTGTTTAAGTCCAGTTTGCCGTTTTCGTCAAACGGAGTCACCATGGCGGTCAAGACTTTCCCAAACAACCCGCATTCCTCCTTCTTGCCGGTATCGAAACCAGGCTGACACTAGACCAGGCCCCTATTAACAAGCAATTCAGCAATTTGCACGGCGTTGGTTGCCGCACCTTTTCGAATTTGGTCCGCCGCCACCCAAAGATTAATGCCATTCGAAAGCGATATATCTTCTCTGATTCTTCCCACGAACACTTCGTCATGATTGGCTGCATAGAGCGGCATCGGATATAAAGCCTGCTCCGGATCGTCCTGCACCACTACACCCGGAGCCTGACGCAGCAAGGATCTCACCTCAGCGGCAGTTAAAACCGCAGCGGTTTCAATGTTGATCGATTCGGAATGGCTTCTAAATACTGGTACTCGAACAGTCGTTGCGCTTATTGGGAGACCCTCGGCATGAAGTATTTTTTGGGTTTCCAGCACCATCTTCATCTCTTCTTTAGTGTAGGCATTCTCTTCGAATACGTCTATATGCGGTATTAAATTGAATGCTATTTGATGTGCGAATACCTGCTTTTGCAGTTCCCTATCGCCTTGCGCCCAATCTTTTACCTGCTTCTCCAGTTCCTCCAACCCTGCTTTACCCGCCCCGGACACTGCTTGGTAGGTGGAAACTACTACTCGCTTAATTTTAGCAGCATCATGAATAGGCTTCAGTACCATGACCATTATAATCGTTGAGCAATTGGGATTAGCAATAATGCCTTGATGCCAGTCAACATCCTCCGGATTCACCTCTGGAACTACCAATGGTACTTTGGGATTCATCCGAAAGGCACTACTGTTATCAATGACAATGGCTCCGCGTTTTACAGCTTCCGGGCCAAGGATTGTAACCACCTCACCAGCCGCAAACAGTGCCAATTGAACATTTTCAAAAGATTCTGGTGCAGCTCCTTCCACGATGTGGTCTTTTCCCCGAAACTGAACAATGCTGCCGGCTTCGCGGGGGTCGGCCAATGCCTTTAGGGTATTTACCGGGAAGTTACGCTCTTCCAAAATTTTTAACATTTCCTGACCTACTGCTCCGGTTGCCCCCACCACGGCTACATTTATGCCTTTGCTCATTATCATTCCTCCTCACTGCACTCTCTAAAGGTCCAGAATGTTCTCCAATCCTACTACGACTCCCCGTAGCTTTTGCATAGCCTTGATCGCCAACACTACTCCCGGCATAAACGACTCCCGATTATAGGAATCATGACGGATCGTCAGGGTCTGCCCCAAGCCGCCAAAAATTACTTCCTGATGAGCCACCAAACCCGGAAGTCGAACACTATGGATGTGGATGCCTTCGATCTCGCCGCCGCGCACACCCGGAATTTTCAGATATTCCTGTACCCCCGGTGAACTGCCGGATGTTCTTGCCTCGATAATCAGCTCCGCAGTCCGAAGTGAGGTGCCTGACGGAGCATCATGTTTCTGATTGTGGTGCATTTCTATAATTTCCACTTCCGGCATATATTTAGCAACCTGCTGCGACAATCGCATCAACAGGACGGCACCTATCGCAAAATTCGGAACGTATAATACCGCAGCAGCAGCGGCTTCTGCTTCCGAGCGAATACTTTCCAGATGGTTTTCTGTCAGGCCGGTGGTTCCGATCACAACGCTAACTTGATGCTGAATTGCTGTACAAATATTGTTGTATACTACCTGGGGATTAGTAAAATCAACGAGCACATCGATCCGGCCGGTGCCAAGCAGCCCGGAGAGATCATCGCAAATATTGATTCCCAAGGGAATCGAACCAATTACTTCTCCGAGGTCTCGGCCAATCTCCTGGACATCGACAGCTCCCGCCAACTCCAGTTCTGGGTCTGCTAGTACAGCGCGGATTGTTTCACGACCCATCTTCCCACATGCGCCGGTTACCACAACCCGTAATTTCTGCCCCACATTCTCACCCTCCATTTTGATGTTCTTCATCGATTTCCTGGCGTTTCCAGTTCACCAGGTTTTTAGCTTCATATGCTTTATGTAATTCATCAGCTGTAATTCCGAGTTTTAGGCACAGGCTGATTACAAAATGAAACACATCAATTGTTTCTTCGGTTACTGCCTTCCAATCAATTGGCTTGGGCTGTTTCCACCACTTATAGTTCACTTCAGCGATAAGTTCCCCCAATTCAGCCATTATCGCCAGAGCTTCTTTTTGCACCCATTCTTCAACCGAAATATTTTCCATATTCCAGCGTCGGCAGATCTCAGCATCAAGTTCACCTTGCAGCTTGAATATCTGATCCAGTTTATCCGCCTGAGGACTTGTTTTGGTTTGATTCATCATAGCTGTGCATCACCATTTCAGTTTAATTTGATCACTACCGGGGCCAACCGTCACCAACACCTGCCTACTCGGTACAAATATGTCACGAGCCAACTGCGCAATTCCCTCTCCGGTAACCTCTCGCATAGCTGCAATCATTTCGTTTTCGCTTACAATTCTGCCTAAGCATACTTCCGACTTTCCTAACCGCGACATTCGGGTACTGATGCTTTCCAGGCTGAGCAGCAAATTTCCTCGTAACTGGTTCTTATTTTTTTCGATTTCCTCCTCCGGAGTCGGATTCTCACAGACATTATTTACCTGATCAACAATTGAATCCAATACAACTTGTACATTATCCGGGCTGGTAGCCGCATAAATGCAAAAAAGTCCGCTGTCGCGGTATGCAGAATGATAGGAATACACTGAGTAAGCTAGCCCCTGCCGTTCTCGAATTTCCTGAAATAAACGAGAACTGGTGCCCCCGCCCAAAATATTATTTAAAATATGCATTGAATATTTTTCCCTATGATACTGCGATATCCCCGGGAATCCAAGACATATTTGCACCTGTTCAGTGTCTCGATATTTATTGTAAGCTGAACAGGGATGACTCATCGGGGGTTCCTCGGAGCCATTATCTCTCTTCGTCGAATGTTGCCAATGTTCAAATGCCGCTTCGATTTTCTGTATAAATAAATCTTCATCTAAATTGCCAACGGCAGATATCACTGTTTTTTCCGGCAGATACATTTCAGAGAGGTATGCCAGCAGCGAGTCTCGATTATTATTTTGGACAGCTTCCACGGTGCCCAGAATTGGTCTGCCCAAAGCGTGATTCTGCCACATTGTTTGTGCAAACAGATCATGAACCATTTCATCTGGTGAATCTTCATACATTTTTATTTCTTCCAGAATAACCTTTTTCTCCTTTTCAATTTCCAATTCTTCAAAAAGAGAATTGAACAGGATGTCTGCCAGTAAATTTATACCGATATCAAGATGCTCGTCCAGCATTCTAGCGTAATAGCAGGTATATTCCTTAGCGGTAAATGCATTTAATTGCCCTCCGACTGACTCCAATTCATCGGCGATCTGCTTAGCGCTCCGTTGCGTAGTGCCTTTGAACAGCATATGCTCGATAAAATGACTAATTCCATTATTATGAGTCTGCTCGTTGCGCGATCCAACCCCCAACCAAACGCCCAGCGAAACTGATCGAACATGTGGTATGCGTTCACACACTACACGCAATCCGTTTTTCAGGGTCCTTTTCTGATAACCATCCACCACGAATCCTCCCACCTAATGAGGTAAACCTACGATACCTGAATTAAAAGCTAAAAGCAACGAGCCATTTCAGAAGTACACATAATAAAAAGGGCTTGCGCCCTTAATTTTTGGTGCGGCAGAAGGGACTTGAACCCCCACGGCTCCACGAACCACTAGACCCTGAATCTAGCGCGTCTGCCAATTCCGCCACTGCCGCATTTTTAATTTGCTGTTTATTTGACCAGCCATTTCATGATACTAATCATGTTACCAATTTGTCAAGAATGTATTTACTTGTTGCAGGCGTTCTTTTCTGTTGATTGAATTTTTTGCAACAGCATACTTTCCACATGCTGAGGAACCAGCCCGTGAATGCAGCCGCCTAGCATAGCGACTTCCTTAATCTTAGTCGAACTGAGAAATATATATTGCGGCGAAGATATTATGAATATCGTCTCCACTTCTGGGCAGAGCTTGCTATTCAATAACGCCATCTGCATTTCATAGTCAAAGTCGCTCACTGCCCGCAGCCCTCTAATGACAGCCTGGGCTTCATGTCGGCATGCAAAATCGACCAACAAACCGCTAAAATAGTCAACCTCCACTTTGGGATTGTGGTTGGTTACCTCCTTAATCAGATCAACACGTTCATTTATTGTGAATAAAGCCTGTTTCTGAGGATTGTGAATCACTGCCACAATTACCCGGTCAAACAATTTTGTCGATCGTTCCAGAATATCAAGATGTCCATTGGTTAACGGGTCAAAGCTCCCGGGGTAGACGCCAATGCGCAATCTGCATCCCCCTTCGCGAATTTTGTATAGGTAACCGAAACAATTTGATTATGGCTAATTTACCGAAAAAGTTCAAGAGAAAAGAGAGGGGCTACCTGCCCCGCAGTGCAACCCCTCTTGCAGTCTAGTTCTTCCCGGTGAAGGGAATTGTTATCTCAGGTTCTCGATAATCATCGCAATTCCCATGCCGCCGCCGATGCAGAGGGTAGCCAGGCCGTACTTGGCATTTCTTCTCGGCATTTCGTACAGCAGGGTGTTGAAAATACGGGTTCCGCTGGCACCGATCGGATGGCCGATCGCAATTGCGCCACCATTGACGTTAACTTTGTTCATGTCGAAACCGAGCGTCTTGCCAACCGAGAGAGCTTGGGCAGCAAAGGCTTCATTGGCTTCGATCAGATCGATTTGATCAATGGTCATGCCGGCTTTTTTCAGAGCTTTGGTTACGCCTTCAATCGGGCCGGTTCCCATGATGCTGGGATCAACGCCGCCAGTGGCGTAGGAAACGATTTTGGCCATCGGCTTGAGGCCGAGCTCGGCGGCTTTTTCAGCAGCCATAACAACCACTGCGGCTGCACCGTCATTGATGCCGGAAGCATTGCCCGCGGTCACGGTGCCGTCCTTCTTGAACGCCGGCTTGAGTTTGCCCAGAGTCTCAGCCGTCGTTCCTTCTTTCGGAAACTCGTCGGTATCAAACAAGATCGTTCCTTTTTTGCCTTTGATTTCTACCGGTACGATTTCATCCTTAAATTTGCCGGCCGCAATGGCGGCGCAGGCCTTTTGCTGGCTGCCAGCAGAAAGTTCATCCTGCATTTCGCGAGTCAGACCATACTTAGCGGCGACGTTCTCGGCAGTGATGCCCATGTGGTATTGGTTAAAGACATCCCAGATTCCGTCATAGATCATCATGTCCATAGCTTTTTGGTCGCCCATCCGATAGCCCCAGCGGGCGCCGAACAGGCAGTAGGGTGCTCCCGACATGCTCTCAGTTCCACCGGCAACTACACAATCATAGTCACCAGCCATGATCCCGGCAGCTGCGCTGGCAATCGACTGGATCCCAGATCCGCAGACCCGGTTGACTGTTACTGCGGGTACCGAAATCGGCAGTCCAGCTTCCAGGCAGCATTGGCGAGCGATGTTCTGGCCGAGTCCGCCTTGCAGCACGCAGCCCATAATTACTTCGTCAACCATTTCCGGAGCGATGCCCGCCCGCTTTACGGCCTCAGCAATTACGATTCCCCCTAGTTTCCGTGCCGACACATCCTTCAAGGATCCACCATAGCTTCCGACTGCGGTGCGGCATGCGCTGACGATTACGACTTCACGCATTTGTTCTACCTCCTTATTTTTTGCATCTCCTGCTCTTTTTAAGCCACTCTGATCTGGACCGAGTCTCCTGAATGCTCCTCCATTGCGTTTAAAACTGTCTTTTTCGATTCCTTGGTATTGGCAATTCCGGGCGGCAAGCCCGATATTGCCAAATTGAGCACTACGCCTTTTCCTAGCAGCTATTTCCCCTGTTCAGTCTCAATCCGACTAATCCCGCGGCCAGCTGCCTTGCTTTGTTTCATTTACATTTGTTAATTCGTTTTTTTCGTTTCTGGATACCTACGGAGCGTTGTTTTCAGAATGAACGGTCCATGACCCTTGGCTCATGCTACGTAATATATTTTTCCTTCTAATCCATGCACTGGGCGACCATCTCGGCCAAATCCATGATTTTGAACTCTTCCATGTCCTTGGACTTAACACCGTCTTCGAACATTTGGATGCAGAATGGGCAGTTGGCAGCAATAATATCCGGATTGGTAGCCAATGCCTGCTCAGCACGCTCGATGTTGATCCGTTTTTGCTCTCCGTGGACGTGCTCTTCCAGCCACATCCGACCACCACCGGCGCCGCAGCAGAAGCCTTTGTCACGGTTGCGCTCCATTTCCAGGACTTGTACACCCGACATCGCCGCCAAGATTTTTCTCGGCTGGTCGTAGATATCGTTGTGCCGCCCCAAGAAGCAGGAATCATGATACGCAGCCTTCACGTTCAACGATTTGGTCAGCTTGATTTTGCCCTCGGCCAGCAACTGGGAGATAATCTCAGTATGGTGGTATACTTTGTAATTTCCACCGAACTGAGGATATTCCGCTTTTAGACAGGTATAGCCATGAGGGCAGGCAGTGATGATCTTCTCAACGCCGTAGCCGTTGAGAATTTCTACGAACTCGCTCGCCATGCTGTAGAACAGATACTCGTTGCCCAATCTTCGGGCAGAGTCGCCGCAGCATTTCTCTTCAGAGCCGAGAATCGCAAACTTAACGCCAGCCGCCTGTAGGATCTTGACGATTGCCTTGGAGACTTTCTTGTTCCGATCGTCGAATGAGCCCGAGCAGCCAACATAGTAGAGATAATAGTCCTTGCGTTGTTCTTCCGGAATGTCTGACCACAATGGAACATCCAATCCTTCAGCCCACTTGTCGCGATCGGCCCAGCCGACATTCCAGGGATTGCTGTTATTTTCGAAGCCCCGGAATACCAGTTGTGCTTCACTTGGGAAATTACTTTCCCACATAACCAAATTGCGTCGCATATCGACGATTTTTGGAATGTGCTCGATAAACATCGGACACATTTCCATGCAAGCCCGACAGTTGGTACAGGCCCATATGACATCTTCAGTAATGACATCACCAATCAGCCGCTTCTCCATGACGTCTACAGCAGCCTCGTCAGTCATTGCGGTTGCTTCCTCGGCAGAGCCTGCTGCCCGTTTTTGGGCCATCAGATAGGGGGCTTTCTCCAGCCAATGCGACTTCAAATCCTGAATTAAAAATTTGGGATTAAGATCTTTACCGGTCAAGTAGGCTGGGCAATTCTCCTGGCAACGCCCGCAGCGAATACAGGCGTCGAAGTCCAGCATGTCTTTCCAGGTAAATTCTTCAACCGAACTGACCCCGAAGGTTTCGGCTTCCTCGATATTCGGAATCGGCTTGAGAATGCCGCCTTTCGGTCCCAGATCTCGGAAATAGTAATTCAGCTGGCCGGCAAAAATATGCCATAGTTTAGTTTGGGGAATTAATCCAATGAAGAGGAAGGCAATGAACATATGGAACCACCAGCTCATGCGATGCCATATGACCACTGTTTCGTAGGGCACATTCCAGAACATCTTGCCGAAGATCCATCCCGCCAAAGAGGCTGTTTTCTCAAAACCAAGCATTGTAACCGCTCTATCAGTTACAACTCCTCCGCCGAGCGCCATCAATTGGCCTGTGATCCGCAGACCTTCGATCAGGAAACCGGTCAACAGAATAGTAAAGATGAGCACGAGCACCCATCCGTCTTCCGCATTGGTATCATTCAGGCCATCGGGCTTCTGGACGTATCTTCGATAGGCCAGGTAGAGCACACCCAAAATCGCGAGAATTCCCATGAAATCACCGAAAGCATTAAAGCCGATGTAAAAGCTCCCGGCGAACTTCGGTATATGAATACCAACTGCTTCAGCAAATTCTTTACCGGTCGATGTAGTGGCAACAGTCAAGGTAAGTAGAAAAAGAACGACAAATCCCCAAAATAGCGCAAAGTGGCTCCAGCCACGCAACGGTTCTCGAGTCACCCGACTATGTCCGAGAGTGTACGTCAGCCAAGAACCAATTCTTGCTCCTACTTGATCAAAACGATTGGCCGGTTTGCCCAATGTCCACAGCTTATAACGCACATAAAAGCCCCAGAGAAGGGCAAGAATCGGAATAAGCATTATGAACAGATACAGGTGAGCCCACGGAACGTTAGTCGGTGAAATACGAGTTATGTATTCAACCGCCTCTTTAGCCGACTCCGGAAAGCTCGCTGAATAGCTAAAAAAATGATAAATGGACTCCATATCTGACCCCCCTTGCATCAGTGGTCAAAATTTATTGGTTGCGGCAGCCGGCCAAGGCACAGCCACCGCAACCGCTACATGACCCTGGAAGCTACTTCATTTTCTTGAGTTCCTCGAGGAGGGCAGGCATAACCTGGAACATATCACCAACTACACCAAAATCGGAAACTCCGAAAATCGGGGCTTCCGGATCTTTGTTAATGGCAACAATGTTCTTTGAAGAGGACATACCAGCAATGTGCTGAATAGCCCCGGAAATCCCTGCTGCAATATAGAGGACCGGGTTTACAACTTTACCGGTTTGGCCTACTTGATAAGCATTGTCAATCCACCCGGAGTCGACTGCTGCCCGGGAAGCACCGACTGCGGCTCCGAAGAAGTCCGCCAGATCATCGATAATTTTGAATCCTTCCGCTCCTCTAGCACCGCGACCACCGGAAACAACGTATTGCGCTTCCGTCAGTTCCGGGCGAGCTGAAACCATCGGTTCAAACTTGACGACTTTCTGATAGAGGTCGGCGTCGCCAATGCTCGGGGCAACCTTAGTGGCCGCGCCAGCTTTGCCCAATTCCTTGACTTCATAAATGTTGGCCCGAATAGTCGCCATAACCGGAGCGGTATCCACAGTCACCTTGGCGAAGGCTTTGCCGGCATACACCGGACGGGTAAATACCAATTTTCCGCCGACTTGGTCTACTGCAGTGCAGTCGGTCACAAGACCAGCTTCCAGTTTTTGGGCCAGACGAGGGGCCAGATCTTTACCCATTGCGGTATGCCCGAACAGGATCGCCGCCGGTTGGTTTTCCTTAACCAAGGCAGCGAACTGCGCCGCAAAGGCGCCAGTATTGTAGGAAGCAAAGCGGTCGTCGTCAACGACGAATACTTTGTCAGCTCCGAATTTCCCTAATTCGGCAGCAAGTCCCTCGACTCCTTTACCCATGACGACGGCAACAACTTCATCGCCGAATTCGGCAGCTTTAGCCAGCAACTCAAAAGTCACTTTGCGAATCTTACCATCTCTTTGATCAACAAATACCCATGTCCCTTTTGCCATTAGAGTAACTCCTCCTTATCCCAATATGTTCTTCAAACCGGCTAGACTACCTTGGCCACGTTTTTCAGCCAGTTCGCCAAAGCAGCGGCAACTTCCTTGGGTTCGCCTTCGATTTTTTGACCAGCTGCTTTTGCGGGCGGAATAAAGTACTCAACGACGTTGGCTTTGTTGGCCACTGCCGCTGCGTCTTTGGTATCAACCGGCTTTTTCTTCGCCTGCATAATCCCTTTCATCGAAGGATAACGAGGCTCATTCATTCCTACCTGGCAGGTAATAATTGCGGGAAGAGCTACTTCGATGATTTCCGTGCCACCATCAGTTTCTCTGGTGCAGGTAGCAGCTTTTCCAGCCAGTTCCAGTTTGCGAACAACGTTGACATGAGGAAGATTCATGATTTCAGCCATGCGGGTCGGCACCTGGGAGGAGCCGTCATCGGCCGCGACATGCCCGCAGAGGATAAGGTCCGGAGCTAGTTCGGCAACCGCCTTGGCAAGAATGATCGCCCGAGCGAATTCGTCGGCTTCAGTGTCAGCCTTAACCAATACCCCTTTATCCGCACCCATGGCCAGAGCTTGGCGAATGCAATCCATGCATTTGTCAGTGCCGGCAGTGACCACAATCACTTCGCCACCATTTTTTTCCTTGATTTGGAGGGCTTCTTCAACCGCCGTCTCATCGTAAGGATTCATGATCAGATTGACGCCATCAGAGTTGATTTTTCCATCCTTAAGGGTAATCTTGGCCTCTGTGTCAAATGTTTGTTTTACAGTGACAACTATTTTCAATGCCCTTTCCTCCTTTGAGTTGAAGTTTCCTGTTTAACCGTCTTTCTGCCAACCTAAGCTGATTCAGATCAACGCATTACTTCGACTGCGGCTGAAATCACCTCCACGCCAGAAATAAAGGTCAGTAAGGCTCAATCTCGACCTGGGGCCGCCTGGCGCCTTGCAACTAACCTGTACTAACCGGAGCACTTCGAGTTAAAGGTGCCTTATCCGGTATGCCAACAATATTAGACATATTTCGCCCCTGAGCAGAAATTTCCTTCTTGATTCTGATAATCAGCGATAGTTTTCTCAAGAAAATGTGCTTGCCAATAATTGTCTGAGAAACCGCATGATACCGGCACAATGAATTGAGCTTTGCATAAAAAAAGCCCAACTCCGGGGCGCATCTGATTCTCTATATTTCTACACGCACCCCTTGATTTCCTGCCAAAATGAAAATTTTTGTCGTCTGCTAACTTAGCGTTCACCCGTTGTCGCCAGCCGGAAGGCGTTGGCGGCCGCATTCGCGGCAATTGTTAAATGTTCCTCCTCATGCGCCTGCGAAACAAAGAGTGCTTCGAACTGGGAAGGTGCAATATAAATGCCCTGGTTCAGCATTGACCAAAAGAACTTCCCAAATTGAATGAGGTCAGAGCTTCGTACACTTTCGTAATCCACAACCGCCGATCCGGTAAAAAAGCAGGAAAGCATGGATCCCATGCGGGTGATGGAAATTTGGTTGTTTAATCTGCAGCTTTCGATTGCCTGCCGCAAATTCTTCTCCAGAAAGGCTGATTTGGTTTCCAATTGTAGATAAAAGTCGGGGTGCTGCAGCTCTTTGAGCATAGCGATGCCGGCAGCCATAGCCAAAGGATTTCCGGACAATGTACCCGCCTGGTAGACAGGTCCCAGCGGCGCCAGCAATTCCATAATCTTACACTTTCCGCCAACTCCTCCAACCGGCAATCCACCGCCGATAATTTTTCCCAGGCAGGTAAGATCCGGTTTGATTCCAAACAACTGCTGGGCTCCGCCATAGGAGAGACGAAATCCGGTGATCACTTCGTCCCAGATCAGAACAGTGCCATACCGATCCGCCAGCGATTTAATCCGTTGCAGAAATTCTGGTTTGGGAAGAACAACGCCCATGTTAGCGGGAACCGGCTCGACAATAACTGCCGCCAGTTGCTCGCCTAGTTCCGCAAATACCTTCTCCAGCTCCGACAAGTTGTTAAATGGAACGGTAACGGTGCTGTCCAGAAGGCCATTGGGTATCCCCTGGCTGGTTGGGACGCCTAAGGTCAGGGCTCCCGATCCGGCTTTAATAAGTAACGCATCAGAATGACCATGATAACATCCGTCGAACTTTAGGATTTTCTCTCGCCCGGTGTAAGCCCGAGCCAGGCGCAGGGCCGTCATCGTGGCTTCAGTTCCGGAATTAACAAATCTGATCAGCTCAATCGACGAAAAGGCATCGACGATTAATCGGGCCAAATCAATTTCGGCTTCAGTCGGGGCTCCGAACGTTGTCCCCAGAGCCAACGCTTCCTGCACCGCCTGCTCAATCGCCAAGTGACGATGGCCCAGAATGAGCGGCCCCCATGATGCTACAAAATCAATGTATCGATTGCCGTCAACATCCCAAATATATGGCCCCTCACCTCGGCGTATGAATATTGGATTTCCTCCCACGCTTTGGAACGCTCTGACCGGACTATTGACCCCTCCCGGGATAAACTTGACCGCCTCGGCAAGTAATGCCCTCGATGTGTCCCACTTTTGGTTCAGGTCAGCCCCTCCCTTCCCTCATGGTTACAGCCCTTCAGTGAAATACCGGGGACTGCTTTTTTTTAGTTCGCGCAAACTTCTCAAAATTTGATAGCTGACAATCTCCTCGCTCCGCCCCTCCAACATTTGCCTGA
>Ga0302252_1000431_pt1 | contig 37315 bp, 17 predicted proteins | sample AAG_RA_Leu_MG_FD_193511 | JGI IMG/M metagenome (GOLD analysis project Ga0302252, IMG submission 193511) | Enriched activated sludge microbial communities from anaerobic digester in WTTP, New Holstein, Wisconsin, United States - AAG_RA_Leu | ecosystem: Engineered > Bioreactor > Anaerobic >... | reverse complement strand
CGCTGAAGGAGATGTTGGGACACACCAACCTGCAGATGACGATGCGATATGTCGCCGTTGCGCAGGCGGATGTGCAGGATCAGCATCGTCAATACGGCGCGGTCCTGCGGCTCGGGGCCAACCGTTAGAGTGAACGAGCGTCCCGACTAGGGAATGTGAATCCATTCTGACGTCGGGACGCTCATCATCTATACTGGCTACCCTGAGTGAGACGCAAGGTATCCCACCGGGCTGTGGATTCTGTGCTTGGCTTCGAGATCGGCCTTCCCGATAGCCACGTACCGGCTGGTCATCGTGAGGTCGGTATGCCCGAGCATCTTCTGGAGGGTGAAACTGTCCATTCCACTCCGGATCGTCCAGATCGCGGCGGTGTGGCGGAACGTGTGCGGACTGCAACGAACCCCGGTTATGCCGGCCCTCTTCCCCAACCGTTCGATCAACTGCAAAAGGCCGGACCGTGTCAATGCAAATCCTTGATCATTACAGAATACAGGATCGACAGGCCCTCGCGGTTGTAGTGCCAAGTAACTCTGCAAGGCCTTCCGGGTAACCTCGGTGAAATAGACCGGGCGCTTCTTCCGGCCCTTGCCGAGAACGGTTGCCTTTCCGTTCTTCAGATCCAGGTCATCGATCGTCAACGTGCACAACTCGGTTGCGCGGGCCCCGGTGTCCAGCAGGAAGAGGCAGATCGCCGTGTCGCGCAACGGGTACCGGGATTCTCCGGCGGCTGTGAGGACGTCATTCACCTGCTGTTCCGTAAACGGCTGGATATCATCGCGCCGCGATATTGGCGGTTTGATCTTCTTCATCGGACTCTCGGAGATGAACTCCTGCTCCACGGCCCAGTTGAACAACGTGTGCAATCTCTCGCAAAACGTGTGAACCGTCCGGGGTTGATTCTGGGCGGTTTCATGCGGATTCCCCCAGCGTCCACCCGCCGGAGCGGGAGAGCCAACGTAGGCCAGGAAACCCCGTATCTGCTCCGCGCCTGCGAACAGGTGATTATGCTCACGGAGCCACCAGAGAAATTTGTCTGTGATGTGGCGCTTTGATGCGATCGTCGGGGCGGAATGCTGACGGCAGATCGAGTCGTCAATCCAGTTCTTCACCATCGATTCGAGTTCGGGAATCGTCACCACGGTTTGTGTATGGGTCATTGGATAAAGCCTTTCATGCTTTACGAGGGGACAATTCGAACGAGTTTCGATGTCCCGAATTTTGCTTCCAATGACCTTGTCGTGGTGGGTATTGAATATCAGGGAAGGTGTTTCATATTTTTATCTGTTATTTTTCGCTACGCTTGGCAGGGCGGATTCGGACGTGGGCATCGAGGTCGGTTGAGCGTGAATCGACAGAATGCAAGGGCGGGTTGATACAGCACATCGTCAAAAGCGGCTTGTGGCACAGTGACCGGTCCTACACCGCAATCGACCTGATGCGGGTGCTTGCCATCACCGCCGGAATTGATGAGGCATCCACCGATAATCTGGCTCATTACGATACGGTTGGCGGTGCATCCGCCGGCAAGGTGGACATCTCCGACGCCACCGTTATCGCTCGCAAGGTTGCGGGGCTGGAGGCGAATCCGTAGAGCCAAAAACCATCGGTCAAGCAACAGGAAATGGGGAGGCGCCAGCATCAGGTGTCTTCCCATTTTTTTAGAGCGGATTACGCCGAGGGTGTCTAGATGGCGTGAAAGGAGGTGTTAATCAATGCCTTCCCGGCCAATCTGGACACCCGTACGTCCTGAGGCTTGCCGTATCATCGGAGTAGAACGTCCGGGCGCGCGTCCCGGTTGACATCCCGGCATGTGGTGTGCTTCCATTAAGGCACAGGGTTCTCCTGCATCGCTTCGGTCGCGTCGGCCGTGCCGCTCAATGGCGAACGGCAACCAAAAGCCGACACACGGAAGTGATGTGCCCCATTGAGGAATCCTGCCTGCCGAAGCAACGACCCATTCGGGCAAGCTACTTCGTGCGTTGCTGAACGTGTGATCTGACATAACCAAACGCGGCCCGAATCAGGGCCGAGATAGATAAGACAACACAACAGCGGAATCGCGCGCGGAACCTGGTTCCGTACGAACAAGCGTCGTCGGCACGGGCAGGAAGCCTCAAACATACCGCCCCCGATTGTTCCCGCCTTCCACAATTCGAAATCGTGGCCTGAAACGAGGTATGGAAATGTTTCGTCGTATCGCCCTGGTAGTATCTCTCGCCGTGATTGGACTCCCGTTCGCGTTCGCGTTACCCACTACCATTCGTGTGTCGGTTGCCTCCCAACCTGTGCAGGGAAACGGAGACGCTGGTTCGCCGGCTCTGAGCGCTAACGGTCGATACCTGGCGTTTATATCGAAGGCCACCAATCTGATAACGGGCGGGACCAGTGGTCAGCAGGTTTTCCTGCGAGACAATGAAACAGGCGTCGTTCGACTCGTCTCGAAGTCCACGTCGGGAATCCAAGGCAATAGTACCAGTAATTCACCTGCGATCAGCGCCGACGGCCGCTACGTCGCATTCTACTCCGACGCTACGAATCTCATATCCGGGGACACGAATGGAGCTACGGATGTTTTTGTGCGTGATGTGCAGGCCGGCACGACCACACGCGTTTCAATCTCAAGCAGTGGATCACAGGCGTCTGGTGTCAGTACTGAATGCTCTATCAGTGCCGACGGACGCTATGTCGCATTTGTCTCCTACGCGACGAATCTCGTGACCGGGGACACGAATGGAGCCAGAGACGTTTTCGTGCGCGATGTGCAAGCCGGTACCACCACGCGCGTTGCTGTCTCCACCTCCGGGACGCAGGCGGATTCCGCCTCCTATTTCCCATCCATCAGCGCCGACGGTCGCTACGTCGCGTTCGCATCCATCGCCACGAATCTCGTATCCGGAGACACGAACGGTTATCAGGATGTCTACGTTCGGGACAGAAACACCAACGTGACGACGCGAGTTTCTGTTACATCGGGCGGCCTTCAGGGCAACGGACCGAGCGGTGAATATGGTTTATCCGCTAGTCCTGACGGGCGGTACGTCGCCTTCGCTTCCTATGCGTCCAACCTCATTGCCGGCGATACGAACCTCGCCTACGACATATTCGTCCGCGACCGGGTATCCGGAACGACGACACGCGCCTCCCTGACCGATACAGGTGCCCAAGCCTCGGCAGGATCCTTCTGGCCAACCATCAGTTCGGGAGGAACCGTTGTGGCCTTTCAATCCACTGCGACGAACCTGGTTTCCGGAGATACGAACGGCCTGTCCGATTCCTTCGTCCGCAACACGGCGACCGGCACAACAAAGCGTGTCTCGGTTTCGTCATCGGGATCGCAGGCCAACGGAGATAGTTTCTACCCGAGTGTCAGCGCCGACGGACTGCACGTTGCCTACCAGTCGTACGCATCGAACCTCGTCGCCGATGATTCCAATTCGAACATCGACGTGTTCCTGCGAGACCTTGGAGCCGGTGCCACAAGCCGGGGTTCAGTCGCTGACGCACAGGCACACAGCACGGGTGAAGACGCCTCGGTAAACCATGATGGCAGATATGTCGCATTCGAATCCTCTGCTCCGAACCTCGTCGCATTTGACTCCAACGCGATGACCGACATCTTCGTGCGAGATACGACGGTAGGAACCACCACTCTCGTTTCCATATCGACCGGAGGCGCCCAAGGTAATGCTGAGTGTTATAATCCCGATATCAGCGCCGACGGCAGCTACGTCACATTCAGTTCATCTGCCACGAATCTCGTCTCAGGTGACACGAACGGTTATACCGACATCTTCGTGCGGGACGTGCAGTCTGGCACCACCACACGCGTTTCGGTCTCCTCCGCAGGGACACAGGCAAACAACAGCTCGGTCAGTCCGTCCATCAGCGCCGATGGTCGCTACGTTGCCTTCAGGTCATCTGCCACGAATCTCGTTACAGGCGACACGAACAGCACGTATGACATCTTCGTCCGGGACATGCAAACGAGCACCACCACACGTGTTTCGGTCTCCTCGACAGGGGCGCAGGCGACCGGCTCCAGCAATGAGTGCTCTATCAGCGCTGACGGGCGCTACGTCGCGTTTCAGTCTAACGCCACGAATCTCGTTTCGGGTGACACGAACGGGGTCGCCGACATATTCCTGCGGGACACGACTGCGGGTACGACAACGCGTGTATCGCTGGCGTCTGATGGGATACAGACGAACGGCGGCCATTCCTTTGCTCCTTCGGTCAGCAATGGCGGGCGTTACGTCGCATTCTACTCGTCCGCCACGAATCTGGTTTCTGGTGACACGAACGGCGTTCCAGATATCTTCGTGCGCGACATACTCACCGGAACGACGTTCCGTGCATCCGCATCATTTGACGGTTCTTCCGGTAACGGCGGAAGTACCGTTCCATCGATCAGTTCCGATGGACGCTATGTTACTTTCCGCTCCGAGGCTACGAACTTAATCCCCGGTGACACGAACGGGGTCGCCGACATCTTCGTGCGCGACCTGATGGCGGGTATGACGTCAAGGTTGTCCATTTCGTCCAGCGGTCTGCAGTCAAGCGGCGCTACTGATGACCCCGATATCAGTGGTGACGGTCGGTTCGTCGCGTTTGAGACCAGTGCCGCTGACCTTGTACCGGATGACACCAACGGCAACATGGACGTCTTCTTGCGCGGGCCGCTGTCCGGCGGTTCACCGCCCCCCGTGGCCCTGGAATACGTCACACAAACCGAAGGCGCACTAGCCGGCCAGGCTCTGGCTCCGCAACCCGTCGTGCGTGCCGTGGACTCCAACGGCAATACGGTCACGACGTACTCCGGGGCCGTCTCGCTGGCAATCAAGGCCGACACAGGGGCTACCGGCGCCGTCCTCGGCGGCACCACAACGGTCAGTTGTGTATCCGGCGTCGCCACTTTCACGAACCTGTCGATTGATAAAGTAGGTACAGGATACGTGCTGACTGCGACAAGCGCGGGGCTGACATCAGCAGATAGCGTTGCATTCAACATCACCCAAGTTGCCACGAATCTTGTTTTCAGCGTCCAACCCGGCAACGCCACGGAATCTACTCCATTCGGAACGCAACCGATCGTCATCGCAAAGTATCCCAACGGCACGACTGCAACGGATTACACAGGAGCCGTTACACTCTCCATCAAGACCGGCACGGGAACGACCGGCGCGATCCTGAGTGGCACAAAGACGGGGAACTGTGTTGCCGGCGTCGCCACGTTCACTGGTCTATCGATCGACAAGCCGGGCAGTGGCTACGTGCTGACAGCGACAAGTCCGGGCCTGACATCGGCGGACAGCACGGCGTTTGATGTTTCGTCGATAAACAGCCTCGCTTATATGGCGCAACCCGGAGCCGCTCATGCCGGAATGGCATTCGGCAACCAGCCGGTTCTAGTCGCGCAAGCCTATGATGGTTCCACGCTCATCGGTTATACCGGGCCCGTGACATTGTCGATAAAGCCCGGTTCGGGAACTACCGGCGCTGTTCTTGGTGGTACGGCAACGGTGAACTGCATTGCAGGAATCGCGACGTTCACTGATGTAGAGATCGATCGTATCGGTACCGGATATGTCCTGACAGCGGCGAGTCCCGGGCTGAACCCCACGGATAGTTATCCGTTCGATGTCACCCAGGCGGAGATACACCTGGAGTATTCCACCCAGCCTAGTAATGCGAAAGAGGGAACTGCGTTCGGCACTCAGCCGGTTGTCATCGCAAAGTACGGCGACGGCACGACAGCCACCGACTTCACCGGTTCGGTAACACTTTCGATCAAGTCTGGAACGGGAACCACCGGCGCGATCCTGAACGGAACGAAGTCAGTCAACTGCGTGGCCGGAGTGGCGATGTTCACGAACCTCTTGATTGACAAGCCCGGCACGGGATACATTCTGACGGCCACCAGCCTTGGCCTTACGTCAGCGGACAGCGCCGCGTTCAACGTTGCCCAAGTGGCGAAGGCACTGACATTCAGCGTGGAACCCGGTAATGCGAGAGCGGGAGCCGCGTTCGGCACCCAGCCAGTGGTCATCGCGAAGTACGGTGACGGAACAACAGCCACTGACTATACAGGTTCAGTTACACTGGCCATCAAGCCCGGGACAGGAACGACGGGAGCCGTACTGTCCGGCACGAAGACCGTCAACTGCGTGGCCGGGATCGCCTCGTTCACGGGCCTGTCCATCGACAAGTCGGGTGCGGGATATGTGCTGGTTGCCACAAACCTTGGATTGACATCCGCGGAATCCGAACCGTTCACGGTCGCCGAAAGCGCGGCGGTGCTCCGTGTCTCCGTGTCTTCCGAGGAGGTGCAGGCGAACGCGGCCAGCACGGTGGGCCTGGGCGTCAGCCAGGACGGCCGTTGGGTCACTTACCTTTCATCGGCGGATAACCTGGTGGCGGGCGATACCAACGCGGTCGCCGACGTTTTCCTGCGCGACACCTTTATGGGCACGACGCAACGGGTGAGCGTGTCCTCCGACGGGATCCAGGCGAACGCGGCCAGCGCGGACGGCATGGACGTGAGCGATGGAGGCCGATACGTGTCCTTCGTCAGTTACGCCGACAACCTTGCCGGAGACGACGCCAACGGTGTTCGGGACGTCTTCCGGCACGACACCTGGACCGGCCGGACCGAATGCGCCTCCGTTGGGCTCGACGGACAGCCATCCAATGGAGAAAGCCGCTGGACAAGCCTCTCCGCGGACGGCCGGTACCTGGCCTTCTACTCGAACGCCACCAACATCGTCCCCGGTGTACTGACCGCGGTCAACCACTGTTACGTCAGCGATATGGTCCTCGGAACGACGATCCTTGTGGACGTCACACCGGAAGGCGTTCCTGGCAATCAACGGGCGTACGGACCGGTTCTCTCCGAGGACGGCCGTACCGTTCTGTTCGTTTCCGATGCGACCAACCTGGTTGCCGACGACACGAACAACGTGGGCGACGTGTTCGTTCGCGACCTGGCGACAGGCGTGACAACGCTTGTTTCACGCTCAACGGCCGGGGTGATTGGCAACGGATACAGCGGCGACTTCGGCGCCACGATCAGCGCGGACGGCACGAAGGTTGCTTTCGCTTCAATATCCAACAATCTCGTGAGTTCCGATACCAACAGCTTCCGGGACATCTTCTTGCGCGACCTCGCAACCGGAGTGACAACTCTGGTCTCTATGGGCACGGGCGGCCTGCAGGCAAACAACTGGAGCGGCTCTCCCACTCTCAGCCGCGACGGCGGCAAGGTGTCGTTCTACTCGCACGCGAGCAACCTGGTCGATGACGACACGAACGGTCTGCGCGATGCCTTCGTCCGCGACATCGCCATGGGTACGACGACGCTGGTGAACCGTGCTTCCGACGGGACTCTGGGCAACGGCGCCGCCTACTGGTCGCGCTTGAGCGGGGATGGGCGGTTCGTGACGTTCTTCTCCGAGGCGACGAATCTGGTCCCGGGCGACACGAACGGTGTTTCCGACTTGTTCATCAGCGGGCCTCTCGATGCCGCAGTGGTCTTCGCGATCCAGACGGAGACGGGCATTCCCGGCGGGCCTCTGGAACCACAACCGGTGGTTCATATCCGTAACATAAACGGTGAACTGCTGTCGACCTTCACGGGGGATGTCACGCTGAGCATTACGCCGGGAACCGGCGCCCAGGGAGCCGTGCTCAGCGGTACCACCACGGTAACCGCGATTGGCGGGGTTGCGACCTTCACCAACCTGGCGATCAATCTGGCGGGAAGCGGGTATGTGCTGGTTGCGGCAGTCGAAGGTCTATCGAACGCCGAAAGTGCGGCATTCGACATCAGGCCGCAAGCCAACCACCTCGCATTCTCGATACAGCCCGGCGACGCGAAAGAGGGATATGCGTACGGCATCCAGCCTGTCGTAGTCGCAAAGTATCCCGACGGAACGACAGCGACGGATTACGCAGGCGCTGTCACGCTTGCCATCAAGTCGGGTACGGGCACAGCCGGAGCGATTCTCAGTGGGACAACGACGGTGAATTGCATTGCAGGAACCGCGACGTTCACAAACCTCTCCATCGACAAGGCAGGAACGGGCTATGTGCTGACGGCCACCAGTCTTGGATTGACACCGGCGGACAGCGCCGCGTTCAACGTGGATATCGTTCCTGATACGGTTAGCAGCGTGCCATATTCCTGGGGCTGTAACCGCGATTGCCAGTTGGGAGACGGTACGACCGACCACCAATCAATTCCGAAGCCAATTGAAGGTATACAAAGCATCGTATCTGTTGACGCCGGTGGATACATGAGCCTAGCGCTCGAGCAAAATGGTTCGGTATGGTCTTGGGGCACAAACGAGTATGGCCAGATTGGTGATGGCACGTCTGGGTTTGAAAACTATCGGTGCGTACCTGGTCCGGTAGGTGGTCTTGGGAACATCATTGCGATTAGTGCTGGGGGGAACCATTGTTTAGCGTTGAGAAATGACGGCCGCGTATATGCTTGGGGCACGAACTGGTATGGTCAACTTGGCGACGGAACAACTGACGATCACTACTCCCCCATTCTCCTGCCTAGTCTTACCGATGTGATAGCTGTAAGCGCTGGAGCTATGCATAGCCTGGCTCTGAAAAACGATGGTACCTTATGGGCTTGGGGACGTAATGCGGGCGGAACGCTTGGCGATGGGACGACGGTAGAACGCCACGAACCGGTCCGTATCGCATCTCTTTCTAGCGTAGTATCGATGAGTGCGGGAAATTCGAGCCTAGCCATAACATCAGACGGTAGTGCCTGGGCTTGGGGCGGTTATTTGGGAGATGGCACCACGAACTCGAGCCTTACTCCGAAGCGAGTCAACACTCTATCGGGTGCCAAATTCGTGAGTGCTGGGGAAGTGGTAAACCTCGTTGTGAAGACCGATGGAACGGTTTGGGCTTGGGGTTGGAATAATCACGGTCAACTCGGCGATGGAACTACGACTGACCGTCTTTCTCCGGTTCAAGTAGTTGGTCTGAATAACGTTACCACGGTATCAGCAGGGACACACCATTGTTTGGCAGTCAAGAACGATGGTACCATATGGTCTTGGGGCTGGAATGAATATGGCCAGCTTGGTACTGGTACATTGGTCGAATCCACCACTCCCATTCAGGTCGGCGGCCTTTCTGGGATCACGCAAGTCAGTACCGGCGTGTTTCATAGTCTTGCCGTATCTCGTCCTCGACTGAGTTTTACAACCCAACCATTCGATGCATCATCTGCATATCCCTTCGCCATTCAGCCTGTCGTTCAGGCCCTTGATGTGGAGGGCAACCCGATGACGACGTTCAATGGTCCCGTTCTTATATCAATCAAACCTGGTACCGGCCGCGTTGGTGCGGTTCTTTCCGGAACGACGACGGTGAACGCGGTCAACGGAATCGCGTCCTTTACCGACCTTTCCATCAACTTGGCAGGGGCGGGGTACGTGCTGAGGGCGGCAAGCCCGGGCATGGCCTCGGCTGATAGCTCGGTGTTCAATGTCGCGCAGACACCGACGAAACTGGTGTACACTAGTCAACCTGCCAATGCGTGGGCCCACACAACGTTCAGGATTCAGCCGGTTGTGAAGGTACTCGATGAGGAGAACAATGTCGTTCCTTCGTTTACTGGCCTGATATCGATGTCTATCAAGTCAGGAACAGGTGCCAGCGGCGCCACCCTTGGCGGAGTAAGAACACTCCCTTCCCTTGCTGGCGTTGCTACGTTCCACGACCTGAGCATCGATGTGCCTGGTAGCGGATATGTCCTTACCGCGTCGAGCGCTGGTCTGACCTCAGAAGATAGCGCGGCGTTTGACGTGAAGCCTCTGCCGGCCCAACTTGTGTTTTCCACACAACCGGGCGGGGCGATCCAGGCGACAAGGTTCTCAAGCCAGCCGGTTCTGATCGCCCGTGACGGAAATGGCACATTCATTCCGGACTTCAACGGACCTGTGGTGTTGACTATCAAACCGGGAACGGGGTCTCCCGGTGCTGTGCTGTCCGGAACTACAACCGTGGCGGCCTTGAATGGCGTGGCGACGTTCACCGACCTTTCGATTGACAAGAAGGGAACCGGGTTTGTTCTGCAGGCATCGGTCGGCGGCATCGTGCTTGGTGAATCTGCCCCGTTCAACGTATCGCCGAGGGCGGAAAAACTGGTGTTCACCACGCAACCCGGCGCGGCGACCGACGACTGGCCGTTCGAGATTCAGCCCGTCGTGACGGTTCAGGACGCCGACGGCGAGACGGCGACGCTCTATACCGGTTCAATCACCGTGGACATCAAACCTGAAACGGGGGCGACCGGGGCGGTACTTACTGGTACCAGGACCATCACGGCGCCCCAAGGCGTGGCAACGTTTACCGATCTAGGTATTTCAGAACTCGGTTCCGGATACGTCCTGACAGCCACAGCGTCGGGGCTGATTTCCGGTGACAGCACCCCGTTCGATGTCACCGAGGCGCCGAAACTGGTTCCTGCTCAGGTTTCGGCTGACATCGTTGAGATATCGGTGCATCCCGCCGGCCAGACCATTACCGGAACCTGGATCACTCTCACGTGGGATGAGGACGATTTGAACACGGTTTCGGCCTCCGACGTGACGCCGGCCGAGGGTTGGACGCTTGACTGGCTGGAGGCAACCTCCGGCCTCACGTTGTCACTTTCCCGTGCGGAAGGCGTAACATCGAATGGTCCTGTGGTCTCGATTCGCCTCACAGCCAAACCGGGAATATCAGGGCGGACGATACCGGTTACTCTGACCGGAGAATCCTACCTGACCGATTCGACCTTCAACAACACGCCGGTGAAGTCGCGCACGATTGCGTTCATTCCGGGAGCTCAAATGGCTTTCACACAGCAACCTGTGGCGACAACGGCCGGCTACGCCATCGCCGGTCAACCGACCGTTGCGATGCTGGACGGAACCGGAGCGGTTGTGACCGATTACGCCGCTCCGATGAGGATTGCCCTGAAGCCGGGCACCGGAACGGAAGGGGCTGTCCTCGACGGAACCACGACGCTGATACCGGCCTCTGGTGTTGCGGTGTTCACCGATCTGACGATCGATCGCAAGGGAACCGGTTACGTGCTCACGGTAACTAGTGAACCGTTCTCGGTCGAAAGCGTCCCGTTCGATATCGCGCCGAGAGCCTTGAAACTGGCCTTCACGACGCAACCCGGCACGACCCGTGCGGGACTGCCACTGACACCGCACCCGATGGTGACGGTGCAGGACGAGGAGGGCTCCACCGCCTTCACTTACAGCGGTCTCGTGACGCTGGCCATCAAGGCAGGATCGGGATATCCGGGTGTAACACTGGGCGGGATGACAACCGTGAACGCGGTATCCGGTATCGCGACGTTTTACAACGTGAACATCGGCACGGCATCACCCGGATATGTGCTGGTCGCGACAGGCCAGTCGCTGACCGGCGCGGAAAGCCTTCCGTTCGAAGTGACGCCTTTCGCCTTCACGACACCCGATATCATATCGGCCCTGCGCTGGGCGTCGGGGCTTTCGCAGATGCCGATCGGCTATTTGAACCGCTTCGATGTTGTTAACAACGGAAGCATCACCCTCACCGACGCCGCACGGATCGCCCGCAAGGTGGCGGGGCTGGAATCGAATCCGTAAACCTGAATCCCGATTCTCAAGACAGCCTGCTGAGGGATTATCTTTCGCAGGCTGAGTATGCGACGATACGGTCCTGGCGTTAAGTCAATTCATCACTGGCCTTCCGTTGCCCGTTGGTGTCCGCGATATCACCGGACCTTGGCCCAAGCAGGACCAGCACGGACGATTCCCTACTATGCGAAAGGGCCGGGGAATTCCCGGCCCTTTTCGTTATTCGTCGCGTTTCCGTCAGCGTCAGTTTGATTCGTTTCGTGCTGGCACTGTCACGGTAGAACGATCTCCGTCGAGAGACTGGAAGGCGCGGTTGTGGTCGATATCATGAATATCTTCCGAACCCAGGAGTACGTTTGCTCTCTCGGATTCCAGAGCATCGACCATGCGTTCGGCTTCCCCAACGTTCCCCTGGTTCCCCAGGTTCCCTTGATTGCCGACTCCCTCGGCAGATCGGGTCATATCGTGTAACCGGTAGGTCTGAGCGTTTTTGTTTGCACCCGATGTTGATTTTCCGGCCATCTCTATGCGGTAGGGACCGAACCGCTGGTCGCGTAGCTTCTGAAGGTATCCGCCCAGTCGTGTTTTCTGGGATCTAACGGTTCCATCGCCGAGATCGAAAGTGTCACGGTCCTGAACGATATCGAAGAGATCCTTGACGCCAACCGGCCGTTCCTGGTACCTTTCCCACCAAACCTCAACGAGTTCGCTGTAACCGGCCGATTCACTATTGGACAACTCGAATAGATCGTCCATGTTGCCCAGGAATCCGGTGATGCCGTTGACATCCAGAATGCCACCCATCACCCGGGCCCATTCTTCGAAACCGCCCAGGGTCTTCTTTCCATCGGGAAATCCCTGAGCAATCCACGCTTGAATCATTACCAGGGCCGACCAGACGAGTTCGCTTCGCTCAGAACGGACCCACCCAAGAAGGTCCTTATGCCGGAATTCTTCGCGGCCCCATGGACGCTCCGACATAGAGTCAATCCGAATCCGACACGTGCGGCGCGCCACTTCATGTGTCACCGTTGGGTTGTTGCCTGTCACTACCCATACGCAGCGCACGGTTGTCGACGCCATGTTACTGCCACCCAGAATGCGATCGGACCAGTTCGGAAGCGTGGTGGCCGCCGACAGGGCCGATGAATCCAGTCCGTAACTTACGTTGTCGATGAACACAAACGCAGGCGCATTACGCAGACTGGATGTGATGCGTTTGCGCCATTCATCTTCAGTTCGGGGCGCTGTCATTCCCGGGACCTGTACACCGGCGGCAAGATACATCAGCACTTGGGCGAGGAGGGTCTTCCCGGTGCCGGCTTGCGGAGCCTCGATCAGATGGATAGGCGTCGGTCCGGTGATCATATCGCGCACGAATGGGAGCAAAAGGAGCGCCACCGCATGCGCCTTCTCCGCATCACTGGAGAAAGGAAAGTCGTAAAGGAGTTCACCGAAAATGAACTGGTGCGCTCTGTCTATGTCAGCCATTGAGGGTTGTTCCGGGACTGGTGGAACCGAGAAGCCTGGCGCAGGTTTGTAGAATGTCTGGGATCTGTTGCAGTACCCGTGTCTAACGTTGAGAGTGCCCTCGGCGCCGAACGTCGGGCAAGCCACAACCCGCTTTAGATGCGGGAGAGGAATGATAGGTTCGGCAAGCATATTCTTGATCACCTCTTGCGTAATCCGCACACCCGTCTGGAGCGTCCCGTGTCCTGAAACGATCTTGGAAATGAAGTTTCTCAGGAGGACGGGCGTGAGGGAGGGGAACCTGAATCCACCGTCAGAGGTGGGGTCCATACGTACCGGACGTTCGCCGAAGATGAACAACGTAGGCGGATCGTTGTGCTCCTGAACGGCGGCCCAGGCCTGTGATGTCTTCTGCGCCAAGCCCAGGTTGGCAGTCAGATCCGCGACTACATCTTCAGCACCGGCTGTAACCGGGTGATTGCAGTCAACGAGAGCGTTGGACCGGTTGGGTTCGTTCGCCTGCGGACCAGACGGATTAGGCGCTGGAGCATTGGACCCTTTCGGGCCAACGCTGAAGCGGCTCTTCTTCTGCTGTGACTTCATTCGGTGGTTTCGAAGTTTCTTCATGGAAAGGATTCCTTATGGTGATGCCCCGCCTAACGACAGGCCCACCTTGGCGTGTAAAAGCGTGATCGCTCTCACATCCTTATACTCGAGGAATTTAAAAAAACGTTTCCCGATCCGGGTGGCTGACCCCTTTGAAGCGGCTTTTTGGGTGAAATTCGCATTCCCGATGAGCGTCAAGAGAAAATCTCAAGAGCCGGAATGTGCCCTCGCAATAAAAGTTGAACTTTTTTTTGAGGCTCTCACGATGCTTGGTGTTTCCGAACGTGACGATCGGTCGGTTGTCTTGATGGGGTGGCGGGGGAATCTCTTGTCAGGAGCGTGTGGGCTGAATCGATGAGGGGAGGTTCCTGGAGGGGACGAGAATCGGACGGTGCCGAAAAGCGATTGAGTCTGGTGTGGACGTTACACAGTGACCACGCGGTGAACTGGATCATACCAGCCGTAATAAGGATGGCAGGTCCGGCCCTTTAATCGGTTGCGAGCATGTATACCGATGTCGAAGGAACATAATGCATCGGCATTGAAGGTCCGAACAAGGAGGAAATGAAACTGTTATGCGAAACCGCACTCAGATCGAAGTCGGTGGCATTGCGCATATCGGAGCTGCCGACCATCTTGTAGGACGCTGGTCAGTCAGCATCCTTGAGCTCGTTCCAGGCGCCTTCATAGTTTCTCTGGAGTGTCAGATGCCGAAAACGTGACCGATGATGCACACCATTCGCGAGATGCTGCGCCTATATTACGGACAAGGCTTGACCGTGAGAGACGCGGCCCGCGCCTGCAACTTCTCTCATATCCACTGGGCGCTCAAGCGATAATCGGCGCCGTCATACTCGTGTAGTCGGATCGGAGGCGTCGCGTTGAGAAGGCGCCCCAGAAAGACCGCGACACCCTGAGGCACCGCCATGAAGAGATATATCTCCTGCGCACCGCGACTCTGCACAGCCTCCAGAATGGCATGGCGTGCCTGTGTGGCGATCGCTACGGCAGATGCGTTGTCGATCGGACCAGGACGCTCATCGCCGATGTCCAACCAAAGGTTGGACATCGGCTTTATGTGCGCCGAAGCGGCGTAACGGCGGACGGCCCCCCGGACTGGCTTGCCTGTCGCCGTCACTCCGACGAACAGCCGGCGAGCATCACTGGGGGTGCTGTCCTCCAACTGCACCTTTAACGACTCGCCAGTCCGTGATTCACATTCGGAGGACCAAAGCTCCGCCCCCTGTTGTACGAACAATTCAGGCGCGACGGAAGGTGTGAACGTTCGGCCAAAGAGAAACGCGGCTGTAAGGTGCTTGCTGCCACGCAACCTGATTTTTGGCCGTGACAGGACGGCGCGGAGTTCGCGTCTTACGTCTTCAAGCGCGTGGGTAAGTCGGTCCCAGTTCTCAGGGCAGTTTCCGTCGTCACCAAGGATACGCGTCGCGTCGATCCAAAGGTGGTCGTCCTCGGAAGGCGGAAGACTGTCCCGTGTGCAGAAGTTCACGCCGAAGAGACCATTAGGCGGCGGATTCATCCTCAGGATCGACAGTCTGTCTCGGAGTACAGCCACTGCGATCGAGCCCAGATCCTTGCGTGAAGGGACCTCGCCCTTACGCCTCGGACGCGGAAGATGGCTCGAGTGGAAGGCCGAAAGGTCGTAGCCAAAGTGCTCCATCGAACTGTCGGACAGCCCCTTGAAGTCCATTCCGCAGAGGATCGCCGAAAGACGGAAATAGGGGTCACGATCCTTCCTCCCTATGGCCTCGTGAAGCTCAATCCGCTTGATGAAATCACTCTTGAACAGGTCCGGTGTGGCGTAGAATGTCAACCCGAAGGTCTCGCTTGGGTCCGCGATCACGCGGCGTGCTTCGGTCTGGCAATTGTCACCGAGATTGAACCCACAGTCATGGTCGATCCAGACCGGAACCCCCCGGAGGCGAATCTCCGCCGCGAGTTCGTCGACGTCCGCCCGGCTGCCGTTAGCGTAACACACAAACAATTTCTGCACTCGTTACCTCTTCAGTTCGGCTGGGGTTTGGGTCCTGTGTGCGGTGCCTCCGGTCCCAGCCATTTGCCCGTGTCGATCCAGAACTCATGAAAGTACAGCCACTCAGCGGTCCACGGAACGATAGTGTCTGCGATGAACTTGTCTGGCGTCCAGCTTCGGTCATCCGGGTAATACAGACACAGGGAGCCGTTCCGATATAGGTGTGGTGGCCTCGGATTCAGTTTCGGTGAGACGACGAAGACCCGCGGGCTACCTTCCGACCCTAGCGTGATTCGGACCTGGTAGATCGTGCCACCTTCGAGCGGTTGCAGCTTTCCCGTCCATCGAGCCGCACCCTGCCAGCCTGTGAACCTGAAGCCTGGGAATCGGCTCTGCATCCTGATCTCGTTCTGGACGGCGGTCGCACAGTATCGTTTGTACGGGTTCCTCATTCAGCCATCCCCGAAGAACCGCTTAGCCGGAGACGGCGTGGCGATCCCGTTCGCCGGCCGGCTAGTCAGTACCCGACCTTCCTGACCGACGAAGAGTCCGCCAGCCGCCGACTCCTTTCCTCGCGATCGGCCCTCCGCCTCGACCTCACCTACAGTCGGGAACCACTCCTCTCCAAAGACTGACTGCCAGCACTCGATAGCATCCGCGGCATTCTCGGCGGCGATCGCTTTCTTGGCATAAACCACCGCCTCCGATACTCGGAGCATGAACGTTTCGAAATAGGCCCGCTCCCAGTTGAACGCCACGTTGTTCTGGAGCATCGGGTCTGGAACCACAGGCGTCGCACCGGACTCGGCGAGGAATGGACCGAGTTGTTTCTCGAAGGAGGCGAACAGGTCGTGCACCAGGACCGCGTCGCCTTTACTCGAGGTTGTCACCAATCCACGGCGGATGTGCTCCACGATGAGGCATTCGAGCCAGTACGACTTCGGCCTCATGATCTTGAAGTGTAGGTCGCGCCAGTGCTTGATCATCTTAACCAGCGGGACGACCTTGTCCTCGTTCGCGGCGTTGATTTTACTCAGGGTACTGGCATAACCTATTGGTCGCGTGTTCACCCATTGGTCCCACTCCCGGTCTGGGATCTGCAGTGTGCCCGCCGCGTTCTTATCATCAGGCAGCAGGACCGGAACGACATCGAGTCTCAGGTTATGGTCGATCAGGTGGACGTGCACAGACCGGCGCTGTTGCCGCAGATTGACATCACCACAGTCGGCGAGTGCTTCCGGCAGTTCCTTCAGTGCATCCCTCAGTGCCTCCAGAAGGCCCTTGATGCCCTTGTCTTTCATCGAAGGGTGGGCAAAGGTGAGGATGTCGACGTCCTTGATGCCCTTGATCGCCGTGGCACGGGCGTAGGAGCCCGCGAGGCGGGAATGAGGCGCTTCCGTAAGAAAGGTCTCGTGTTTCTGAAGGTGCTCGCGCACCTTCGCGGCCATGTCCTGAGCGATCTCGCGCCGATCTTCGTTCGGCTCGATCCGCGACTTCAACGTAGCGAAGTGAGTATTCAGTGCGACCATCGGTACCTCCCGTATGTGCAGTTGAATAGCAACTGCACTATTTTACGTAAACAAAAACGCTAGTGCGGGTGCAGCACGCCATCGCGGTTAACCCAACGACATCCGCACTGCTCCAGCCGGACACAGAGTGCCGTCAAGGACACGTCACATAGGTCCTTGAGCTTCAGAACGTTGGGCCAACTGGTGAGGTCCAGGCTGCGCGCAACGTCCTTGAACAGGTCGCGTGGCATCAGGAGTCCCGCGGCAAACCAATCCGCGTGTTTCTCTAGCCAGGATTCGTCATTTCGCCCCCTACAGAAAACGGTCTCTCCCGTGGGGTCCACCTCCAGAAGAGACAGCTGAGACGTGCAGGGCTGGATCGCGTGTAACTCCCAGTGTCCTAGTTCGTGGGCCCGGCTGTACCGGTCCAAACCCGCGTTCCCGATCAATTCGGTCTTTCGTCGTTCGTTCATCTCGATCAGGCGTTTTTCGGGCGTCAGGCGCGCCCAGATCGGAGCCCCTTCGGGTTCAGGGATCATCGTCCAGTCGAAGGTCAACTGGAACAATATCTCTCCTATAAGGTCAACGTCGATGGGGAAGCATAGCGCCTGGTTCGTCTCACGCTGCCAGCGGACGAGCACTTCCGCGGCTCGCCGCTCACAATTGCCCCGTGAGTAGACCGGTTGCATATTGCCTAATCCCCCTGTCCCTTGTCCTCGTCGAATAGTTCAGGCTGGCTCTCGGCCTGCTGGCGCAGTCGTTCCCACTTTTTCCCGGACCAGCCTTGCTGGTGAGCGGTTCGGAGGAACCGCGTCACCTCCGGCGTTCCCGTGAGGATGTCCTTCACGTCCGCGGGAATCTTCCTCGCCAACAGCAGGAGTTCGGTCGGGTCCTCACCCAGTACCTTCGCGAGTCGCTTGATCGTGTCCTCGGCGGGCGGGACCATTTTCCCCGTCTCCACCTTGCTCAGGTACGTCGGGTCGATCTGGGCACCGTCCGCGAGATCACGCTGATTGATGAGCTTGGACTTGCGCAGTTCTTTGAGGCGGTTGCCAAAGTCGCTCATCGTCTCCACTCTCCCATCCAAGAAATAGCGCACTTGTACCTGTTACTCAAGTGCATAATAGTGTAATACACGGGTAATATCAACTTGTAGCGTCCGAGACGTTGTTTCGAAGCGTCTCAACCCATGATCGCGCCGCTACCCTCAACCGCTATGCTACCGAACTCGCTTGGTGGCGGGACATGGCTGTCTGCGGTCACTGTCATTCAAAAGGTGACAACTCACTACCCCAATTTGGTTGTGATCTCCGCCTCACTACGTGTCTCGGGTGCGCTCAGTGCATATTTCGGAGATTTCGACCACCCGTTTCGGTGATCTCGGCCACCCGACGGGCGCTGGTCGCGAGACTAGGTCCGCGGGTCATCACCTCGATGGCAAAGGATGTAACAACTGCCGATCGATCAGCCCCTGAAAGTGTCTGGACACGCTGGCGGCTAGTGCTCGCTCCCGTACGAGGAGCCCGATTTCGATGTTGCGGTCCAGCGCGGCTTCGGTAAGGTTGGCCGAGGTCACGAAGACCGCCTCATCATCGACCACCACTGCCTTGGCGTGGAGGACGCCAGTGGGACCGTCGAGGTCGAGCGCACGGGGGTCGTAGAACACGCTTGGCCGAGATGATCCCGGCCAGTCAGCGGTCCAGAACCGGTCCGCAAACCTCCGCACGAGGTGGGCCGCCGCAGTGGTATCGCCCCTCTTGCGCTGGATGTTCAACAACAGCGTTACTCGAAGACCGGCAACCTCGTCCATGCGTCGCGCAAGAACATCGAACGCTTTGGGTCCGTCGAAGAAGGCATAGGTGCTCGCCCAGACAGTATGCTCTGCGGAACCAAGCAGTTCCTCGAATACGCGTCGAGTGTCGCGAGCAGGCAAGCCCGGTACCTCCGGGCCTGACCAGACGAGATCCGGCTTCGGTACGCGGGATGTAGCCTCCTCGACGGTGCGAATCCAAGCTGCGGCAGCCGGACCAGATATCCCCAATCGTTCCAGTTCGGATAGGGTACTAACGGCTGCTTCTCCGCCACCCTCAATCCCCAGTACGGATCGCAACGATGAGGTGGAAAACTCCCTTCCCAAAAGACCGGACTCGAGGGCGCCGGCGAGACGCTTCCGCAGATGTGCTGGCATACCGAGAAAAGCATCGATCATGGGATAACCTTGAAAAAGGCCGCATCGGAGAGTCCGAGGACCGGCACAACGAGCGCCCGATCGAGATAGTCGTTACGCATCTCGCAGGAGGTCTCGGCGACTAGAGCGCAACCATGGCAGGCAGCTCCATGTAGCCAGCGACCTTCCATGCTTTCCCCGGGGGTATGATGCGCACAGATCGGATCGTTAGAGCACAGAGCACCCATACCGAGGGCATGGTCCAGGTGGTCATCGAGGTGCCTGGCTTCCTGAACCAGACCACCGAGTGTCCCCTCGGCGTCAGGGCTCGCCGTGTATAGCAATAACCCATATCGCTCGGATTCATCATCCGCATAGATCCGTTCGCGGATGGAGCTGGCCGGATAACCACATCGCATGGCGAGTGATTGGATCAAGAGGTGCGAGAGCGTGTGTAACAACACGTACGGGCCGCCCGGAAATGGGCGCTGGGTTTTGCGGTCCTTTATCCAACGCTGGTGCCCCGTTGTGAGATCGTCAAGACGCCTCTTAACGTCCGCTCGTCCAAGCCATGTTCGCACCGCGTCTGCTGAAAGCTGAATGAATACTCCTTCGCCGCGGTTCTCAACCGCTGGGAACCATCGGGGTTCCCAGGCGATCTGCGCACGCTCAACATCGGTATCGTATTCCCCTTGAATGTCTGGCGTTACCGCATCGATGCGGGTGAAGCCGGTTAGTACCAACACCTCGCGTAGGCGGTGAACCTGAATGACGGCATTGATGTCGTCAAAGCGCTCGGAGTGGTGCCAAGCTCGAGCGGGGAGTCTCCGCGCGTGGAAATCGAGATCGACCGGGACGTCGTCCCCGAAGCCCTCGGGTACAGCGAGTAGTGCCTCCAGTTCAACCTGCTTGACGGGCTTCTCGCCCGCCTTCCCTGTTTTGGCTACGCGAATTCCCTCTAGTACCTCGGCATCTGTGAAGGGCGCGAGCTTTTCGGCGATCTTTGTCTTCTTCTTGAGAAACGCAAGATCGTCTGGGTTATCAACGATTTGCAGGTCATCCCAAAGCTCCGCGATGGCCGATTCTACCGCCGTACCTCTGTCCGGGAGCGACAGAACGCTGACGACTTGCGGGAAGTAGGCATTCGAAGCCGTGCGGATTAGCAGGCGGCTGGGGTGTTTACAGTCCTCGTTTGAATTCTTGCCAAGCCACGGCCGCGCACCGCTACAGGTGCCGAGTGGGTTATCTTCAATGATCATTGCTTCATGTAGACCGCGCGATTTCCCGCACTCGCAGCGAATGACAAGGTCGGACAGATCGCCACTCGTGCCGCGCTCGTCGAGCCATAGTTGTTGCCGGCAGTTGCTAGCGTCACCATGCACAAAGTGATACCAGTCGAGATCGTCCACGTGCCCTTTCGGGCAGGCCCGAACAAACCGAGTTGCTACGATCTGCAAGCGATCGAAACGGCCCTTTTCGTCGAGTGACTTGCGGTGGACCAGCCGGCGGGACCGCTCGCGGTCTTCGCTACCGCCGGTCTCTTGCACCACGCACCACTCTGGAAACCGCCAGGCGCCAATTCCACGCGCAGGCTCACTGGGATCGTTCGAATCAGGGGGCGGTGCGAAAAGCTGCGGTGCCGCCACTCCCGTCATTGATTGGAGCTTTCGCGCCAACCGAGGTTCGAGAATTTCCACCAGATCGCTCGTCTTCGGCCACGTGTCGAGACCGCCGACGATTGCCGAGTGCTTCGGCAGGTCGATGAGCGCACCGGGACCATACGTCGTAATGACCTGGCTTAGTCGGATCTGCCCTTGCGCCTTGTGGCTCATGCGCTTTCCTCCACATCCATTCCACTCAGGTCTTTCAAGAACAGATTTACCTGAGGTTCCACATCGCGGAGCGACCGGTTGGCGCGGAACTTACTGCGGTGCTCGTCGAGGCCCTCGTCGAGCATCTCACGGAGCAACGGCTGAGGTTGCTTCAACTCGTACTTCTGGTATTGCATCCTGGTCCCGACATTGTTGTAGTCGTCGAAGATCTTGCGCCATGAATCAAGCAAGTCCACAATGCGGTTCTGGACACTGCGAAGCCGTTCCTCTCGCTCGGCTTCGTCCAAAAACGGTTGTTGGCGCACTCGTTCGAGGAAAGCATCGAGTAGACTCCGCTCAAGCACAGTTCGTTCGGTCGCGATTTGTTCGACCCCTTGCGGCGGCGTCAAAGCTGGCACGGAGTGACGCGCGAGCCCCACAAGCGCTCCCGCGAAGCCCCGATCAAGCGCCCGCGCAGAGAACGGTGTGACACTCGCCACTTCCACTGAGCGATAGAACGTCTCGTGGTAGTGCCGAAATCGTTCGTAGTGGGAACGATCCCGAGGCTTGTGGATGTTGAGAAGCGTCACAACGAGTCCAGGTCGCTTGTCGTCACGACCGACGCGACTCGTGGCTTGGATATACTCTGAGTGCGTCTTGGGTTGACCGAAGACGACCATCAAACCAAGGCGCGGAATATCCAATCCTACCGAGATCATGTTCGTTGCTATCGCGCAGTCGACGCGCTGTTTCTCGCTAGATTCACATCCGAGCCTCCGCCTCGCCTCTGCCACCTTGTCCGTTGAAACACGCGACGTCAACTCGACTACCTCAGAGAAGGAAGAGCGATCGTGAAAGAGCCCGTGCTCCTCACCGATTCGCTTGCGACCGCCGTATGCTTTGATCGTATTCTGGACCTCTTCTTCCAGGATTCGCCGCGCCCCACCCAGTTCGCGTAGGCTGTTGAAATATCCAAGTACGGTCATGTAGGGATCGGCCGGGTTCTTCGTGTTCTTGTGCCCGCCGGCGTCGCGGTAGGCGCTCTCGGCGGCCCCCATGAGCGCGAGCCACGTTTTTCGCATCAGGACCTTGGGATTGCGGCCCTGGGACGCGATACCGAGGTAGAGTCGGGCGGGAACCTTCGATGCCGGTACTGTCTGGGCGAAGAATGAGTCTCGCCGATCGGGTCCGGGCGGCGGAAACACCTGTGTGAGCGGTCGACCGAAGAGCGCCTGGATCTGGTCTTGTGCCCGGCGCACCGTTGCTGTCGATGCGACTATCTTGGGTCGTATGGATCGACCGTCGATCTCGCGCACGCACAGGGCCTCAATCGCCGCTTCGTAAAGTCCTGCCATCGTCCCGAGTGGTCCGGATATCAAGTGCAACTCGTCTTGGATCACCAGGTCAGGCGGCAGGATCGGCGCCGCAAGTCGCGTGCCCTTGCCCGGCTCGGAGGCTCCGTAGAATCCGTGCGAATCGTGTCGTTCGGCCCCGCCGAGTAGCGCCCCGGATTGCCCAACCCAGGGTAACGCCGCGAATTTATCCACCGTCGCGATCAGGAAGGCCGGGAGCCTCCGATACAAAGGCTCGTCCACGGCCACAATCGGGAGCGCGCGGTCGCGCGTGAAGTCGCATTCCGGGTTCGTGCATACGATGCGCAAATCGCGCGGATTGTCATCGTTGGGCACGAGTGCAAAGGAATGGGGCCCGAAGCGCGTCTCGCACCAAGGGCAGTTTTCCAGGGGAATCGGTGACGGCTTACCCCTTGGGTCTGCCTTGAACTGGCGAACCTTGACGCGCGCCGTATCTGAACGCTTGTCTCCTTTGCTCCCCAAGCTGTTGGGTGTCGCGGCCTTTCCGACCCAAAGGCCGATCTCGAAGGGCCATTCGCCGTAGCGCGCGACATCGCTATCGCGCTCAAGCTCCAGAGCGCACACGAGGCCGGCGGCGCGTGCAAGTTGGTCGAGCGTCAACAGCCGCAGTGTGTAGCGCATGATGACGCATACGCCGGCACCCCCACGGCCTTTGTCAGCCGGGTGGCGGAGCCGTCTCAGTACCATCGTAAAAGCCGCCAGGCCGAGGTACGCCTCGGTCTTACCGCCGCCTGTCGGGAAGAAAAGCAGGTCCACCATTTCGCGGTTGGGATCGCTCGGATTGATCAGGCCTGGTAGGTTCAGCAACAAGAAAGCGAGTTGAAATGCGTGCCAGCGCGGCGTTTCGATACCGAGACGCTTGCCCAACGCCCGCGCCACAGCCCGGTTTGCCATACGGAAAGCATCCAGGGCATCCGTGTCTTCGCTCAGCAGGGTGATTCCGTACTCGATTCGGTCGGCGGCGATACCAGCGAGATTCAACAACTGGACCGCGACTTCGCCCCGTCCGCCCGAAATCGTCAAGAGTTCCGCCCGCCTTGCTTCGATCCAGGCGCGATATAGCGCGACAAGCGGTCGCAACGCGGCCTCGGCGGCGGCGCCATCGGCCAGAGTGCCAAGCGCTTCCATCGAGAGTTCCACACCCGGCACATTCGCGGTTACCGTTTTTTCAACCTCGGCGGTTGGGATCCACGCGGTGCGTAGAAGATGGCATGCGCCATCCACGATCTCCCATTCGGCCGAGACACCGTGCCCCGTCGCGTACTCGGGTGTGTCGGCGTAATGGAGATCGGCCACCTGCTCGTCCCACTCTCTGGACTGCGCGCCGCGCAGGTCCGGCCGCGGCACGAAGGGATGATCGCTCTGGACCTCGATCGCTGTCTGGAAAGTATAAGCAATATCACTCTCATCCGCGATAGGGGCACGGTGGTTAACGAGGAAGATTGAAACCGACCGCGTGCCCGGTGGTATCTGGCCGCCGAGATTCTCCGAGGATATGAGTCGATCGACGACAACGAGTTGTAATCCGCCGGAGCCCGGTACATCGGAAGCCACTGGATCAGCGGCGCCAGTGAGAGGCACAACCACCGTCACCTCACGCGGATGTCTCTGCCAAATAGGCATCGGTTTCCCATCCGAGCCCTCTATCTCCGCGGGAGTGTAATCGCCCCAGCGGACCGTCGCGTTGAGTGTGTGTGCCTCCTTCGGCGCGAGGAAACTCAAGCCTATGGACGACGGGAAGAAGCCCTTCTTCGCCGCCTTGCGTTCCTCGGTAGATTCCTCTGCGGTGCCCGCGGTCTCCGGGATCAAGTCCAGGTCTTCGCTTTCGTCATCGTCGGCGCTCTTCTCGGGCGGCGTGCCCGACGGGATCAGGAAGCCTGTAAGGTACCAGTTCGAGGGTCGCACCCAACCCGGAAGTTGCTCTTCGGCGAGCGAATGATCCGACCATGGCCCGACAAGGTCGAGTTTCAGGGCTTCGACCAGGTATTTGCGTACCTCGACGGATGTCCGGTCTAGAGTGTTCATACCATTGCCTCCTGCGCCAGCCGATCGGGACTCCATATCTGTTCAGCAAGCCGCTGATAGAGCACCTGCCGCGCGTCGAGGTCCGTCTTTCTGAACTCATCGTGCGGTCTAAACGGGGCGCCACTCTGCGCTATGAAACGGCTGAAGCCCGGATTGTGCTCGTATGCTTGTCTGTGCAGGCTTTGAGCGAGCAGGTTCTGACCGCGGTAGAGCTCGCGCTTCTCTGCATAGGGAAGGTCGCCGAAGCTGGCGTTGAAACTCTTTGGAAGGAGAAGCAAGCCACCGATTCGGTTCCGGTACTCCTGAAAGTCATTTGCGTGCGCAAACTCGTCGCTGTGGCGCTCGGGGTGATCGGCCCAGATGTGCTCAACTTCGTAGCCTTTCAGTCCACGTTGTGCATACTCAGTGTAGTGGGATTCCTGGCCGGAGCGGGTCTCGACATAGTCGGTCATGCGTGCAAGAATCCGATGGATCTGTGGCCCGTTGTTTCCATGCAAGTAGAAGCGGTCGTTGCTCGCAAACGTCTCTGTTTCCGCATCCAGGCGCTCCCGCAATGCGGCGGCCAACTCTGTAGCGCTTTTGCCGCGAATATCGCGCATGACGAGGAACATCGCGTACTGCATCGTCGAGTAATCGATGGCACGCCAGTTCCAGATACGGCGGTTGATCATGATGTCAAGGTAGGCCGCCACGATGCGAATCTTGAGCATGGCCGTCGGTTCATCATCGTCCACGCGCAATGGCGATAACAACACGGGGTACTGCAACGTGAATTTGTGTTGCGCGTTGAAGTAGATGCACTCGAGCCCGGGGGTGAATGTCTCAGCGGCAGCGCGCAGACTCTCGTACCAGTAAGTGTATTTGGCGAAATCGCGCTCAATGAAGCGAGCGAACTCAGCACTCGACGTGAGGTTCAGGCGACTCTCGCTCTCGCGGACCCACCTGTGGAACTCGGTCCCGATCAGATCAAAGTCCTGCGGGGTTGCACCACGTCTGCGTTCCCGGATGCTCTCCGCATACTGGCTGCGAAGCCACGACTTGATCCCGTCGGCGTCCTCATCCTTACCGAGCTCGGTGAGAGCCTGTACGCGTTTTTTCCAGATGCTACTCGCCTGGGTGCGTTTTTCGGCGTCGGTAATGCTCGCCAAGAGATATCCTTTGAGCATATCGGTCGGTGTGAGTGAGAGCCCACGGTCGTTCATGGTTTCGAAAATTGTGTATGCGTCGCCGTCCGTGTACGCGGTGATCTCCACCAGGTGAACGTTCTCCAACAGCCAGTCCACGAAGTAGGGCAGCGTAGCGCCCTGAAGATCCTCCATGAACATCTCTTCGATGTCAGCGTACCGCGAGAGGATGTTGATGATAGACTCGTCGGCATCCGTGCCTGTGTACTCCTCGCCCTTATAGAGCGCTTCCATGCAGGCGGTCCGCCCGGGGACGTCCAGGTTGAACGACCGCTTTCCTCGCGTCAGAGAGAAGATCAACTCGGCGACCTGGCCCTTCTGGTCGATATCGTCGAGTTGGTGGCGGAGGAAGATCAGAAGGAGCGTCAGTGTCGTGAGACGCTGTTGCCCATCGATGATGAATCTCCGGCCATCCTTGTCGCTGATGATGATGGAGCCCAGGAAGTAGTGGCCGTAGTCTGCAACGGCGCTCCGCTCGTGGCCTTCCTCGTAGCATTCCAGGAACTTGGCCGCAAGGTCGTCCAGGAGTTCCGCGACGTGCTTCTGCTGCCATTTGTACTCGCGCTGGTAGTAGTCGATCGAGTACTTACGGCCGGCCAGCAACTCGCGCACCGTGCGACCCTTCCCATCGATTTCCCGTGATGTGACCGTCGTTCGCGCATTCATGAGAAGAGATCCCCTTCGTCGTATGCCTTGTGTGAGCGGACCGCCTTGGGTTTTGCGCCGCGCTTCGCCGTTGCGGCGGCGCCGGAGCGGGCTTCCTCCCGCGCGCGTTCGGCGTTGAGTTCGAGCAGACGGGCCAGCACTTCGTCGTGGACATCATCGGGCCAGCGATAGCGGTACGGCTTCTTCTTGTTGCCCCATTCCTCCTCGTCGATCTCGTAATCGAGAAGGAACTCGCAGTCGGTCGGGATGTCCTCCCAGCTGTAAGCGTCCAGCACGGCGCGGTCCATCGCGGCGTGCAGTTCGCGGAGTTTCACAATATCAGGATCCCACTCGTCGGGATCGTGGAAGCGGTTGTACGTCTTCGTCAGACCTTCGTCGTTTCGTACCATAAGGGCGGCCCGGAACTCGTAATACTCCTTGCCGACAGCCTCGAATGTAGGATGATTTCGCCAGTTCATCGCGAATGGGAAAGTCTCGAAGCAGACGGAAGGAGTGTAGCGCAAGTCGTCCTTCATCGATGAGCCGAAGAAACGCGCCCATATCTCGTGAATCCTGCTCTGAAGGGCAGCGAACGCAGAATATGAGTCAGTAATGAAGACGGGGTGTGGTGAAGCAATGACCACGCTGGATGGGACGAAAGCGAATGCCAGGTTGCTTGTGGTAAATGGGTGCATAATAACGCGGTCCATCCTGGATCTAGCGTGATTGAGTGCTGGCCTAGGTCTGCACCAACGCCACCAGTACCTTTTCAGCCTCTGTGCATCTACCGTACTGCCTAGCTTAGACCTAGTCGGCTTCACCTTTCTTTCCAAAATCGCGTATAGGTCTGGCCAGCCTCGTGCCTCTTCCTCCGACATATCGCCTAAATCGATGACATATCTCCTGAAACGCTGCTGAGGGTCATTCAGCAGTTCCTCACCTCCGATATATGGGCGGACCCGCTCGGCGTTCCTTGGATTGCGAAGCAGAAGGCTCTGCAGTTCGGATATCGGTGAGGCGTCAACTAACGTATCGTCGAATGTGAACCCGGTCCCATAGGGGTACTCGCCGGTGAATGCAATACAGGCGTTCTCCGCCAATGAACAGGGATTGTCATCCGTCCCTGCGTGGAAAAGATACGCGCTAATCCGCTCCACTGGACTGCCATCAAGGTAATACGGGCTACTCATTTGGCGCTTCGAGATAAAAACGAGGCTAACGACGACAGCAGCCTGCCCTGGCCAACGCAACCTCCGCCTTGCAGCATAGATACAGCCGCCCTGACGGCAAATGGTCTCGAGTCCAGCTTGCCGCGTATCTCCCTGTGAGATTGTGTTGGTTGCGACTAGTCCAAAGCAGCCGACGATATTCAGCAGTTCAAATGCCTTTCGAAAAAAGTAGCTGACTAGATCGGCTTGCCCCCCAGAGCCTTGGAAGACTTCGGTCAGCCAATCGAGGTAGATTCGGCCGAGTACGCCAGAGATATTTTTGCCACCGACGAAAGGCGGGTTCCCAACGACAGCATCAAAGCCACCATGTGTTCGATCGAACACTTCGGGGAACTCGATTTCCCAGTGGAATGGTGCTAGCGGTGGATTGGCGTGCCGCCGCTCCTCGAGTCGGCTCCGGTGTTGGTTAGCATTGCCAGTCAGGACGGCGTTGGCGTATTCACCCCGCTTTGCCTCGCGTTCGTTCGGCTTCTCACCCTCGAAGAAGGCGGCTATCACCAGGTCTGCGAAGAGGCGTACCTTGCGAATCTCGACCTGGGCCTCGTCCCAGAGATCGTGCATCTCACGGTCAGACACATTCTCGTCCGCTTCACGGATTCGCTGGCGCAACTTCCCAACCTTGTCCAAGGGCTCGCGAATCCCTAGTCCTCGGAGGATCGGCTGTGTGTCGTCCCAGTGGAAAGCCTCAATCTGCCTCCGGGTGAGGCCGACAAGCGAGTCCCCGTGCCGCAACGCGTGGTCGATAAAGGTAAGCGAATGGTCCTTCGCCAGAGTCACGAGCCAGAGCGAGACCTTCGCAAGGTCGACCGCGACCGGGTTGCGGTCCACGCCGTAAAGACAGCGTTGCGCGATGAGCCGGCGCGCGAAGACCACCTCGTCCTCGTCGGCCGGTATCGCGGGCGTCTCGCCGTGGGCTTGCCAGGCCTGAATCAGCGCCTTGCCAAGTTGGCGGCAAGCCTCGACGAGGAAGGCGCCGGAGCCCATCGCCGGGTCGCAGACCTTGAGATCGAGGATCTGCGCGGGCCGGGGCGGCCGGCTGTCAGTTCCGCGCAAACGCGCGAGGATGGGTTCGAGCGTTGTGCGCACGATCGGCTCAGTGAGTTCACGCGGCGTGTAATGCGAGCCCGAGCGGCGCCGTTCCTCGCTCGGCTGGAGGACCATCGCGCCCCTCGGCACAAGGTCCGGCGTGGCCGGTATGTCAATCACGGGCAACAACGCCGCGTGTAAATCTTCGAGGGTTTTGGAAGCGACCACAACCTTCCTGACGTTGTCGGTGAGTTTGCGGTCGGTCCGGTCCTGTATCCACTTTTCGCGCCTCGTGGCGGATTCACCGAGTAGCACCTCGAGATCCACGGTCGTCGGCGCGCCCTGCTTCTTCTGCGCTTTGATCGCCACCGAGCACCCGGTGGCGGTCTCGAGGCGGAAGCCCATCATCGTCTCGTAGACTGAGCCGATGTGCGCCACATCGAGCGCCCGGTAGGAAATGCGTTCGCCGTCCAGAACGAGGAGTTTTTCGAGCACTCGGTAGATGGTGCCGTCGGGAACGAGCGGCGCTTCGATGCGATCCTGGGTTTGGCGTGCCCCTTCCGGGGTGCGGCCCTCAAGGAACGGGAAGCGATCGGGGTCGAACAGCACACCATGGCGCTTCGGCAGTTGCATGTCGCCCGCCTGTGCGCCGTCGTGGACCATCCGGAAGAGCACGAGGAGTTGCGCCCAAGCGCCGTAGCGCTGGTCCATTGTGTCCGGGAAGAGCGCGGCATCCTCGCGCAGACGCTCGTAGAGGCCCGCGAGCGAGTAGTAGCGCAGAAACGTCTCGTCCTCGGGCAGCATGTCCCGCTCCGCGGCATAGAGCAGGAACACGAGGCGCAGAGTGACAGTGAGAAGGGCGCGGTAAACCTCGTCAGGGTGATCGGCAAGTGGCTGACGCAACAACTTGCCCTTTGAGGCATCGTGCGCGGACTGGAAACCACGCAACAATTCGTAAAGCGCGTGCAACACCTGCTCGGCCAGGCGCTCGCTGACTTCGTTTTGAAACTTGCGGCTGTCTTCAAGTAGTGCACTGAGACGCTGACTGCGCGGAAGGCTCAGAAGACGTTCCTGCCCGAGGAGCATACGAAGCGCGGTCGAAATCGGCCGGCCCGCCGTCTGGACCATATCCGCGACACTGAAATCCAACCAACCCGAACTTTCGCCGTAGGGGGCCGAGAGAAGGCGGAGCGCTCGTCCGTTGAAAAGAAGGCCCGCGGCTACGCCGGTTTGGCGCAATAGCCGTTCCATCCTACCGTGCGCCGAGAGGTCTAGTTGGCCTGGATTGCGTACCACGCGGTCGAAGTCATCACCGGGTTCGAGGACCTTGACTAGCAGTTGCCAGGGGGAAGTGCCGTCCCTCGGATCGGGCTCCCGAACAGCGAAGTCCGGGCTAAGGATCTCCCCGCTGTCGGAGAACGGTACTTCAAGCTCGGTCGGGATCGGACACTCGGTTGTACCAGCGTAGCCCGTGGGCGAGAACGACCAGTCGAGAACGGACTCCGCGAAGACTCGGAAATCGGGAAGATATGGCGCTGAACCTTCCCTGGGGTCAAACTCGCGCTCCTCGACGCACGCGCGCAGGAGCCGCTGGCCTTCGACGTCGCGCCGGTCGAGGATTGCTCCCGCTCGAACCAGTGCCGGAGCCGAAACCACGAGGCCGGTTGGCAGGACGAAGCCGATCCATTCGAGATGCGCCAGAATCTCAGGGTCGATCTTGTGGCTGGCCATCAGTTCGTCTCCGGCCAGACGTAGACGAGACCCACCGGCTCGACACGCCTTGCGCGTACATCGTAGAACTCCCGGATCCTCTGCGGCTCCTGCTCCAGATCGCGGTCAAACTGGTCGAGCCGACTACGCCACGAGCGCATATCGAGTTCGAGTTGGCGCAGCTCCAACTCAGCGAAGCCGAGGGTGAGTTGTTTGAATTGGGTGTCGTGTTTGGATAGCTCTTCGCGAACGCGAGCACGTTGCCGCTCGAGGGTCTCGCGCAGATCCTTCTCCTCGAGGTCTCCGCGCTTCTTGAGTTTTTCGATTGCGATTGCCGCCAATTCCTCGGCGCGCGGTTCGAGCTGGGGCAGGAGCTCCTCGATATCACGCGGCGCGGCGGCGAGGAGCTTTCGCTGGATGGCTTCATCCGGCGTCCGTCGACCCGGGTCCCCGAGCGAGCGATCCAGGAGGTCAAGCGTCCTCGTTTCCGCTTCCCGAGCGTAGGCCGTAAGCGCCCCCTTTCGCTGGGAAGGCTCGACCCAGCGCGCGGCGACCGGCACAATCTCCTCGTGTAATCGCTCCGCGCCCTTGCCGTACAGCGAAAGGCGGCCCAGCAGGATCACGCGCGGGATCGAGTCGGCGCCTTGCGTAAGGCAAGCGCGAGAGAGGTCGTGGTAAATGAAGCCCTGCGAGCGAAACCGAGCGAGAAGGCGCTGTGCGACACGCTGTTCAAGATGCAGATGGACGCTGGCCTCAGTGAGCACTCCGGCATCCTCGAACACCACCGGCCGGATCGGCGCCTCGCGACGCCATTCGGCAACCTTCTGGCTCTGCTTGCGAGGCGATCGGAGCGTGTCCAGCGTCGAGGCCCAACTCGGGTCCGTTTCCGCGCGGCGGTCGACCGGAGGGAAGGTCCAAGCCTTGCGGCCCTCTTCGTCCGTGGTTTCGGCCAAAGGCTCGGCCCCGAGGAGCGCGAGCGAGCAGGACAACGCGTCGCGGAACGGCGCCGCCTCAAAGCCCACCCAGGCGCGGGAGGCTTCGAGAAGGGATTGACAGCGGGCGATTTGTTCCTTCAAGTCCTCCTGCCGGTCGCGGGAGGATTCGAGTTCTTCTTCGGTGACGCGCTTCCTCTCGGCCTCAAGGTCCGCCTGTTCGACTTCGCGCACGAGGCCATCGGCGTCGCTGTGGCGGATACCACGGGCCAATCGTCGCTCGATATCGTCCTCTATCACCTTCGAAAGACTCCCAAGTTCCTTCTTGATGGTGTCGGTCTTCGTTACGAGTACCTCCAGCACCCGATCCTCAACGCGCTGGGGTAGCACAAAGTAGTGACAGCGAACCTCGGGCGCGGGCTGAAGTTTGCGGTCGATGCGGCCGTTACGTTGTTCGATGCGGCCGGGATTCCAGGGAAGGTCGAAGTGGAAGAGGTCCTCGCAATGAGCCTGGAAGTTGAGACCTTCGCGAGCGGCGTCGGTGGCTATCAGAATCCGTAGAGGGTCCTTCGAGGGAGGTGAGTTGAATCGTCGCTGAATTTCCTTGCGGTTGGCTCCGGTCGTAAGGCCGTCGATCACCGCGATGCGCTCGTCAGCGCGGTCGGTACCCTCGATGGCCTGCTCGAGCATGGTTTTCAGGTAGCGCTTCGTACCCTCGCGGTTCTCAGTAAAGATCAGAACACGGCGATCGTTCCACTTTGGGGGTACCCCACCAGTCCGGTTTCCGAACAGAGGGAGATCCGGACAAAGGTTCTCGCGTATCCAATCGATGAGCCGCCGGGTCTTAGCATCAGGCTGATACCGGGTTGTTTCGACGACTTCGTGCATCTCGGCAAGAAGCGCTTGCTCCCGATGCCAGAGCGACTCTGCCCGGGCATCCTGGGGCGATTCCATTTCAGCGCTGGCTGTAACCGCCTCAATCGCGGCCGTCTCTGCGGCCTCCTCCTGCTCGGGTGTCCACTTACTGCGCTCGTCGTCAGCACCGGGCACGGCTGTGAATAGCGCCGCTTCAGGTTCACTCCCTAGCAATGGACCTGCCGCGGCGATACGCCCCTTCTCCCAGTGCCTTATGACGGTTGCCCTGTGAACCTTCAGGCTGCGCGCGAAGGCCTCGTTTGAGGACAGAAGACGCTGTTGCAGACCAACGACGAGGAGTCCCGCGGACGCCTGCGCTCTGCGGCTGGTGCTCGCGAAGCGTTCCTCTCTAACCGTCCGGTATTCGTCGAGAAGGCGGGACAGCACCAGTTCGGGCGCGTCGTTCGGTAGCCCGTCAATCGCGATTCGGATGACCTTCCTGATAGGAAACCCGCCCTGTACGGCCCGGATGTCTTCCTTCAGGCGGCGCACCATGACGTCCTCGAGCGCTTTTTTGCCGCGCACTTTGACGCCGCGGGTGAATCGGTACGGGTCGAGGATCTCAAGCAACGTGGAAAAACTGTTCGAATGGCCGTTGTGCGGGGTTGCCGAAAGAAACAGGCGGTGCTCAAAACGGCCGGCAAGATCACGAACGGCGCGTGTGAACTTGGTCTCAATACCATAACGCCCGCCACTCGCGGGTGCCGCGTGGTGCGCCTCATCGAGGATCAGCAAACTGCCCGGCAGAAGCGAACCGAGCCACTCGCGAAGGGGCTCTGCGTAGACCGGGTCGATTAAAAGGTTGTGTGATACAAGAAAGCGGCTGTGCGTGCGCCAAGGGTTCACGCCGAAGCCGCGCTCCCGTCGCATTCCGGTCAGATAGTCACGATCAAGAATCTCAAAGACAAGACCGAAGCGTTCCTCGAGTTCGGTCTTCCATTGCTCAATCACTGATGGGGGCGTGGCGACGACGATTGTCTTCGCTTTCTTCCGTAAGAGTAGCTCGCGTGCGATCAGGCCCGCCTCGATGGTCTTGCCGAGACCGGTGTCGTCGGCGATGAAGAGGTTGACACGGGGGAGTCGGAGTGCCTTCCGCAAGGGCTCCATCTGGTAGGCGTCGATCTTGATGCCGGCGCGAAATGGGGCTTGGAAAAGATTGGGATCGGTGGCGGTGACGCAATTCCACCGCAACGTGTGTATAAAGGCCGCGAACTGCCGCGGTGGATCGAAGCCCTTGGCGGCAAGATCGCCCCAACCTTCTTCTTCGAGGATCAATCCGTCAAGCTCATAGTCCCAGAATACGCTGACCACTAGCCCTTGGGCGTCATCGTCCGCACAGGACAGCCTGACGAGACAGCTTTGCCCCGGCGTATCGGAACTGACGACTTCGTCCACTAGCCATCTCCGCGATCGAACAAGCACCAATTCGCCGACTTTCGGAAGCCGTACGGGAACCGTCTCGTCTGCAGTTGATCTTGCCAATTGAGCCTCCATCGTCAGATCCAGATGCCGCCCGGTTGTCGATCTCCAAGCCAGTAACCGGCGACCATGTTGTTCCGCAGGGCATCGGCCGCCGCCCACAGCTGGGCTTCAAACCCGAGGTTGGCGTGCGTGCTGTTGTTAGAGGGTTTCCGGGCCACCTTGACGCGCTCCTTCCCGATCCAAGCGTTCTCATGCTCATCATAGCCGCACGAACTGGATGACAGGCTGTCCAGATTCCATGGGCGAAGTGCGATTTCTGCGAACCGTTTTGAAGATGACGCGCTCCATCGTCTCCTCAGGATGGAGAACCTGGGGAACGTTGCGCACTCCGATCATCAGCCCTTTGCGACCGTCGCTGCTGTGGCAAACCCTGGAAAACTGAGTGAAAAAGGTTCCCTTACGTTCCCAAGGTTCACCGCCTATGGGTATTAACACTGCCGAACAGGCGTCGCTTGTTGAGCGCGACCACGAACCGTCCACACATCCGGATAACCGACTGGGGGATACCGCGGGGGCAATGCCGTCGGTAAAGTGAAACCGTGCCAGAAGCGGCTTTCTTGTTGTTACTGTTCATCTTCATCCTGGAACCGCAGTTCCGGTTCCACGATCGCAGATGTCTTCTCTCTGGGGTGGAACAGCTTTGTTCTCGCGTCCGCCAGGCTGTCAATCTGGTCAGCCCTTGCGTGAAGCGGTACGAGGTTCTGGAAGGCAACCGATGCCCAAATGGGAATATGGCCGTTGTCTGTAATCCTGTGCAGGTCTGATCGAACTTCGTCCCAGAACTCCTGGCGGCGTTTTGTGCCCGATCCGGTACCATCCTTCAACAGCACGTCAATTTCCCTGCCCAGGTGCCTGCGTAGCCTCATCTCCAATTTTCCCACCGGATCGTTGCCGACAATGTTGTACCACCGCCGTTCAACTCTTTCCTGAATCTTCCTGATGCGCATCTCGAGAGCATCCACATCACCCGCCCGCATCACTGAACCCCACGGTGTCTGTTGAGTCAGTTTCTGAAATTCGGCCTGCACGCCTACAACCAGGTTCCGAAGGTCTTCGAGGTCCTTCCCCTTCAGTAGCGGCAACCCGGTCTTGGTCAACTCCTGCCAAATACTGAGGTCGTCGTGTCCCGAAACAAGCATCTTCGGGTTGAAGCGATGCTGAATGGCGCCGGCGCGTGTTGTCAAGGTCACGGTCACGAGGCCTTGAGTCAAATAGTCAAGCTGTTTCTGCATCATCAGGCCGGCTCTACGCGCGGCCATCCACTCAGAAGAGTGCAACAAACTCGTAGCCGGATTATTCAATCCGGTTTTCCACCACTTTTCCATCGCTTCTGACACGGCGCTGGCTTCATCACCGTCCACTACCCGGACGGCCAACTCCTGGTTAATGATGCCTTTCTTGTCGCAACCCGTTCCGCGGTCCGTGAGATTGCCGGACCCCACAAAGGCCGTAACCTTCCGGAGAGGACGCGTCACGATGTATGCCTTGGCGTGGATATTTTCCAATACCCCGTATTCGATGCCGTTCTTCTGACAGAACTCTATGGCGTCGAATGAAGTCGCCCCGTCCGCGATATCCTTTTCGCTCAGGCGACTCAACACCCGAATACGCCTGTTGTTGCATTCGACCGCCTTGTAGACCTTTTTGAGAGGCGTAAGCCCCAAATACGGAGAAACGATGAGGATTTTTGTACCGCTTGCATCGAGGGAATGTAGGAGCCGCGTAAACCATCCGTGCGGGAAAACCGTGAAGTTGGAATCCATCTGTAGACTTTCGTGCTTGTTTATGGAGATACTCGATCGGTGCAGGCAATCCCACTACGACTATACCGTGCACTCATAATGACCCGTATTGCCGTCTCAATTCCACATTGGTGCAGATAGAAGCGGTGCATAGACCGCGATGGAACGCGACGACTGACCAGTGAGTTTCAATTCCACATTGGTGCGGGTAGAACTGGAGTGTTCAAAGGCGAGGGATGGTACACCGTGACACGTGTTTCAATTCCACATTGGTACGGGTAGAAGGAAGAAGATGACGGTTGACGAGGCAAGCGAACACGGCAAGTTTCAATTCCACATTGGTGCGGGTAGAACGGTACTGAATGCTGAACGATGAATGCTGAATGCTGAACGGTTCGGCGCATACGATACGATTCGATGCCCCATTACGTCTTTCAGCTTTCAGGTTTCAGTCTTCAGCCTTCAGAACATTCCACATTAGTGCGGGTAGAACTATGGAGGCGCCTAACGTCCACCTCACTGCTCGAAATGAGTTTCAATTCCACATTGGTGCGGGTAGAACCACAATCAAGAAGCTGGAAGCCCAGGAGAACCGCGACCGGTTTCAATTCCACATTGGTGCGGGTAGAACGCGGGAAACACTCGCACGAGTGTTCCGCGTTGCGTCGAAGTTTCAATTCCACATTGGTGCGGGTAGAACTCGCGCTGACCGTCTACAAGAAGGGCGCGATTGAAGTTGCCCGAGTTTCAATTCCACATTGGTGCGCGTAGAACCCATAGCATGTGCCTCCTCTACCATTCCGCACTTGGCGCAGAGTTTCAATTCCACATTGGTGCGGGTAGAAGTCGTTACGGCGTGTATCGCCTAACCTATCCGACATATGTTTCAATTCCACATTGGTGCGGGTAGAAGAAGGCAAGCCAGGCTTGCTCGTACGTTAAGAAGGCTGGGTTTCAATTCCACATTGGTGCGGGTAGAAGTGAACGGGTTCCCCTTGCAGGAGCAAGCGCAGAAGTGATTTCAATTCCACATTGGTGCGGGTAGAAGGCTGGCTGCGCTGTTCGTCAACAAGATCAAGCAAACCAGGTTTCAATTCCACATTGGTGCGGGTAGAAGTGTATAAGATGGAGACTCCAGTTTGCCTGTAAAGGAGAGTTTCAATTCCACATTGGTGCGGGTAGAAGCGTACCGAAGGCTGATCGATGAATGCTGAATGCTGAACGGATCAGCGCAACCGATACGTTTCGATACCCCAATACGTACTTCAGCTTTCAGATCTCAGTCTTCAGCCTTCAGAACATTCCACATTGGTGCGGGTAGAAGTATTCCTTTGAAAGGGGAATATGATGGAAAAGAGCAAGTTTCAATTCCACATTGGTGCGGGTAGAAGTGAACGGGTTCCCCTTGCAAGAGCAAGCGCAGAAGTGATTTCAATTCCACATTGGTGCGGGTAGAAGTTGGGTGACGAGAGCGATTACACAGGCACGATCGCGCGTTTCAATTCCACATTGGTGCGGGTAGAACGACCAAGAAGGTCGAGGTGGAAGATGACGGACAGTGAAAGTTTCAATTCCACATTGGTGCGGGTAGAAGGAACAGCGTTCCCGCCGAGACTGACCTCGTGGCCCTAGCGGTTCAATTCCACATTGGTGCGGGTAGAAGTGACAACGAAGCAGAAGGCGCACCGCTTGATCATGGCGTTTCAATTCCACGGTGGTACGGGTAGAAGGCGGGAACGATAACGATGGTTAAGCTGCAGGCCATGCCGTTTCAATACCACATTGGTGCGGGTAGAAGTTATACATACCTTTCACATACTGTGCAGAGGCAAGGGAGTTTCAATTCCACATTGGTGCGGGT
>Ga0302252_1000430_pt1 | contig 37325 bp, 41 predicted proteins | sample AAG_RA_Leu_MG_FD_193511 | JGI IMG/M metagenome (GOLD analysis project Ga0302252, IMG submission 193511) | Enriched activated sludge microbial communities from anaerobic digester in WTTP, New Holstein, Wisconsin, United States - AAG_RA_Leu | ecosystem: Engineered > Bioreactor > Anaerobic >... | reverse complement strand
CTCTCCAATCATGCTGCAGATCCTCGGATCCCTGATGCAGGCATCCGCATCCACAAAATCTTCCACGCGGAGATCGAGCTGCCTTCGCATCTCCTGGAACCTGCGTATGATCTCCCGTGCATATCCCTCTGCTTCTAGTTCAGGAGTGAGTGTTACATCCACGTACACGGTCCCGCCCTGCATCGGAGCCGAAAAAATTCCTTCGGGGAGGTTCTGGGCAAAGGTGACATGGTCACTGAGTACGTCGAATGAATCCTCCCCCTCACCGATACGAAACGGCGTTCCTGCATCCAGGCATGATTTCATCGCGTTCGCGTCTGCGTGCAGGATCAGGTCGCGGATCACCGGGGCTTTCTTCCCGAACGCCGGACCGAGCGCTTTCATCACCGGCTCTGCCTTCCACCCTATCCTGTCCCAGCGGCCGGTGAGCGCCCTGACCACTCGTGCGTTGGCCCGATCCCGGCATATGTAATTGAGGGTGGTAATGGCATCGACGACATCCTCTGTGTCCGCCACCACCACGCATTCCCCGACTGGCCAGCGGAGTTTCCGCCTGCCTGCCTGGCGGGCGAACGCCTGGGCTTCATCAAATGACTTGATGGTATCCATGGCGTGTTCGAGAGGCTCGTCACAGAACTTTGTCTCCCCGGATGGCCAGTCCAGCATGTGGACGCTTTCTGGATCGCTGTCGAGCCGGAGGTTGCGGTACATAGCCTCCGTGATGTGGGGGATGAATGGCGATGCAACGGCGATTACGATGCGGAGCGTGTAATACATCGTCTCGTAGGCTCGGGTCTTCTCGGGCGCCACTCCCTCGAGCCACATCCTCGACCGTACCAGCTGGACGTACCAGCGGGAGAGGTCTTCGAGGATGAATGCAATGATGCTCCGCGATGCACGGTGAAGCTGGCATTCTGCCAGGTCCGCGGTGACCTGCTGTGCGAGTGTGTTTGTCCGGGACACGATCCACCGGTCCTCGGGAGACAGCGATGCGTATTCCCTCTCCAGGAAGGCTCCGTCCCATCTGCCGCCGGAAGTTTCTGGGGAGAACCCGTCCATTATCATGTAGGGCAGGGGGAACCGGTACACGTTCCAGAGGATGTTGAGCGCCCTTGCCACGTTCTTCACGCCGTCCCAGTTGAAACGGAGATCATCCCATGGCGCGTTCTGGGAGAGGACATAGAGGCGGAGGACATCAACGCCCTGGGTGTCTATGACTTCCTCAGGGGTGACCACATTCCCAAGGCTCTTGCTCATCTTTCTCCCCTCGGCATCGAGTGCAAACCCGTGCATCAGCACGCGTGTATATGGCGCCCGGCCAAACGCGATCGTGCTGGCCCCGAGCTGGCTGTAGAACCATCCCCTTGTCTGATCCTGCCCTTCCGTGATGAAATCTGCCGGCCAGAGCCTCTCGAATGCATCTTTCCGGCCGGGGAACCAGAGAGTCGCCCAGGAAGCCACCGCGGAATCGAACCATACGTCGAAGATATCCTCCACCCTGTGCATGGACCCCCCGCACTGGCAGGGGATTGTCACCTGGTCAACCCATGGCCTGTGGGGATCCTTGAGGGGAGAGCCGCTCGCCTCTTCGAGTTCCCTGATGGTGCCTATTACCCTGTGTTTTCCGCATGTCCTGCACACCCAGACGGGAATCGGGATCCCCCAGTAACGCTGGCGCGATATGCACCAGTCCCGGGCCTCCTTGATCCAGTCGTAGAAGCGTGCACTCCCTGCCCATTCGGGGTACCACGTGACCTTTGCGACCTCTTCGAGCATCCGGTCCTTCAGGTCGGATGCTTTGAGGAACCACTGCGAGGTTGCCCTGAAGATAATCGGTGTCTTGCAGCGCCAGCAGTGGCCGTACCGGTGTACGACCTGGTCGCTTGCAAGGAGTTGATCCCCGAGTTCTTCCATGACGAGGGGATTGGCTTCCTTTACGAACAGGGATGAAAATTTCCCTCCGTCATCGGTAAAACGTCCCTCGATATCGACAGGGCAGACGATGGGAAGATTCTCCCTGCACCCCAGGACATAGTCATCCCAGCCGTGCCCTGGTGCAATATGCACCATCCCCGTGTTCTCCATGGCCACGAACTCAGCAGTAACCACCCTGTGGGGGATCTCTTCCTGCATGGGAACCTGGGTTCGCAGGGGGGAGTGGTAGGTCATGCCGCACATCTCGGTTCCCTTGCGGGTGCCGGTGATGGTGTAATCCTTGTAGCGTCCTTTCTTCAGTACCGGCTCGACCAGGTCTTCTGCAATCCAGAGGATCTCCTTCTTCCCGTCCTTCTCCGCCTCCACGCGGGCATACGAAAACTCGGGGTGCACGGCAACGGCAACGTTTGCAGGGAGCGTCCACGGGGTTGTGGTCCATATGAGAAGGGATCCGCCATCCTCCCCATCAAGGGGGAATTTCACAAATATTGACGGATCGCGCTCGTCCCAGTACTCCACCTCGGCATCCGCAATCGCCGTCGCACAGCGCGGGCACCAGTTCACCACCCGGAACCCCTTCTCAAGCATCCCCTCCTCATCTGCCCGCTTGAGCGTCCACCAGGCCGCCTCGATATATCCGGGATGCATCGTCTGGTAGGGATCATCAAAGTCCATCCAGACACCGAGGCGCCTGAACTGGTCGCTCATGACATCCTTGTTGGTGGCCGCGAATGCCCTGCAGTGATCGATGAACTGCCCGATGCCAAAACGCTCAATGTCCTTCTTTGATGAGAACCCGAGTTTCTGCTCAACGCGGACTTCAATGGGAAGGCCGTGCATGTCGTAGCCGGCCCGTGCGATCACATTCTTCCCGAGCATGCGCTGGTAACGGAGAAGACAGTCCTTTATGATCTTGTTCCACGCAGTGCCAAGATGTATGTGGCCTGTGGTATAGGGCGGTCCGTCGACAAAGAAGAAATCTTCACCCTCGCGGTGGAGGGCGAGGACCTTTTCAAAGACATTCTCTTCTCTCCAGTATGCCTGGACCGAATCCTCGATTTCGTTTGCCTGGTAACTGCTGCTGACTGCCTTCACAGAGATCCCCCGGTACATCCTCCCCAGCCGGTGGAGAGGCATACAGTCCTGTAGTATAGGTCGTGCGTTTCAAAGAAGTTTGGGAGACCTTCACGGATGATCGGGTCCCTGATGCAGGACTCGTTCGATGTTCCCGTCTCTCCCGGGATCAGCCCCGGATACCTGCAGGGCAGTGCTGTCCCACGGTGTTCAGAGAATAAAACGATCTGTCATGGAATATTCCACCACGCCAAGTACGTGAGAGAGGATCCTATAAAAATCACGTGATTGCCATTCTTGGCATACTCCTGTCATGCCAGGTTCCTTCCCAGGAATGAATCGGAAAAAATTGACACTCTTCCATTTTTTATCGCAACGGTGAAGATGCGAGCACTTTTTCTCCCCTGCAGGTTCACATTGGAAAAAGAGGTCTATCATGCCAGGGAAGGAGCATCACGGCGTGCCTGAACATGGGTGCATTGTGGGAGGAGAAGAACATTTTTCGGGAGAGATCCTTGAGGTCAGGTTTCCCTATACGGGCGAACTGGTTGCCCTGGTCCACCAGGCAACGGACGCTGACTGGGAGGATGCGATCGCATCGGCTCACCGCGGCTTTTCGCAGACCCGGCAGCTCTCATCCTTCGAACGCTCCCGTATCCTTACCCGGCTCGCTTCGGATGTCGAGGCCAGGGCAGACGAACTCGCGATGCTGATGGTCATGGAAGGGGGAAAGACCATCACGTTTGCCCGCCAGGAGGTCGCAAGGGCGGCAGAAACCCTCCGGATCTCTGCAGAAGAGGCGAAAAGGATTGGCGGCGAGGTCATCCCTCTCGACTGGACACCCGGGAACGAGGGGAGGTTCGCCATAACCAGACGCATGCCAATCGGGGTCGTGCTCGGGATCGTCCCGTTCAATTTTCCACTCAACCTCGCATGCCATAAAGTGGGCCCTGCAGTGGCCGCAGGGAACTCCATCCTCCTAAAACCGGCATCTGCAACCCCGTTGTCTGCGCTCCTGCTGGGAAAGATGCTCCTTTCCGCGGGCTTTCCAAAAGAGGCGCTGGGCGTGCTGCCATGCCCCGGCAGGCAAGCTGGAGAGATCGCGGCAGATCCCCGCATTGCATTCGTAACATTCACGGGAAGCCCTGACGTGGGGTGGAAACTCAGGAGCGACGCAGGGAGAAAACCGGTCGCCCTCGAGCTTGGCGGGAGCGCACCTGTCATCGTCCATTCCGATGCGAACCTCCCGTATGCAGTATCCCGTATCCTCACCGGAGGCTTTGTCAACGCAGGGCAGGTCTGTATATCTGTTCAGAGGGTCTTTCTCCACCGTGATATCTATGGGAAAGCCTGCCAGGCGTTATCTGATGGTGCTGCTGCAATCAGGGCAGGCGATCCCAGGGACGAAAAAACAATTATCGGCCCCATGATCACACGCGAGGCTGCAGAGAGGGCACGTGCAACAATCCGCGAGGCTGAAACCCAGGGTGCGAAGATCCTCGTGGGCGGCACTGCAGAGGGGAACCTCTTTTCTCCCACCATCCTTGCCGGAACCACGCAGGACATGCGGGTCAACCGCGAGGAGATCTTTGCGCCTGTCATCACGCTCACGCCCTACGATACGTTTTCTGATGCGATAGCGATGGCCAACAGTGTTGCATATGGGCTGCAGATCGGAATCTTCACCCAAGATATCGGGAGGATCCTTGAGGCTCATACACATGCGGAGTTCGGAGGCGTCGTGGTAAATGATATCCCCACGTTCCGGGTAGACCACATGCCATACGGGGGAGTAAAAGGATCCGGCCTCGGGAGGGAAGGGCCCCGGTATGCCATCGAGGAGATGACGGTGCCGCGTCTCCTCGCGTTCAATCCTGCAGGCGGTGCGGTGTGAACTGCGCCGGATCTCCCGTGCAGGTTGCGGTGATCGGACCCTCCACTGCAACGGATGCCGAGAATATGGCTGCGGAAGAGATCGGAGGGATCCTTGCGGAGGGCGGGGCCATCCTCATATCCGGAGGACTTGGCGGAGTGATGGAAGCTTCATGCCGGGGAGCGAAGAAAAAAGGGGGATTCACGGTCGGGATACTCCCCAATACGGGGAGTGGAAATTCGTATCTTACGGTTCGGGTGAGAACCGGGATCTCCCATGCAAGGAACATCCTTGTCGTGGAAAGTGCGGATGCCGTCATTGCGGTGGGAGGGGCGTATGGCACGCTCTCGGAAATTGCCATCGCATTAAAAACGGGAAAACCTGTATTCGGATACATGTCCTGGGAGATAGAGGGAGTCGAGCCCTGCACAACACCGGCGGAGGCGGCGATCAGGGCACTTGCCGCAACACGCCGGTGATCGAATCGTCGTACCCTCCGAGATTGTTCAGGACCTCCTTGAACTGGGGTGACCGTATGGCACTGACGATGGCATGGATCCTGGGATCCTCCATGTGTTCCCTCCGGATCGCAATCTCGTACCGCTCCTGTGCAACCGGGACAAACGGGAGTCCCAGTGCGTGTGCGGCCGAATACACGCATAACCCGGCGTCTGCCTCACCGGTTTTCACCGCAAGTGCCACACCGATGTGAGTGGTTGCCTCGCGATCGTAGCCCGGAATTTCGTCCTTAGAGATACCACGGAGTTTCAGTTCATGATCAAGGAGCATCCGTGTACCTGATCCTTTCTGGCGATTTATGAATGACCTTCCCGGGAGGTCTTCTAACGAGAAGCCTTCGCGGGAGACGATGCCCTGCTCTCTCCCTGCAACACAGATCAGGCTGACCTCCTCCCTTGGCAGGTATTTTTCCAGGAAGGGGATATTGTAATCACCATTGGGCGCGAGAAGGTGAATCGGCGCTGCATGGCAGTCGTTCCGCTTGAGAGCGATAAGACCCCCCATGCTCCCGACGTGGTTTGAATGGAGTTCCACATGCTCGCGCCGGACAAGTTCTGCAAGGTGGTCGAGGACAGGGTCATGGCTTCCGGTCACAAGGATGGATTCCTCTGCCTGGACCTCACTGACGTTGAGAGTAACCGGGACCGTTTCACCCGCCTCATACCCCTCGAGCGAGGAGATGATGCGGAGGTATGCGTTCGACCTGACCGCACTCATCTGCACACCCGATCCCCTGGAGAGGGGGGTTGCCACCCATGATGGGCCGATCCGCCCTACAGAGAGGAGCACGAACTCGTCGGTTCCCGCGTCCGAATGGAGTGTCGATGTAAGCCGGGCTGAAATGATGCCCGGCTCGGGAACCGGGATTCCTGAAATCCGCACAAGCGGGGTTGCGATCTCCCTGAGCACCGTGAGGGCGGAGAGGGGGTATCCCGGCATTCCAAGTACGGGAATGTTCCCAATTTTCCCGAGTATGACCGGTTTTCCCGGCTTGATGGCGACACCATGGACAAGCACCTCTCCGAGTTCTGCAATCACGTCCGCCGTGTAGTCTTTTGTCCCTGCGGATGACCCTGCCGAGATAATGACAAGGTCATTCTCTTTTGCAGCCTTCTGCACTATGCCCCTAATCACATCCGGTTGATCCGGGGTGAGCGGATACCGGGTGCACTCTCCTCCGAGGGATGTGAGCCAGGATGCCGCCATCCGGGTGTTGCTCTCGACAACCTGGCCCGGCCCAGGCTTCGTACCCGGTAACACCAGCTCGCTCCCTGTGGGTATGAGCCCTGCACGGAATCCAAGGACGGGCATTTCCGTCACACCATACGCAGCGAGTGCCCCTATATCCGATGGCCTGATCCGATGCGATGAGGGGACTACCATCTCCGATTCTGCAATATCTTCGCCTGCAGGACGGACATGCTGCCAGGGGCTTGTCGGTTTGCGGATGGTATAGGTGGTTCCCTCAACCCATACATCCTCGATCATGATGACGGCATCATACTCTCCGGGCACCACGTTTCCCGTGTTGATCCGCGTGGCGTCAGGGAGCGTGACGGGGGACTGCTCGCTCGCACCGAGTGTATCTTCGCTCCTGACCGCGATTCCATCCATGGCAGCAAGATGCACCTCAGGTACTGAGTACGTGGCAAACACCGGGCGGGCGGTGATCCTGCCTGCAGATTCCTCGAGCGGGATCATCTTCACCGAGAGAGGGATAGGAATCTGTGCGAGGACAGCGAGCGCTTCGTCGAGTTTTTTCACCGAGAGGTAGCGTGTTACCAGGTGATCACCTCGACCTCGGCTCCCTTCTCAATCCCTTCGCTACCTGCCGGGATCCTGAGTATCCCGTCGCTCTGAACGAGTGTATTCAGGAGTCCGGATTTCCCAAAGAGCGGGATAGCATGCTTTCCATCCAGTTTTACACGGATATAATCCTCGCGTCCCCTGGTAGAGGGGATATTCTGGGTGAGTATGGCACTCCTGGTGCATTCGGTCCGGCGTATCTCCCCTGACATTACTGACAGGAGCGGGCGTCCTATCCTGTCGAGCACCACGAGTGCAGAGGCAGGGTGTCCAGGCAGCCCGAGTACGGGTTTTCCCATGCACCGGCCTATAATGGTGGGTTTTCCCGGGGCAATCGCAACCCCATGGACCAGGACTTCACCGCATTCTGCGATCAGATCGGCACAGAGATCCCGTTCGTCTTTTGAACTGCCCCCTGACAGGATCACTGCATCATTCTCCCCCAGTGCCAGATGAAGGATCTCCCGGAGGATCTCGCGTTCATCCTTCACAATACCATACAGGTGGGGTGTGCACCCTGCAGCCCGGAGGTATGCCCCCAGCATCACGCTGTTACTGTCCCGGATCTCGCTTCCGGACGGTCTTTTATCGACGGTGATGAGCTCGTTCCCAGTCGAGATCACACCAATGCGGGGGATGCTGCAGACGGGAACGATACTACAGCCGACTGCGGCAAGGACACCGATATCGGGCGGAGAGAGCCTCCTGCCCTTCGTGATAGCCGCTGTTCCTTTGGTGAAGTCCTCTCCCCTGCGGATACAGTTCTCTCCGCTGGCAACGGGGCGTTTTACCAGCACCTGGTCGTCGATGGTCTCCGTGTGCTCGATCATCACAACGGCATCTGTTCCCTCCGGGAGTTCGCCTCCCGTGGGGATGTATGCACATTCACCTTCTGCGAGAGAGATGGTGGGGGTGGTACCCATCCGAATTGTTCCGGAACGCGTGAGCAGTGAGGGGATTGTCTCAGCGGCGCCCACGGTATCCGAGGCCCGGACGGCATACCCGTCGACTACAGACCGGTTGAAACCCGGGATGTCGATATCTGCAGAAATATCACGTGCGAGCACCCTGTTCACAGCTTCGGCAAGGGGGATATTCTCCTCTCCGGGAGGATTCGCAATGCTGCATCCGATCCGTATTGCCTCTTCGACAGGTATGGTGCGAAGGAAAAGATTCATTTAAAGCAGCCAAGCTGGCAGGCGCGGATCTTCACCCCATGGCTGTTGCAATACCCGGCAATATCTTTCTTGGCAATTGTGTATTTTTCAGATATCGCAAAAGCCTCCGGGCACTTGATCTCTTTCTCGATACCTTCAGCTTCGAATGCCTTGCGGATCTTCTCTTCGTCCATGGTGTATTTATATGTAAACTGGTCACTTTAAACTCGCTGTTAGTAATCAATTTTAGTAAACATCATTACCTGTGCTTCCCTGTTCAATGCAAATATTGTTCACGGCAGGTGGGGAAGGCAGTTCGTCATATTCCATTATTGTTTGTTTCGAAGAACGATTGCGGTAAAAGATCTGCCGAAGCCTGAGATGAACAATACTCGCAGAAATCATCATCAATCGATTGAGCATTTCAAGTGTATCAGGGATTCAACAGAAATTGCGTCACTCACGCAATGGTGTAAGGTATTAAAATGGACATGCCAAAGCCATTTTCATTGTAGAAAATAAGGTGGTCAGGATCTCCTGGATACCAGGAGGAAGCCTGCGGCTGCAATGCTAAGTACTACGATTCCCAGGGAGAATGGGGACTTTGTTGGTACAGGCGTGGGTGCGGGGTTCAGGGTTGCATACAGATCCACGGTCTGTCCCTTTGCAGGGTACCCGGTTACAGGTGACGTAAACGGCAGGTATCCCTCTTTCGTGACGGTGTAGGTGCTGTATGGTGTTCCGGTTGTATACACCTGCACGCTCAGGATGCCGTTTGTGATGACACCCTGGTACGTGTTGTCGAACATGACAGTAGCGCCGTCAACATTTGAGTGCACGGTATACCACCCGATATCGCCCCCGATCACGGGTGCCTGGGTTGGCTGCGCTGGGTTGAGCGTGGCATAGAGATCGAACGTCTCTCCTTTTCCGGGCACTCCGTCGATAGAATCACTGAATGTGGTATACCCGTCCTTTGTTACGGTATAACTTTTATACGGTGTTCCGGTCGTATACGCTTCCACATACAGGACACCTCCCTGGATTTCACCCTTGGGCTGGCCGTCGAAGTACACTGTTGCGCCATCGACATTGCAATGAACTGCGTACCAGGCACGGTCACCGCCAATGACCGGCTGAGCCCCTGCAGGAATGATCCCGATGAAGAATCCTGCGATCAAGCAGAGTAAAAGAACGTTTCGTGAGATTGACATACCTAACCTCCTTATGAGGGATGATGTTCTCACATCCGTGATGATAATACCTCCCATCGAGAACCTGCATTAGACCTTTTATAAGTAATCAGGCTCCATTTTGAGCCCCAAAAGAACTAAAGTCTTATTATTTTCCGGATATTTAATAGTGTCCTTATGCACGTGAAGGCTCCAGAATGCGCTTTGTGCGCATCCCTCATGATAAGATCCTACATACGGCCCACGATGCCAGACCATAAACAGCGGCTAGCTCCTGTTGGCTGGTGGTGTCCGATCTGCTGCAGCTTCAAGAATGACGAATAAAATCTGTAAGGGTAAAGGAATCTCCTTTCACCCTTACATACTCAACTGCCTTACCTAAACATCTTTAAGATGACCGCTGCGCATGCTGCGATGATGACGGCAATAATACATGCGATCAATATCTTAGATATGATTTCAGCCATTTCATGACCTCCCTCCTTTAGTGCAGAAAAATCATAGGAAAGTAAGCCAAAATTCGAAGGGCGCTTAGAAGCTATTATTACCCCGAAGTGCCACAACTACATTTGGTTGTTGTTCAACTGTATTTCCTACCGGGTGACAGCCCGATAGGAAACCTTTCCTGACAGATTTACTGCCTAGATAAACCTTGTACTTCCGTGAAAAAATATTTGTTGATCTGCCCGCAATTACCCGTCTAGAATGGCGACATTTTCAGGAAAAACATCATAATTTTTCTTGGGATTGTACGTAATGAAGATCCTCATATGAGATGTGCTGATAGGAATCAGGTGCTTTCATGTGAGGAGAATGCCATCTGATAATCACGAATCCTGATGTGCAATGAAGATATCACTGGTTAGTTCCCGGCAGGATCCGGGGGGATCCACGATACACAGCGCCCTCCTCGGGCTCCTTTCCAAACCCCATCAACCCTATGCTCTCGAGAAGCACGAACTTTCTCACTGCCATGTCAGGGACCGCCTGATCTACCAGGACAATATCGACCGGGAGCTGGATTCAGATCTTATCATCTTCCTCTCCCGGCATTCATCAGTGAATCCCGTCCCGGTCCTGACCGTACATGTGACGGGGAACATCACGACTGCGGACTTTGGGGGAAGCGAACGCGTGCTCGCTTTTGCTGCTCCCGGGTGGATGCACGCGATTCTCAGGGGTCTTCATACACGCAGGCCTGAGGGATACCGTGTTGCGTATGAGGTCACCCACCACGGGCCGTCGGATCTTGCCACCCCCTCGCTCTTTGTCGAGGTGGGCAGCACCGAAAAAGAATGGCGGGATGAAGTGGCAGGAATCGCGGTTGCACAAACCGTGCTCACTGCCGATCCTGACAGGAGCATCCCCCTGATAGGATTCGGGGGAACGCACTATGCTGCCCGGCAGACCCACATCTCCCTGAACAGCCGGGGTGCATTCGGTCATATTGCCCATTCAAGGGAGGTACCATCACTTGATGCCGACATGATCAGTCAGATGTGGGAAAAGACCGGTGCCGTCGCAGCGTATGTTGACAGGAAAGCCATCCCCGGAAAAGACCTTGCGAACCTTGATGCACTGATCAGGAGCTGCAACCTGCCAGTTCTGTCGGAAGGGGACCTGATACACTTCGGGGACCTCTCGTGGAACACATACCAGGCTATCCTGTCCCTTGCAGACCAGATCCTGCCGGGATGCAGGGTCGCGATGCATGGCCAGTGTCCCGACGGGAAGCCTGTCCGGACAGACCTTGATCAGGTGCTTTTGGAGGAGGCATTGAGATGCAATACCAGGGAGTTCCTTGAAGGGCTTGACACCATACCGCTGGCCCGCCTCTCAACAGGGAAAAAGCCTATTTGGCCTTCTTTCATCACCATCGAAGAGATTCATCGAATTGTACTGCATGATTTAATAAGCTTATGCGTAAACATCATACGTAGAGGGGAAAGTACGTTCGTTGCGGGTGACCACCTGACCATCAACAGGCGCAGATTTGACCCCGAAAGGGCCCGGGATCTTGGACTTCCTCCAGGACCCCTGTACAGTCAGCTGAAGAATGGCTCTACCGTGTGCATCGGTGACCTGGAGATCACCCCTGAGATGGTCCAGACTAGCAGCGAAACAACAATCCACATTCCGGGACTGGAGAAGTATCTATGAGGTCGATCGTTGAAGAAGCGCTGACCCGGGTGAGGGACGACTCACCGGAAAACATGAAGAATCCCGAGGATCTTGACCAGATTCTCAATGAGTTAAAGACGGAGATCGCCGTGATAGGATGCGGGGGCAGCGGCTCCAATACCATCACCCGTATGAAGGAGGAAGGAATCCACGGAGCACGCCTCGTGGCAATCAACACCGATGCCCAGCACCTCTCCCGGACTGTTGCAGATACCAGGATCCTCATCGGAAGGCAGAGGACACGCGGCCTCGGGGCGGGATCCATACCCCAGATCGGCGAAGAGGCAGCCCTTGAGAATGAGGAGGAGATCAAAAAGGCAGTCAGCGGGTGCGACATGGTCTTTATCACTGTCGGCCTTGGCGGAGGGACAGGAACGGGTGCTGCACCGATCGTTGCGAAGTCAGCCCGTGATGAAGGTGCACTTACCATCGGCGTGGTGACCCTTCCCTTTACTGCCGAGGGTGTGATCCGCATGGAAAATGCCGAGGCCGGGCTTGAGCGGCTTCGGGATGTGGCGGATACGGTCATCGTCGTCCCGAATGATCGTCTCCTCGAGGTTGTCCCAAAGCTCCCCCTGTACGCCGCATTCAAGGTTGCTGACGAAGTCCTCATGAGGGCAGTCAAGGGCATCACCGAACTGATTACCCTTCCCGGGCTCGTCAACCTGGACTTCGCAGATGTCCGCACTGTCATGGAGCGTGGGGGTGTTGCGATGATTGGGGTAGGCGAGAGTGAGAGCGAGGAGAAGGCCGCTGATTCCGTTAAAAAAGCCATACGCTCTCCGCTCCTCGATGTGGATATCTCGGGAGCGAATGCGGCCCTCGTCAACGTGATAGGAGGGCCGGACATGACCATGGAGGAGGCCGAGGGCGTGCTCCAGGAGGTCTACAACCGTATCGCACCTGATGCGCGGATCATCTGGGGAGCCCAGATCGACCCCAATATGCAGAATAAAATGCGCACGATGCTGGTGGTGACAGGGGTACGGTCGCCACAAATATATGGTAGGAACGAAAAAATTACCCCAAAAGTTCAGAAGCAATTTGAGATAGACTTTTTGAAGTGAGTTCCATGGAAATTGCCAAACCGGATGTGAAATTCAATATCAACGAGGAGCTTTTCAGGAAATACTGGAGGATCCTCAAACTTGCAAGGACTCCGAAACGCGAGGAGTTCCAGAAAATTGCGCTGGTAGCTGCAGCAGGCGTCCTCATCGTGGGCCTGATCGGATTCATCATATACGAGCTGATGCTCCTTCTCCCATGATGGATATGGAAGTGCAACCCAACCGCATTTTTGCCATCAAGACTACTTCAAAGCAGGAACGGACGGTTGCGGATAATATCAAGAAGGCCATCGAGACGGGAGCAACTGACATCCAGGTCGTCGCCATTATTGTCCCTGATGAACTGAAGGGCTATGTCCTTGTCGAGACCCCTGAGAGCCTGCCACGCATCGAGCAGCTGGTAGAGAAGGTTGCCCATGCGCGCACGGTAATCAGGGGAGAGACTTCCCTCTCGGAAGTGGGGCACTTCCTCGTGCCCAAACCGATCGTGAGCGGTATCTCTGAGGGGACTATTGTCGAGATGATAGCAGGACCCTTCAAGGGAGAAAAAGCCGTCGTGAAGCGGATTGACACGGGCAAGGAAGAGATCACGGTCGAGCTGTACGAGAGCGTGCTCCCCATCCCCATCACGGTCAGGGGAGACAATGTCCGGGTCGTCGACAAGGGAGAAGGGAAGTAATCCCATCCTTCTCTCCATCATTCTGGTATACCTTTAAGTCAGCCAGAGTCAACCTTATTTACCCACGCTGAGTCCCGTTACGGGACAGCATGGTGATACAGCTATGGCAGAAGTGGTCGAGGTATTAGTACCTGGAGGCAAGGCAACCGCAGGTCCACCCCTGGGTCCAGCCCTGGGACCTCTCGGCATCAACGTGAAGGCAGTCGTCGACGAGATCAACCAGAAGACCGGCAGCTTCAACGGCATGCAGGTCCCTGTGAGGGTCGAAGTAGATGACAAGAGGAACTTCACGGTGAGCGTGGGAATTCCACCCACAACCGCCCTCATCAAGAAGGAGGTCGGGGTCGAGAAGGGATCTCCGGAACCCAACATCAAGAATGTTGGAGACCTGCCTATCGAGGCCGCTGTCAGGATTGCCCGTATGAAGGCAGGTGACATGCTCTCCTATGACCTCAAGCATGGGGTCAAGGAAGTGGTAGGCACCTGCGTGAGTATGGGTATCACCGTCGATGGAAAGAGGCCCAAGGAGGCACTCTCCGCAATCGACGCTGGAACCTACGACACGCTCCTCGTGGAATAGACGAGAGAGAACCATAGAAGATCAGTATGGTCGCGAACTATGGAGGAAATAGATGGTTGAAAGGGCAAAGATAATTGATGCCGTAAAGACGGCTATCGAAAAAGCGCCTGAAAGGAAATTCTCTGAGAGCGTAGATATTACCGTCAATCTCAAGAATATCGACATGGCGCAGCCCAAAAATCGTATTGATGAGACGATACTCCTTCCCCATGGTATTGGTAAAAAGGTCGGCATCGCCGTTCTTGGCAAGGGCGATATTATCACCCAGGCCAGGGAAGCCGGCGTTGACCTGGTCATCGGACCTGAAGAAATCGAGAGGCTTGGCGGGGCTCCAAGGGAAGCCCGGACTGTTGCCAGCACGTACCGTTTCTTCCTCGCCGAGACCAGTGTGATGCCCCAGGTAGGTCGTTTCCTTGGTCCACGTCTGGGACCAAGAGGCCGTATGCCTACCCCGATACAGTCAGGGACGGATATCAAACCCATGGTAGAACGTCTCCGGAATTCGGTGAAGATACGCACGAAGGACAGGAAAACGTTCCACGTCAAAGTGGGATCCACCGGGATGCCCCCCGAGCAGATCGCCGAGAATATCGATGTCGTGCTGCGAAGGGTCGAATCTGTCCTGGAACAGGGCTCCATGAACATCAGGTCTGTCTTTGTGAAGACTACCATGGGGCCGGCGCAGAGGCTGGTGTAAATGGCACTGTATACTCATCACCTTCCCGCATGGAAGAGGAGAGAAGTCGAGGATATCAAGTCCGACGCAGGGAAATACTCCCTCGTGGGCCTGGTTGACATGTACGGTATCCCCGCCAGCCAGTTACAGCAGATCCGCCGGAACCTGAAGTCCACCGCAAAGATCAAGATGACCCGGAACACCCTCATCCGTCATGCATTTGACGAGATGGGCGGTTCGCACGCGGAACTCGCCGGGCATATCTCCGGGCATTCGGCGCTTATCTTCACGAACGATAATCCGTTCAGGCTCTACAAGGCACTGGAGAAGACCAAGACCAAGATGGCTGCAAAGCCCGGTGAAAAAGCCCCCGATGACATCGTAGTCGAGAAAGGGCCGACGAGTTTCAAGCCGGGCCCAATCGTTGGAGAACTGCAACAGGCAGGGATCCCCGCCGCTATCGAGGCCGGAAAGGTCAAGATCCGGGAGACACGAACCGTCGTAAAGAAGGGAGAGACCATCAGCCCGAAACTTGCTGATGTCCTTTCCAAGCTTGATATCAAGCCTATGGATGTCGGCCTCTTATTGCAGGCTGCACTCTTCGAAGGTGACGTGTATGAGCCGTCTGTTCTTGCAATCGACGAGGACCTGATATACAGCCAGATGACCCTGGCAGCATCGCAGGCCTTCAACCTCTCGGTCAACGCGGTGATATTCACGAAGGATACCGCAGCGCCGCTGGTCGAGAAAGCTGCAAGGGAAGCCCGCGGACTTGCAATTGAAGCCGATGTCTATGCAAAAGACGTCATTGATGCGATTATTGGAAAAGCCTATCGAGAAAGTTACACCCTCCAGAGCATGGTTGGGGGTAAATAAGAGACACGAAAAACGAGGTAATTGAGATGGAGTATATCTATGCTGCCCTTCTCCTGCACAAGGCAGGCAAAGGGGTCAAGGAAGAGAACGTAAAAGCAGTCCTGACTGCTGCTGGTATCGCCGTTGATGAAGCCCGCATAAAGGCCATGGTTGCAGCCCTCGAAGGTATCAACATCGAGGACGCAATCAGCAAGGCAGCAGCAGCTCCTGTTGCGGTTGCCGCTGCCGCTGCCCCTGCAGGAGCAGCCCCGGCAGCTGCTGCTGCTGCAGAGCCGAGCGCTGAAGAAAAGAAGGAAGAGGAAGAGAGCGGCATGGCAGGGCTCGGTGCCCTGTTCGGCTGATTCCAACCCCTTTTCTCTCCTGTTTGAATGTTCGATACACCCTGTACATGTATTCCAGATCTTTTCTCCGGCTTCTCCGCGTGTAGATTCTGAACTATTCAACTGTCTGGAGATTTTCCTGGCATGTGGGGCAGAACCATCGTTTCTGCCGGCTCATATCGTCGAGGAGGAGAGGGTTGAACATGATGCATTCGGCATTCTGGCAATGTGCAAGGCCCAGCAGGTGACCCACTTCGTGGGCTGACTCCTTCACCAGGCGATCAAGGAGATCTTCATCACAGGACGCCTTCCCGTAAAATTCACTGTCCATCCTGGCAGTGGACACGACGGCGTTCCCGGTCGTGCGCCGGGCAAGTCCGAAGAGATATTCATCGCACGACCGGCAGAGATCGTCCGATACGACGAGGAGAATCAGGTCTTTTTCTCCAGAACGTTTTTTATAAAGGTCCAGGGAGTCGAGAAGAACAGTTGCATTGGTCTGCTTTCTGGAAGGGATAAAGCCGCTCACGACAACAGGGCTTTCACATACGCGGGACCGGATCGGAAGAAGCGGGTTGAGATCCCTCAAAAAGGCTGATTGTATCCCCGAAGGGGCCGCTTCATCCCAAAAGATAAGCAGGTCCATCTCTCACTATATCTTGGGATGGCGGGGCTTAAACGTATTGAGCGGTGTATTGCTGAATATATCATAGGAAATTACGGGAACGTAGCAGAAATCGGCGTTGGCGAGAATCTGGACGCGGCGGTTCTCATCAGGGATGCTGGCATCCCGGTATTCTGCACCGATTTGCGGAACCTGCCACCAGTACCAGGGCTGAAGATCGTAAAGGATGACATCTTCTCTCCTGACATCTCCCTCTACAGGCGTGTGGACCTCATGTATTCAATCCGACCGCACGAGGAGATGATCCCCCCCCTGATCCGGGTGGCAAAGGAGGTTGATTGTGACCTGCTCGTATACCATCTTGGCTTTGAATGCTGCGGAGACGGGGGTGAGCTGATAGAGTGCGGCGTTGTCCTGCACCGCTATTACCGGGGTCAGAATCCTTCAAAGAGTGTCTTCTGATTCGCAGGGGATGCCTTCTCCTGCCTGGGATCAGGTGGCGGAGGATCTCTTTTTTCCAGGGGGATCTCCTGCTGCCCCGTGTGCCCATCTGCCTTCCGCTTCGTTTTCACCTTTGTTTCTTTCTCCCTCCTGGTCTCTCTCTCTTTTTCTTCGGATGCGAGTATTTTCGCGACAGATGCTGATCTGCTCCGGTCATGAATAAAAAGATCCAGCTCGTCACTGTCGAGAGAAAAATCCCTGGCATACGTGAGCGGATCTTTGTCGATCACCATGGCCAGGGGAGACATGTACGTCTCTTTGAGGGTCCGCTGTGGCATATGCAGGGATGATGCGACTTTCCTGACCATGGATGCCCTGACCGCTTTCTGCTTCTGATAGGCTGACATTCTCCTCCAGCGTTCCGGTGCGGTGATCCGGGAATGGAGTCCACGCCTGGCGGTTACTCTCGCCACTCCAAGGACCATAAGGGCTGTGGCATATCGCCACAGCACGTGGTACTGCTGGCGGTACGTGAAGCCCAGGTATTCGTCGGCCCGGGAGAGAGAAGTGTATGCCGATTCACGGGGAGCGGCATCGTCGATCCCGGTAAGGTTTGCCTCTATCCACTGAAGAAGGGTATCAGGAGTCTCGTCGACCGCATAGGCCATGGAGAGGAGAGTGTCGGCAGGCGTCGTGCCATACAGCGCAATAACCAGGTCAAAGATCGATGAACGTTCATCCTTCCGTGACGGCAGAATGTTCTCATCAATGCGGTCTCGTCCGGTTGCGGACGCGTAGAGGATGTTGACCGCCGCTCTCATGTCACCGTGTGCCCTTTCAGCAATGGAGCGGAGTCCATCCTCGCTGCATGAGATCTTCTCTGCCGCACAGATATACCGGAGACGGGGTGCGATGGAACGAGCCGGGAGAGCCTTGAACTGTATGCCCTCGCAGCGGGAGCGAATCTCTCCCGGGATAGCATACAGATCGTTCGCGATAAGGATGATCGGCTGGAGCGAGTGTTTCAACAGCTCGAGTATGGCTCTCGCTCCTCCCCTGTCAGCGGTCCCGTGCAGGTTGTCAGCTTCATCGATGATGATCAGCCTCCTCGAAGCCCCTGTCAGGCTCCCCGAGGTGCTGCTGCTCCCGGCAACCCGGTCGATGACAGCCTTTGTCCGCTGATCACTTGCGTTGAGCTCGATAATCTCCCAGTGCATGTCATTGCCGAGAGCGTGTGCGCTGGAGGTCTTTCCGGTTCCGGGTTTTCCATAGAGGATGAGCGGCTTCTTTTCCCGGCTCCATGTCCTGGCCCATTCAAGCATCTGGTGCAACGCAGTGCTGTTGCCCACCACTTCGTCGAGGTGGGAAGGCCTGTATTTCTCCCCCCAGTCCATGCCTTTTCTTTGGAGCCTCGCATCAAATAAATTATCACTGATGATGCCCCAATGAGATACTACAAACCGGTTCTTCTATCTCCATGGTGCTGACACACGTATCCACGGCAACGATCGCCGCCGTGGTAAGAGAATACGAGGGAGTAAAGAGAAAACAGGCCATTGGCGAGATGGTCAGAGCAGTCCGGATCGAGAGTTCCGGTGTGCTGGCATCGTTCGGGGAGGATGCTGCGGTCATCGAGCACGGTGAAGAGGCTCTCCTTCTTGCTGCTGACGGAATCTGGAGCCGCCTCATGGAAGCGGATCCTTACTGGGCGGGCTATTGTGCGGTGCTTGTCAATATCCACGATATTGCGGCAATGGGCGGACGGCCTCTTGCCATGGTGGATGTCTTCTCAATATCGGACACCAATATTCAGAAGAAAGTCATCTCCGGAATGCATGACGCATCGCTCCAGTTCGGCGTGCCAATCGTCGGCGGACACCTCCATCCTGATACGCCCTACAGTGTCATCGATGTGGCTATCCTCGGCTGTGCCCCCCGTGATGCAGTGATTTACTCGGATACTGCTCGGGAGGGAGATGTCGTCATCGTCGCAGTGGATCTCAATGGCCGGGTTCACCCCTCATGCGCCCTCAACTGGGACTCGGTAACCATGAAGACCCCCGACGAGGTTCGAAATCAGATCCGGGTCCTCGAGGGTCTTGCCCGGGATCACCTGGTGAGCGCCGGAAAAGATATCAGCAATCCCGGGGTCATCGGAACGCTTGGCATGCTCCTTGAGGTGAGCGGAAAGGGAGCAAGTATCGAACTCGATCGGATCCCCATGCCCGACATGACTGCACATGGTATGACCTTCGAACAATGGGTTAGGATCTACCCTGGTATGGGATTTGTCCTCACCGCCGCTCCTGGTAGTGTCCCTGAGATCTGCCGGCGTTTTCACGATGTAAAGATGACTGCCTGCGTTGTAGGAGAGGTAAATAGGAGCAGGACGCTCCAGATCGTGCTCGGCGACCAGAAATCTCAGGTATTCGACTTTGACAAACACGGCATCATGCGTCTCTTCTCCGACGATGGTTCATGACGCCAGGGTTGATCGGAATCGGTGTTGGGGAAGAATTTGGGAAAATTGTTCAGAGCATCCCCCGTTCACGCTGTGCATCGAGGACCGTCTGTTACTGTTCTCCGGGGACCTTCTCTGGCAATGAAGGTGTGGTATGGAAGGAAGATCCCTTCCCGGAAGAGGCACTCGTCCAGGATCTCTTCCTCGGGAGACTGGCAGCAGCAGTGAGAGGCACCCTCCCCTCAAATTCCACGCTTGCAGCACTGAAACGGATCGCAGGGGTGGATCACCTTGAAAGAGCAGCACTCCTGGAGACGGCCGCAGGAACGCAGTTCCTCCTCGCACCTGTCGGGGTTGACGAAGGATGGACGGTCGACGAGAAGGTATCACTGGTCATCCATGCGAGAAGACTGGCCGGGCATCTGGGGCTCTCGGGGGATGTTGCCATTCTGTCGGGTGGACGGCTTGGAGATGCCGGGAGACATTGGCGTGTCGATAAGAGTCTTGCGGATGCCGAGGCTGTTGCAGGAATTACAGGGGCACGCCATTTCCAGATCCTGATTGAAGATGCTATTGAATCCTCGTCTGTCATTCTTGCGCCTGATGGCATCTCTGGCAATTTAATCTTCCGGACACTGGTATTTCTCGGATCGGGAGAAGGACATGGCGCACCTGTCATGAATATCGAGAGAATTTTTGTGGATACTTCGCGCGTCACACCGGATTACGCGAATGCCCTGAATCTTGCGGATGCCTTATCGGAACACTAATCTGCAATATTTTTCTTCTTTTTCAATTTCAAAAGAAAAACAAAGGAATAATGGAAAGAACGGCGTGATTATCGACTTCACCGTAATAGTGCCGCAGATTCACGGAAAACAATATCGGAGGATAATTTATGCAGAAATCACGAAATCTTTAAATATTCGCCGATACATTTTTTGACTTGAGGTAAAATACAATGGCAGATTTACCTATTGCTGCAGTTGTGAGAATTGCCAAGAAAAATGGTGCTGAAAGAGTGGGCAGCGATGCCGCTGCTGTGCTGGTAACGAAGGCTGAAGAGTATATCGCGAACCTGACGAAGGAAGCCAACCGGCTTGCACTTCACGCAGGCAGAAAGACGATCAAGGAAGAGGACGTAGAACTGGCGGCAAAATCCGCATAATACTCCCCTTCCTGAATTACTCCACAAATCTGCAGCAGAAACGAAAATCAAGGTGGCAAAAAAATCCTTTCTGAACGTTTCTCCTAGGCGTGCCTGCTCAAAGGTAAACTTTCAATATTGCTATTGTACTTGATAACAGTATGCTGTGCATAGGTGATTGGCGAAGTCATTTTTAGGTACCTGATCTACTCTTTCATGCCCTCAGAGCAGGGCATAACCAGGGGGACACTGATGACAGGAACGCTGCAGTGTTTGGCAGAAAAGGCCAGGCCGGACATCATCCAGTCAATCGCAGATCTGGAAAAAAAGGGACAACCTGCAGTTGAATATCTCATTCTTGCCCTCAACGACGAGGACAAGAGGGTCAGGATTGCTGCTGCCCGGGCTCTTGGCGAGATAGGCGACAATCGCAGCATCGGACCTCTTATCGCGATGCTTGGGGATAAGGACAGGGACATCAGGTTTATTTCGGCCCTGAATCTCGGAAAAATCGGTGATTTCCGGGCAATAGAGCCGCTTACCAGGGCATGCGCTGACGAGCACTGTTTCGTCCGCATCACCGCAAAGGAAGCCCTCAACCGGCTTTCATTCAACGGAAGAAGTGAATAACCATTTTTTCATCATAAAAAAATCCAGTGGTGTGAATGACCCCTCCTGTATGCAGGGGCATCATCATCATATCCTTCCCAAGTGTCACTTCAGAATGATCCCTTGAGGCTGGGGATCTGATCAGCATCGTGCCCGATACGAATCGCTGCTCCGAGCGCAAGGCCGAATGCCTTGAAGAGGGCTTCACACATGTGGTGGTCATTCTTTCCTTCCATCGAGAGATGGGCGGTAATTCCTCCTCTCACGCACAGGCTGTAGAAGAAGTGTTCGAATATCTCCCGTTCCACACCGCCAACGCGGGGGTGGGAGAATGCCCCGCGGAATACGAGGTACCCTCTTCCACCCAGGTCGATGGCAACTGTTGCGAGCGCTTCATCCATGGGGACCATGGCATGGGAAAACCTGGTAATACCCCTCCCCTCTCCAATGGCCTCTCTGAATGCCTGGCCGAGGACAATTCCCGTATCCTCTATGGTATGATGGGAATCAACCTCAAGGTCTCCTTGTGCGGTGAGTGAGAGGCCGAAATGGCCGTGCCTCGCCATTGATGTGAGCATGTGGTCAAAAAATGCGATCCCGGTCGAGACCTCTCCATCAACCGGATTGTCAAGATCGAGGATGATCTCGATCGAGGTCTCCCGGGTCTCCCGATGATTCTGAACGCGCCTCATTGTGCTGCCTCCATCGCTTCCTGTAATGTGATTTTTCCGCTGTACAGGGCAGAACCGAGTACCGCCCCGTGCGATCCAAGATCTTTCAAAATCCTGATATCGTCGCCTGAGGAGACCCCTCCTGCAACCGTGACCGGCAGATGGGTCCGTTGTAACAGCCGGGATATGGGTTCCGGATCGATGCCCGCCTGAAGCCCCTCCACATCGACGTTCGTGAAGAGGAGCGAACCTGCTCCCATATGTTCAAATTGTTCTGCCCATACAAGATAGTCTCCCTCACGCTTCTGCCACCCCTCGGTGGTTATCTCCCCGCCTTTCGTGTCGACACCCGCCATGATCCTTTCACTGCCGAATTCCCTGCTCAATTCGTGCAATACCGTGGGCTTTTTCGTTGCGAGGGTTCCGAGAATGATTCTCTCGACTCCCGTGTCCAGCCAGGATGAGGCATCGGAGAAAGAGCGTATTCCCCCTCCAAGCTGTATCTCAACACCTGTCTCACGTACAAGATCGCGAATCCTTGCAGCATTCTTCGAGGAGTCCCCAAACGCACCATCAAGGTTTATGACATGGAGTCGTTCTGCACCGAGATCAAGCCAGCGGTGAGCGCACGCAAGGGGATCACCAAAATAGGTCGCCGAGTCCCTCTTTCCCTGCACCAGTTGCACACATTTTCCATTGAGGATATCGACCGCGGGAAAGATGAGCATGTCAGGGGATCATCCGTGCGATTGGCATGACAAGGATATCGCGGGCACCTGCCTGTTTCAGGAGGTGGATCAGCCGGTACACCCTCTCTTCATCGACAACCGCGTGGATCGCAACCATATCGTTGCGGGATGCGACGTCCATGATCGTCGGGCCGGAAAGTCCTGGAAGGACGGATGTCACCCGGTCTATACATGAACGCATCACGTTCATCATGAGGTAGCACTGTCCGCGGGCACGGACCACACTCTCGATAGCCACCTGGATCTCCTCGATTTTTTTCTTTTTCGATGAGACTGATCTCCTGTTCGCAATGAGCATGGTGCTCGTTGAGAGGACGACATCCAATACACGTAACCGGTTCGAGCGGAGAGTATTCCCCGAGCTCGAGAGATCGATAATGGCCTCGGCAATCCCGAGGTACGGTGTCGCCTCGCAGGCACCGCCGACCGGGACAAGGGTGACAGAAACTCCGCGTTCCTGGAAATAATGCCGTGAAATGACCGGAAATTCCGTGGCAACACGCTGTCCTTCCAAGTCCCCCGGTGAACCGATAGGGGAATCCTCCCTCGCGGCAAGGACAAGTGAGGCAGTCCCGATTTTCAGGTCAAGGAGTTCTGCCACATCGGCCTCGCGTTCCAGAACCATATCGTGGCCCGTGATCCCGAGATCCGCCGCCCCGTTTGCCACATATTCGGGGATGTCGACAGGCCGGGCAAAGAGCACCTCAACATGGGGATCAGGCGTCCGGGAGATCAGTCTCCTTTCGCCGCTGTCGAGAAGGTGAAGCCCGCTCTTCTCCATCAGATCCATCACCGGCCCTGCGATCCGGCCCTTATTCGGGATGGCAAGACGGATGGTGGTAACCTTGCGCGAACTCCGGGTTTTTTCAGGCGTTTCAGAACGTTTTGATCTCGCCACGGATGATCTTCTCGGTAATGCAGGTGATCTCGGCAAGTCCGCCATCAACGATAGATTCGACATCGGACCTGATTGCGTTCATGTTCATGCCCTTTTTCGGGAGGATCTGGACACTTGCAACAAGGGGTTGATCGATGGGTTTTCCAATCTGGGAGAGGAGCCGGATGTAGATCTCGTCGATACCGTCGACCTTCGCCACACATTCCTGGGCAAGCTGTGTGGAGAGGACGTTGTAGATCTTTCCGATGTGGTTGATGGGGTTCTTCCCGCTCGTGGCTTCCATGCTCATCGGCCGGTTCGGGGTGATCAGACCGTTGCAGCGGTTTCCTCTTCCCACCGAACCGTCATCGCCCATTTCTGCCGATGTCCCGGTCACCGTGAGAAACACGCTCTCATCTTCGTATACATCGGCGGTATTCACTGCGACATGCACAGTCCGCTTCGTGTGCTTCTTTGCCACCTTGAGGACATGCTCCTGGAGGAGGTCCACCTGTTCGATGTACTCTTTCACATCACTGCAGTAACGGTCCACCATGGCGCAGGCGAGGGTGAGGGTGATGGTGTTGCCATCCCGGAGCGCCATTATCTTGATGTCCTGTCCCACGATCGGGTGTTTTTTCCGGTAGGTGGTATCGATGAAATCGGAAACCTCGCGGACAATCGTCTCCGCTTCGGAGAATGGTGCATGTCCAACGCCGAATGAGGTATCGTTTGCCCTCGGGGGTGAGTTCTGGCATGGATTGAAGACATCACGGAGGTCCGTTGAACCTGTTCCCAGGCGGCAGTCAACGATGATATCGCGATCCATGTTGAGGTTCGTCAGCGTCTTTTTCAGGTAGGTGCGGGCTGCCTCGACCGCAATGGCATCAGTCGGGATGCTGATTCCCTCGAACTGTTTGGTCGCTCTCCCATTGATAAGCACGTAGATGGGCCTAATAACCTTCCCGCCGCCGAATTTCGGTTGCGACTCTCCTGCAACGATCTCACCCTGGTCGGTGTTGTGGTGCAGAATTGCCCCGCATTCCTTGATGTATGCCATCGACAGGGCCCTGCTGATGGACTCGGCAATTCCGTCTGCAAGGCTGTCAGGGTGCCCGATGCACTTTTTCTCAACCAGTTCTATCTCCTGGCGTTCCAGCGGAATCTGCTGCAGTGCTTCAATTTTGATGTTCCGTTTCAACGAAATCCCTCGTTCACCAGACGCGTAATCATTATTAGAACGATGGGAGGTAACATAATCATTCCTTTTGTTCCCTGCGGATGCATATTGGGCAAAAACGCCGGGGGACTGATAGGGGACATGGAGGGAATGATGGACAAAGTAACCTCTCTTACCCGGGAACCGGCGCTGAACCCGGAACCCCTGTTCGAACAGATCGATCGTGGCATGCAGGGCCTGATCAGGATTGCCGCTCTCATTACTGCCAGCAACCGTTCGTTTTTTGACCACCTTTCGACCCCGAGAACGCCCGATGAACTGGCACACCTCACCGGGTGCAGGGAAGAGATCGTCACACCGGTATGCATGGTACTCGAGGAGATGGGATGTGTCACCTGGTATGAGGGGCGATACTCCTCCACTCCGCTCTCTCTCGTTTTCCTCGCACGATCTTCCCCTTATCGCCAGGGGGCATACCTTGACAAGACCTGGAGGCATATCCGGGATCTCTGGATGCACCTTCCCGATATTATTGAACGGGGCCCGGTATCATATCCGGCAGAAGTATTCTTCGCGACACTCAGCCTTCCGGCCATGGCCGAGAATGCCCTTTGCGGGAGATTGCAGCGAATCACGCGGGAGATCTTTATGTTCCCGGGATTTCAGTCTTTCAGGAGGATGGTTGATCTCGGGGGAGGCCATGGCCTCTATGCAATCGCGTGTACTGTCGTGAACCCCGATCTCCATGCATGGGTCTTCGATATGCCGCATGTACTCCCTCTGGCGTCCCGGTTCATCAGGGAATATGAAGCAACGAGGGTTCATACACTCGGGGGAAATTTCTTTGTCGATGATTTTGGCAGGGACTACGATCTCGTGTTCTCGTCATCGAACCCGAGCGGGAAGCGGATCGATATGGTGCCGCGCATTGCCAAATCCCTGAATCCTGGTGGCATATTCGTCAACGTCCAGTCGACCGGAAGGGAAGATATGGATCTCTACCAGTCCCTTGAACTGGAGTTATGGAAGATTGAGGGAGAGGAGGAACGAAAAACAGGGAATACAAGGGTGGAGCCCTTCATGACAGATGAGTACCGGGTAGCGCTTATGGATGCGGGGTTATCGATTCTCGTTGAAAAGGATATCAAAGATGACTATCACAGGGACGCGTTTGTCCGCATGATCATTGCACAAAAAAGGATGTGAATCCGGTTATTTTTTCCTAAAAGGCCATCGTAGCCGGCTCTTTTTCTCCTTTTCAGGCGGCTTTTCCTGTTCAGAAACCTCCTTCCTGGCCTGGACGGGTGCGGGGATTTCCGGGGCATGGTGTCCACTTGCCATGCGGGTCCCGCAGTACGGGCAGAAGTTGGCATTCGGAGGGACCCTGTGACCGCAGTGGAAACAGAATTGTATCTGGGTGGTCACTGCATTATGGCCTGTTTTGGGAGGGCTCTTTGTCTCGGGAAACTTTGCGGGGTATGTGACAGGTATTGTTCGCGTGAGTTCTGCAGCAGGACTCGCTGCAGGTTCAAGAGAGGGAATCGTAGTTGATTTTTCCACCCGGGGGGTGTCAGGGAACACCATGGTTTCCGAGAGAGCACGGGCTTCGGGTGAGATGACCGGAGTCGCGGGTGTGAGCATCTCCTGGTCTTCGGGATACCTGGGGCCAGCAGACTCCCTTCCATGGCGGATCAGGTGAACCCATTCCTCTGCCTGCGAGAGCCTGTCCACACCGGTATGCACAAAGACCATCTTCATCGTGCGGATATCGTCGTCTGATGTCCTGATGGACAATACAAGGATCGGTTCCTGTGATGGCGAATGTTCGAGATGGGTCTCCGCGATCGATCCGATGGGGATCTCTTTTGCTGTCACACCGGGGGTCTTTTCGTCCTGGTCCGTGAGAAAGAGCCTATCGTTCGTGAGATACGCATCGAACCTGAACTTTTTTATCTGGACATCCGGGGTGTAAATAAGGAGTTCCTCTCCCGGGCGCAGGTATCGTTCCGGGCCTTCCGGCTCCTCCTCCCCGCCCGTGGAGTTGAAGCCTGTATTCTGGTAATCGCTCATTGTTCCTCCGAGCACAAGTATAGAAGTACTGGAGCATGCAGGATTAAAGTGTTTCCAGATATCGTTCCAGATCTCCTGGCTGACGTCATTTTAGAGAAGCTCCTTGATCAGCCTGGGAATCTCCGAGGGCCTGGATGCGACCGGGACTCCGATCTTCTCGAGCCGGGCGATCTTCGATCGTGCGTCCCCTTCTCCCCCCTCGATGATGGCACCCGCATGCCCCATCCTCTTCTCAGGAGGAGCAGAAATGCCAGCAATATAGGCAGCAACCGGGAGGTCTGTGGCCCTGGCACCTTCCTCCTCGAGGGATCCGCCCACTTCGCCGAGGATCACTACCACCCTGGTTTTTTCGTCCTGTTCAAAGCGTGTGAGGACATCTGCAAAAGTCTGCCCGATCACGGGATCGCCTCCGATACCCACGATCGTGCTCTGGCCGAGCCCGGCTCTGGTAAGCTGATCCACTATCTCATAGGTCAGTGTCCCGCTCCGTGATATGACTCCGACGTGCCCTGCCGAGGAGAGGTGGACCGGCATGATACCCATCTTGATCTCCCCCGGGGAAAGTAGTCCCGGGCAGTTGGGACCGATCACCGAGCACTCGTGGATGCGTGCATACGATATGGCTTTCATGGTATCCTGTACCGGGATATGTTCGGTGATTGCGACGACAAGCGAGAGTCCTGCACTGGCCGCTTCCATGATCGAATCACCGGCAGCAAATCCAGGGACGAAGAGCACACTGGCGTCAGCATCGTGCTCTTTCAGGGCATCCCTGATACTGTTGTAGACCGGGACTCCGGCCACTTCCTGGCCGGCCTTTCCCGGGGTCACCCCGGCTACCACGCCTTTTCCTCCAACCTGCCTGGCATATTCGTTCATCAGGGCGATGTGGAATGCCCCCTGTTTTCCCGTGGCACCCGTGACGATCACACCAGTATTCCTGTCGCCGTATATCATCGCACTGCCTCCACCGCAGCCTTGACTGCCTGCTCCATGCTCTCCATCATCCGGTATCCGCAGCCATCGAGTATCTTCCTGCCCTCGGCCTCGTTGGTCCCGGCCAGGCGCACGATGACAGGCTGCTGTATCCCGGCGCTGATGATTCCTTTCGCCACCTCGTCGCAACGAGTGATACCGCCCAGGAGGTTGACCACGATTACCCTGACCGATGGGTCAGATGCAACCAGCCTGACGGCATGCATCACCCTCTCCTGGTCGGCACCTCCCCCGACATCCAGGAAGTTTGCGGCCCGACCCTCGTAATACTCGATCAGGTCAAGGGTGGCCATGGTTAAGCCTGCCCCGTTGCCTATTACTCCGATCTCTCCCTTCAGTTCGACATAGGAGAAACCGTGCTTTTCTGCTTCCCTCTCCCTCTCGGTAAGATCGCGGTTGTAGGAAATACCCTGCCGGGCAAGGGCATTATCGTCGATGATCAACTTAGCATCGGCCGCATAGATGCCGGAAGGAGTCTGAACAAGGGGATTGATCTCTGCCAGGAGGGCGTCTTTCTCGCAGAATACCCGGTAGAGCTGGTTGAGGATCTTCCCGATCTCTTTTGGTGCCGACTGGAGGAGGTCACGGATCATGAAGGGAGGGATATCATGCATGAGGAGCGGAATTGATGCCTTTCGTACCGCATCAGGGCGTTCCCTTGCAAGGGTCTCGATATCGACTCCCCCCTGGTCGGTGAAAAGGATGAGCGCCTGCTTTGTGGATCGATCGATGGCGATGCTGGCATAATATTCCCGGGCGATCTCAAGGCACTCGACAACCAGGATCTCCCGGACCGGCACCCCCTTTATCTCTTTTTTGAAGAGTTCAGCGGCCATCTGTTCAGCATTCTTTTTATCCGCAACAAGGATTCCCCCCGATTTTCCCCGTCCCCCCACATCGACCTGTGCTTTTAACACACACCGTTCACCGAGTTCCCCGATCCGGGCCTTCAGTTCACCCGGGGAATGGATGAGAAACCCGCGGGGATGCGGGATGCCGGCTTTCTCGAATATGCCCCGTGCCTCGTGTTCCAGCAGTTTCATGTGACGTTCTCCTTTTCTGCAAGTTCAAATCCAAGTTTCATGGCTTTCAGGTTGAGATTCTCGGTGCCCTTCGGCACAGAGTCAAGGATTGCCTTCTCTATTGCCACTTCGCCGACCACCCCGGTTGTCCTTACCAGTGCACCGAGCATGATGATATTCGCAACAATATCGCGGCCGAGCGTCTGCTTGGCCTCGCGGGTTGCCGGGATCTCAATATACCTGCACTTCGGTCTTGACTGCACCAGTGATGAATCGAGTATCATTACTGCGTGCTCTCCGGCCTGGACACCGTACTTCTCGAACCCTTCCTGGGACATGATCACAAAAATATCCGGGTTTGTGACCTTTGGGTAGAGGATTGGCTGGTCGTCGATGATGACCGCGCTCATGGAGGCACCTCCGCGGGCTTCCGGGCCATAGACCTGTGTCTGGACCGCATAGTTCCCGTCGTACATCACCGCTGCTCTCCCCAGGATCACCGCAGAGAGAATGATTCCCTGGCCGCCAAAGCCCGAGAATCTGACCTCGTGCCTCACCTCTTCACCCCCATTGCAGGCCTGTCACGGCGGATAAAATCACCGATCACTATCGAGTTTTCAGGGACGGATTTCCCTTCTGCCTTGAGCCTTTCTGCTTTCTGTTGCAGGATCGCGTGCGTCTTGAAATACTCGACCTGGTCCATCACCTGTCGGAACTTGTTCCTCCTCCCGTAGTTCGTGGGACACTGTACCGCAGCCTCAATGAACGAAAATCCGGGGATCTGGAGGCCGGTGTGGATGGCCCGTGTCAGCTCTTTCACGTGGTAGGATGTCCATCGTGATACGAAGTTCGCACCTGCCGCCGAGGCGAGCTGGCAGAGGTCGAAGGTGGGTTCCCGGGAGCCGTAGGGTGTCGTTGTTGAAAGGGCACCCACCGGGGTCGTCGGGCTCCCCTGGCCTCCGGTCATGCCGTAGATCTGGTTGTTCATGCATATGACCGTGAGATCAATATTCCTCCGGCAGGCATGGATGAAGTGGTTTCCCCCGATCGCGGCAAGATCTCCATCACCCGTGAAGATCACCACGTGAAGACCCGGGTTTGCCATCTTTATCCCGGTCGCAAACGCGAGTGCCCTGCCATGGGTGGTGTGGAGGGAGTCGGTTGAGATATACCCCGGCGCCCGCGAGGAACAGCCGATACCCGAGACAAAGACAGTATCCTCTTTCTTCCAGCCCATGTGGTCGACGGCATTGAGTGTGCAGTTGATGATGGTCCCGTTCCCGCACCCGGCACAGTAAATGTGGGGGAGCCGGTCCTCCCGGAGCCAGTCGGTGTACGTCATCGCCAGGCCTCCATTGCGGCTTTTAGCTCTGCAGGAGTGTGAAGAGCACCCCCGAGTTTTGGGAGGGGAACCACCGGGACAGAGGTGTGGCGTTCGATCTCCCTCGCTATCTGCCCGAGGTTCTGTTCCGGGACAAGGAATACCCGTGCATCCGGGAATTCACCGAGTGCATTCTCGCAGAACGGCCAGACCATGCGGAGACGCAAATGCCCGATATTCGCATCGGGATGATCATGGATCAGCTGCTCAACCGTGCGGGCAGGTGAACCGTAGGTGATGAATATTATTTCAGCACCGGGATTGGTGACACGGAAATCTGCAATCTCGTGCCGGGCAGATTCCACTTTTGCAACGAGCCTTTTTACGAGTTCCTCATGAACGCTCGGGCTTGTCGTGCAGGGATACCCGCGCTCATCGTGGGTGAGACCCGTTACGTGCACCCCGTATCCCTTTCCAAACTGCGGAAACCCCGGGACCAAGTCCTTTCCGGCATGATAGGGGAGGGTATCTTTCTCAAGCAGCTTTCGTTCCCCCGCGGGAATGGTGTCGGGGATCTCGATCCGCTCCCGCATGTGCCCGATGATCTCATCAGCCATGAGGAATACGGGTATGCGGAACCGGTCAGCAAGGTTGAATGCCTTGACGGTCAGCTCGTACATCTCCTGGACGCTTGCAGGGGAGAGTGCGATGATACTGTAATCCCCGTGTGAACCGAACCTGCACTGGAGCATATCTCCCTGGGCCGACATGGTTGGCTGCCCCGTGGATGGCCCGCCCCTCTGGATATTGACCACGACACACGGTGTCTCTGTCATGACGGCAAAACCGAGGTTCTCCATCATCAGCGAGAAGCCCGGCCCGCTCGTTGCAGTCATTGCCCGGACTCCTGTCCAGGAGGCTCCGATCACCGCGGCTATCCCCGCGATCTCGTCCTCCATCTGGATGAACACGCCCCCCAGTTTCGGGAGTTTCGCAGCCATGTGCTCGGCCACCTCAGTGGAAGGAGTGATGGGATACCCGCCAAAGAACCGGCACCCCGCTGCAAGTGCTCCCTCGGCACATGCAGTGTTCCCCTGCATGAAGTCAATTTTTGTCAAAACTCTATCGCCACCTTTGTGGGTTCGCCTATCTCCTCATCCTTCCATGAAATTGCCTGGTCGGGGCAGATCATCTGGCACATTCCGCAGAGAGTTCTGCCATACAGTGCCTGGAGCCTGCAGTTTGCGCATCGTTCGGGCCTATCAAGTTCGGGAACCACGATACCCCTGGCATTCGGCTTTGCGCCCTGCCTGAATATTTTGTACGGGCAGACCATGGTGCAGAGGTTGCATCCCTTGCACCTGCGTTCATCAATCACGAGTCTCATGCAGGCATCTCCTTCTTTGCCTGGAACCTCTTCCTGAACTGCGACTGGGCATTCCTGTTTACACCTTCAAAGAGATCGTTGCCGGCTGCGTCAATGCCGACGACAAGGGGGAGGCGGTCGAGCTCAATTGCCCAGACGGCCTCGGCCATCCCGAGGTCTTCGAAATAGACGCCTTTCAGGGTCATCCGCGAGGCTGCAAGCGCCGCACACCCTCCTGTAAAGGCAAGGTAGACTCCCCTTCCCTTCAACTGATCTGCAACCTGTCTTCCCATTCCCCCCTTGCCGACGAGTGCTCTCACACCTTTCTCGATGAGAAATCCCGAGAGGGAGTTCATACGGGCGGAGGTTGTCGGCCCGGCAGCAATAATGTGGCCATCCTGGATTACCGGGCCGCAGTGGTAGATGACCGCACCATGAGGGTCAAAGGGGATACCCTCCTCTATCATTTTGATGTGAGCTTCGTCCCTTGCAGTATACACAAGTCCTGATAATGTAACCCGGTCTCCGGCACGGAGCATCAGGACTTCGTGAGAGAGGGGTGTGCAGAGGTCCATAACGTTCAATACGACACCTCCACCGTCGCTCTCCTGCAGGCCCAGCACTGGACATTGACGGCAACCGGGAGCGACGCGGTATGGCACCCTCCGGTCCTGACCTTCACGGCAAGGGCTGTCGTGTTCCCTCCAAGGCCCATGGGGCCGATGCCAAGGGAGTTGACCGCGGCGAGCAATTCCTCCTCAAAAGGCGTCATGCAGTCAATGGGTCCGAGGAGGGCCTCCTTCGCGAGCGCTGCCACCCCGTCAAAGGTGCTGCCGATTCCCACGCCGAGGATCACCGGAGGGCATGGCCTTCCTCCTGCCAGCAGCATGGTCTCCACAACAAACTTTACGATCTGGTCACGCTCTGAAGGGAGCAGCATGGCTATCCGCGACATATTCTCAGCTCCTGCACCCTTCGGAAGCACCGTGATGGTACATCGATCTCCCGGTTTCGCATGGATCGCCGGCATGCCAACGCTTGTGTTGTCACCGGAATTCTCCCTTGTCAGGGGGTCGACGACATTCGGACGGAGGGGGATCTCCTTCGTTGCCTGTCTTACCCCGGCAGAAATTGCTTCATAGATATCCCGTGTGAAAGGGATGTCCGGGGGGATGGTGACATAGACGATCGGAACACCGGTATCCTGGCATATCGGAACCGAGCGTGATCTGGCCATGTCGAGGTTTGCGATGATATTTGAGAGTTCCCCCTTCGCAATTTCACTGGTCTCTCTCTCTCTCGCGTTCGTGAGTGCCGTGATCACGTCGGGGGGAAGTGTGATCTGAGCCTGCCGGAATGCCTCGAGTGTGGCGTTCGTGATGGCATCGATCAGGGCAGGGTCAGAAGACACGATCATATTCTATAAAATAAGGCGATGGGCAGGAATATACATTGTGATACAACGCAATTGCATGATAACTGTCAATTATCCGGCAATCTCCGGGTACTCCTGAAAAAATGTGGGAAACATTCTTTCACTAGGCAAACGGGCTCCCGCTGATCTTTCCCGTGAACCCGGAATACATTGATCGAAGAAAAAGTAGGGGGCGGATATTATACCTGCTGCGATGCAGGCGTTTCAGGGACTGCCTTCTCCTCAATGGTAACATATGTTGGGGAAGGGAGCTTGTGGCCTCCGGACCGGAGCGCAAGCTTGACCTGGGGAAGGTAATTGGGCGTAGTATAGACGCTGTAAATTGCCTGGCCCGACGCCACGCGGGCAGCAGTGCCGACGGCCTTTCCAAATGAGAGGCGCATCCCCTCCGAGACACGGTCGGCCCCGGCCCCGGTCGCCTGCTTGTTCTCCCTTATCACGTGGTGTGGGAAGACCCGGAGTTTGAGGCGGTAGTTCATCCTCCCGACATCCTTCATGAGGTGGCGGTTGATGCTGATACGGGCAGCTTCAAGTGCCGTATGACGGATCTGGCAGGCCTCTTCGACTGAAAGGCTGATGGTCATGGGGAATTCCTGCGAGAGGTTGCCCATGTCAAACTGGACAACCTTGCTCCCCGGAACGCCACCCATGTATTCCCTGCGGGTATAGGCCTTCTTTGAGATGTTCCTGTACATCTTTCCTGGTTTTCTGACCATTTTTAGTGAACTCCTGGTCCCTGTCTGTGCTTTATTAAATGGGAATGTGGATTATTAAACCTTCCCTGATTTGCTGGTCTCATCTATAAGATCCAGAACATGGCGACGTATTGACGCGAATTCTGCGCTTGTTCTCTCCCTGGGACGTGGAAGATTGAGAGGAATATTCTCCCTTATTCGTCCGGGTCTTGGTGTGAATACCACTATCCTGTCCGCAAGGAAGACTGCCTCATCAACACTATGGGTGACAAACACGATCGTCTTTTTTGTCTTGTTCCATATGTCAAGGAGTTCCTTCTGCATCATGTTCCGGCTTTGCGCATCGAGAGCGCCAAAAGGTTCGTCCATGAGGAGAACGGCGGGATCAACAGCAAGGGCCCTCGCGACGGCAACCCTCTGTCGCATCCCTCCGGAGAGTTCATAGGGAAAACTCCGGGAGAAATCCTCGAGACCCACAAGATCGAGATACCTTTCCGCCTCCTTGATCCGTGTATCCCTGTCAATCCCACGCAGTTCGAGACCGAATGCAACATTCTCCAGCACGTTCCTCCATGGATAGAGGGAATATTCCTGGAATATCATTGCCATCTTTGGATCCGGTGCACAAATTTCGTGGTCGTCATGTACCACTCTCCCGGAAGTGGCTGTATCGAGCCCGGCAATGATGCGTAACAGGGTCGTCTTGCCGCATCCGGATGGGCCGAGGAAGCATATGAATTCCTGGTCTTCAATAACGAGTTCAATATTATCGAGGGCAGTGACGAGCTCACCGGCATTGGATACAAATTCCCTTGAGACATGATCGATTTTCAGCGTCATCCCTATCTCTCCATACCCTGCCAGTGTAACTTCCGGCGTTCAACCTGCCTGAGGAGAAAATCGATACAAAGTCCTATGAGTCCAATGACAATCATTCCAGCGATGATTACCTGTATCTGGCCGAAGTTGTATGCATACATAATGAGGTAACCAAGACCGGAGGTTGTCCCGGGTAACATTTCTGCCGCGACTACAGACATCCATGCAACCCCGAATCCCACCCGAAGCCCAGTCCATATGGTGGGCAATGCAGCGGGAACAATCACTTTAATCAGGAGTTGAAGGTTGCTGGCCCCAAAAATCTGTGCCGTCTCGATCCACGTCCTGTTCACCCTTTTCACCCCATCGATGGAGTTCACCAGGATAGGGAAGAATGCGCCGATGAAGATGATGAAAAGGATTGATCCAAACCCTATCTTGAACCACGCGAGAGCAAGCGGGATCCATGCAATAGGAGGGATCGGCCTGAGAACCTGGAGGATCGGGTCTATGGCATCATCCAGCCATTCAACCCTCCCCATGAGGATGCCCAGCGGGATTGCGACGCAGGCACCCAACAAGAAGCCCGTTACAACTCGGTAAATACTCATGTATGCATTTTCCAGCAGGCTGCCGCTGCCGAAAAGGTCCTTGAGAGGTTCGGCAAGGATTGCAAGTACCGATTCAACCCTCGGGAGGATGAATTCGTTGTTTACAACGATTGCAATGACTTCCCAGCAAAAAATTACGATGATTGGGAGAAAATATTTCAGGTTTTTTTTCATTTGGCTTCGTTCACCACCAGGCCGCTTTGTTCCAGCGCGTAACGGAGCTGAACGTCCTGGATTGAACCCTTGGGAGCGACTGCGATCTTGACTGGTCTTCCTGCTGATTTAACCCATGTGATGAAGCCTTCCCAGTCGTTCTCCTTGAGTTGTGCATCTTTCGTCACCACGAGGCCCGATCCTTCTGTGTGAAGCGGGAACAGAATCCTGATGGGAGTCCCCTTGTCGATAGCAGTAATGGTCGGGGGAGTTCCTGCTACCGCGAAGTCAATAGCGTTGGACGCCATGAGCGTCATGAGCTGGGCACCACTTTCACCTTTGACGAGCTGCACGTCTGCGATCTTCTGCCCGTTGACTACCAGTTCAGCATTTTCCACCTTCCCTTCTGTCTCCTCACTTGGCCTTAGTGCGATACCAAAGTTGTCGTTATAGTATTGCCACTCCTTTATCGCTACGAAGAGAGGGGCATCATGATCAGAGAGGAGGTACCCTATTGTGATCTTTCCTGTTCCGCCGGTCGGAAGCGGTTTCTTGCCATCTTTTATATTTGCCTTTGCGTTTTCATAAGGCCCAAAGTTGTAGAGGAGATTGTTTCTTTCGGCCTGGCTTGCATTCGCAAGCGTCCCCTGCAGATACTGTATCTCCGTGAGAGCGTCGATAAATAGATCATTTGATGCCATCCACTGTTCAGACGGCTCATTGACAAACTTGATCGTGGGAATCGATGCTCTCTCCACATCGAGCGGGCTGACGGTGATGTTCCCAAAGGTGAGATCGCTCGATCCGAAGATCCATTCTGCGCTCGCAGCAGCAGCAGCATCAGGGTTCTCCCGTGTATAGTCAGTTGCATGGATGAGTACCATTGCGAGGCTGTCTGCAAGAACGGGATTTGCATCCACAACCACGTTCCTCGCGACAAGGCTGTCACAGGAATGGTCTTCCCAGACGGGTCGTGGCGGCAGGTCCTGTGAGTAAGAAACAATCGTTCCCATACCTGTAACCTTTCCGACGGCAACAAACGGTTGCCACGCCATGTATCCGTCAATCTGATCGGTTGCGAGCAATTGAGGCATCTGCCCCACACTCGTATAAAGGAGCGCAACTTCCCCCGTGGTTGTTTCCGGAGGAGTCGTGGTGATGCATCCTCCAATCAGGGCTGCACCCAGCAGGATGCCAACAAGAACACTCATAGTGGAAAATTTCATGCAGGAATGGTTATCTCATCAATCTCATAAATTCTACCATATGAGTCTAATTATTATCCATAAAAACTTTAAAATTTAATTTTTTGATACAATTGTATTTACAATAATGACAAAATAATAATAATTCCGGGTACATTGGACAAAAGGATTATCCCGGCACCAGCGAAACCACACATCCTGTAACCATTATGCAGATGGATCCAGTTGAGAGGGTGATCAGGGCTGCCCTCATATCGGATGAAGAGTTCGTGCAGACTCTCGAGGAAGTGATGAGGCACGACCTCAGGATGAGCGTGAGAGAGCTCTCCCAGCAGAGCGGTATCGCCCAAAGCTCCCTCTACAAGATAATCCATGGCAAACGATCGCCAAACCTCACGACCCTGCGGGCAGTAATCCACGCAATGCGACGCATTACCCATTCTTCCGAGGGGGAGTTCATCGGCCTGATCGCTGCCCGTCCCGTCCTTGATGTGATTGAAGAGCGGAATGCGGAGGTCGACGGGAGGAAGATCCGGGTGAGGGAGTATCCCGTGCATACCCTTGAAGAGGCGATCATCGCAGCAACCCGTGCTGAGAGGGAAGGGGCGGTAGCAATCGTGTGTGCCCCGATTGTCAGCAGCGTGATCGAGCAGCTGGTGAAAGTGCCTGTTGCCACGATCATTCCCCGGGACTCCGTGCAGAGGGCGATTGAACGCGCAGCAAGGAAAGCGTGGCCTTAATCTCATGAAAAGGCCTTCTTTATTGAGAGGTTATGGAAAGGATGGAGCGTGACGTGGTGCGGCGGGGCCGTCTCACTGGAGAGAGAACAGGTGAGATGATGCATTTTCTCTCGTCCATGAATGCAGACCGTTATATCGCAGATGCCGATATCCTCGTCGATATTGCCCATGTGCTGATGTTGTCCCGGCAGAGGAT
>Ga0302252_1000429_pt1 | contig 37363 bp, 62 predicted proteins | sample AAG_RA_Leu_MG_FD_193511 | JGI IMG/M metagenome (GOLD analysis project Ga0302252, IMG submission 193511) | Enriched activated sludge microbial communities from anaerobic digester in WTTP, New Holstein, Wisconsin, United States - AAG_RA_Leu | ecosystem: Engineered > Bioreactor > Anaerobic >... | reverse complement strand
TGCCGGGTCCTCGGTGGGGTAGATCTTTACCACCGTGGGCTTGGCGCTCAGGCCGTGGGCTATGGTCTGCTCGCTGCCGATACCGGTGGATGTGCCCCTGTTGTAATCGGCATAGGCAGGGACTTTGTAGACGGCCATCTCACCCTCAGATAGTTATTTCTACGCACTTGGTGGAGTCATTCCAGTTCACGGCCCGGTGGTTGGCAGCGGCATAGCCTGATAGGCTGTTATGGGCGATATTGGCGGGATCAGCGGCCAGGGTTATGTCGTTGGTGTTGTTGGTGACTGTGACACCAGTCCCCGCCTTGATAGTCCGGAGCTGGATATCTACACCGACTTTTTGCTTATAGACCTGCCCCGCGCCATCGCCCAGGTTGCTGGCGGTGTTGGTCTCGCCCGATGCACTATCAGCGGACCAAGCCGATCCGTCATAGACCATTCTGGCGTTGCTATCTATGTCATAGACATACCAGCCTTCTGCCGGCGTGGCATAGTCCCAGCCGGTGCCGTTGTATGTGGCGATCTTACCAGCATTGCCTGCCCAGGCCCCGGTGGGGGAGGTGTCTAGGAGATATCTATCACCTTCCGACGGTGCCCCAGGGGGATCATTCAGAATATCCAGGACCGGCTGCTGCCAACCCTGGTAATCTCTGGGAACTACAGGATATAGAGCCATAAGTTATCCTCCTTTCAGCCGGATTTCTCCGGCTTCTTGGGCTCGGTTGACTTGACTTCCTCGTAGCGAGGATCTCCCTTGATCCGTCGCTCTGCCCTTGTGCCAGGGGCGACCTCATGAGTTGCCCCCGTCTCTTTGTTCCTTACGATCATGATGCCACGCTCACTGCAATCGCTTTGCCTCTGGTGGCATTGGACTGCACCAGCAGGGTGCCATTGAGCTGCTTGAATCTGGACAGGTCAAATGGTCCGAGGATGTAGGTGCGGTTGGCCGTGAGGGTATAGACTTTATCATCCATCACTCCCTGGATGAACGGGCCACTGTGGATAGTGATATTAATCCCGTTCTTGCTAGTAGTGGTCGAAGTATTCACGATGAAGATCGGCAGAGATCCACCAGTTCCAGCCCAGTAGGTGTAATATCCGGCGGTGATGGATGACCAGATATTAGAACCGCCATTATCCGTATCGGCAAATGTCTGGTTATAAGTCGTTCCGGTGGCAGCCGCATTCCCGGCCAGCAGCATAAGCACTGCCAGCACTAAAATAAAAATTTGTCTCATCTCATTCACCTCAGGAAGAATTGCAAGTCATGACGCCTACGCACTGCGGCCTTGTGACCTTAGCGCCGTAGGTATTCAATCCCTTGACAGCATCGGCAAAGCGCTTCTCAGGCCTGAAGGCCTCTACCTTATTGATCTGATTGGCGAAGGTGATGCCCTGGGCAGTTCCAAACAGGATCTTGTACTTAGTGCTGGCTGTGTTGGGGACATTGTGGCTTCGCAGGATTGTGAAGTTGTCCACCATACCAACCTGCCCATTCCTCAGGCCAGCGCTTGTTCCTGCCTTTTCGGTGCTCACAAAGCGATCCTCCTTCAGGAGCCGACCGTAGAACCAGGGTGGAACTATCATCCACCGGCCCTCAAGAGGACACCGGGAGTCATCCAGCAGCACGCCGCAGTCTACAATGATATTGTAGATGTTCTGGGCATCTCCTGCGGTATTGTTGGGGGTGATGGGAACGGCATCGGTGCCCTTCAGGTTGCTTGCAGAGACATCGGTGTAGAGAGATGCAATGAACTGATCTACAGAGTCCCGCATGGCGTAAGATGCCTCTGCCATAGCTGCCTGCATGACTTTGGGCTTCTGCTGAGCCTTGTCGATGTCGTCTATCTGGAAATTGAAATAATCCTGCTCGGTGATCTGGAGCACCTGCTGGGCATCGGTCAGAGTCTCGGGGCTGTCAATGTCAGTATTCTTGGCGTAGGACTTGACGGTGACAGGACCAATCTGATTTATCCTGACGGCGTCCCCCTGAGCGGATATCTCGCCCTCATAGTCTCTGTTGGCTATTCCTGCCTGGCCATATACCAGATTCTTCTCCAGAGCTCTCTGGACTTCAGCAGCCCATATCTCCGGAATGAAATTATCAATTGCCATTTACTTAATTTCTCCTTTTGCCATCGCTTCCTGGATGGCCTCTCTGTTGGCGTCATACCATACAGGGTCTTTGGATTTCTCGGCGACTTCCGACCGAGTAAACGTCTTTTTTGTGTCGCTCGACGGGTTCGGGGGATTGCTCCCTGCACCGGTCCGGCCTGGCGGCTGTGGTGGTTGCTGTTGAATCCCCGGCTGATTTGCCGGTGGTGCTATATTGAGCAGCTTAGCATCGATTAGTTGCTGGATGCTGCCCTGGATTTCCTCGCGGGTCTTGCCTGCGATATTGAAATGCTGGAGTATGATAGGGATCTGCTGAGATGGTACCCCTGCTATCATGAGGGCCTCCATCTTTGCCAGCTTAAGATCCGCCCCGGATAACGTCTCTCCGGTGGGAGGTTTGGGTTTCTGAGCCGCTTTCTGAGCCGCCACGAAGTCCTTGAGACCGCCCTGTGGAAGGCCCAACTCTCGCTCAATTGCCCCCATCTTCTCAGCGAATCGCTGGTTGAACTGCTCTTGGTTCATGATGAACTCCTGAGCAGGAGGGGGATTATTCCCCGGTGGTGTGACCGGTGATACTGCGGGTGATTGGTTATTCCCGCCTGCTGGTGGTTCTGCCGGAGGCGTACCGGGTGCTGGTGGTTCATTGCCTGACATAAGAATTAACTCCCGCCGTTTCAAGTCTGGCGTAGACTGTGATAATAAATTTAGAACTGTGCTGCTGTAGCGATATTATGCGTGCATCGCGGGTGAAAGAGCCCCGCCGCCCTAGCGTCATCCAGAGTCGGATAGCCAGGCGTCTTGCCTGTGAGGCTTATCGTTCTCCCGGTCCATCCCTTGCAGATATCGCAAGTATTCTTGGCGCTGCCGCCTGTGATCTCTGCAAGATCCTGGCCGTGCTCCAGGAGGCGGTTAGCCGTCCCGTTGATCATGACTTCGCGGGTGGTGGTTCGGGCTACCATTTCGGTGTAGCTCCTCATATTCCATTCCCGGCCCGCTGCGTCCTTGAATCCGGTGATTCCCTTTTCTGCAAGCATCTCACGGTAGCGCTTGGCGGTCTGCTTCCAGGTCTGGTAGCCTGTCACATCTCCCCGGACGGCTTCCAGGGCGAGGTTTCGATAAACGTCATCTACTCTCCGGCCAATTACCAGGTCAACATCCTGGAGCCGAGCATAGGCGTTCTCAGCCAAGACCTGCAGAGCCTGTTGATGGATTGCCCCTAAAGCGGCCTCTGTCGCCAGGCCCTTGTCCACTTCGGCCAGGGCTGCCTGGTAGACTGCCGAGACAGCTTCCTCGCACCAGGTTCGCCCGCCCGCCAGCAGATCCTTTCGGATTGCAGCGACATTGTTCTTGAGCGCTGTGAGGTTCTTGAGATCGTTGCCCTTCAACAGCGCCTTATTGTACTCTGTCAGGATCTCCCGCTCTGCATCGGTGTAGAGCTGGATGAGGCGGCGAGCTTGGGCCTCACTGAGTTGCCTGTTGGGCATTCACTTCACCTAATGCAGGAAGAGTCAGCTTAGAGACCGTGCCAGGCTCCTGGATTGCAGGCCCCCGGATATCTTCCATGGCCTGCTTAATCCTTTCCTCGGACATTCCCCGCTCCCTCATAGCGTCCTGCGGGCTCATGGCCTGGGCGCTTATGAGGGTTGCCTGCCGTTGGGCATCCAGCATATCATCCTGCTGGAGGCCATCTTTCCAGTTGATCGTGAAATCTGTAATTTCGACTGCGCCGGGCATCCCATGAAAGACCTCCAGCCGAGAACATAGCTTGATGGCCTTCTTCAGCCTGGCATCGTACCTTAACTTGATTCCGCCCGCCTTCGACAGTGGTCGGCTCATCATGAGCTTCAGGGCGGTTCCAGAAAGAGCTGTGCCTGCCTGGCTGGCATCGAAGGCCACTTTGCAGGTTTCCGAGACCTCATAGAGTCTCTGCATGAGGTGCTCAATGGAGGTATAGCTGGTGACGGGCGGACCCCGGCCGTCTATGATTCCTGGAGGGACCTGGCCTTCTACTACAGTGATATATCGAGATCCGCCGACCACTCTATATTCGCCGTCTCTGGGGTCCTGCTCTTCTATCGGCGGGCCATACATGCTCGGATCGGCGAACTTGTCTTCAATCCGGAATATCTGAGCATACCTCATGAGGATCTCATGGAGAATGCTGTTGATGTCGGTATAATCGTCAGTGCCTATGAGTTGGTCAGTCTCGGGCTTGTTCTGGATGTCTATGATGTCGAAGTCATCCAGGCCCGTGGGCTCGATGGGCAGCAGTCCGGCGAATTCCGGGAAGCTATTGAGGGGCAGCGGCTCAGAGTCTATTTTGCCGGATTTGAGCATATAGAGCCGGTGCTCAATGACATAGCTCTCCTCTCCATCGGCTGGCGGCCTGTGGATCTCTACTTTGAGGTAGCTGATATCCTTTCTCTTTTCTACCGGATCATTGAAGGTATAGGCTATAATATGGGCCTTGATTTGCTTGATATTGCTGATGCTGACGACCGGATACCAGTATTTTGGGGGGATGTTCTCGATGATCCCCCTGCCATCGAATCTGAGCTTGAGGATATTACTACCGGTCTTGCTGTAATCCACCACGCCATCCTGAGTCCCTTCCCAGAGCAGGTTATCCCTGATGATCCTTTTGAGGGCGGCCAATTGATCATCCTTGTCTGCCGCTACTTCAGGGATCTCCCCGGCCACCAGGTCAGACCAGAGTCGGGAAAGGAGCTTGTGGAAGTTGATGACAATCCTGAGGTCTCCGCTCTTATCTGCCCGGAGCTTTCGGACTTCATCCTGCCAGACCTGATTATGCTTGCCCCGAAAGAGCTTCGTATTCTGCTCATAGAGCTGGAGCCGGGCCTGAGTATCGGCATCTTCTGGCGGCCAGGGCTGCTTGATCTGCAGGATGGCCTCATAATCGGTTATCAGGATAATCAGCTCTTGGATTTTCGGGATGCGGCGTTGGTCTGGAGATTTTCAGAGATGAATTTCGGGATATCCTGGAAATGGGAAACGCACATCAGGATATTCTCATGGTGCAGGATTTGGCCGGTAGCTTTCGGCCCTCCGGGCAGCAGCTCAAGGACCTCGCCTGAAATGGAGCCCTTGACATAGCCCACGTCATCGGGGCCGAATGGGTGACCGCATAGGACGCACTTCATAACTCACAGTCCTGCTGGCTTGGCGTGGGCAGTTGACAGACCATAGAATACTCGCATAGCCCAATACCTTGTCTCATCACAAGCATGGTCATTCTTCTTTACGGGCTTGTCCTCGCCCTTCTCCTGAGATTTCACATCCCAGACGTAGTTAAGCAGCTCCTCAATAGTCCGCCTGCATCGGATATAGATCTTGAACAGGCCGGTAGATAGGGCTTGAGCCAAGACCTGGATACCATCGAGTACGGCATTCCGAGCAGGATAGATGACGATGCCTTGAAAGTCTTTCCGGAATTGGTCTATGAGGTGCTTGGCGGATGGATCGACATCAATTGATTTAGGACGGATCGCTTTTCCATTCCAGAATAAGAAGGTCTTCATGTCTGCTGATAGGGAGGCATCCGTTTTTGAGCCGCTCTTTTGAGGTTCATAATAAAGCTCTTTGACTTTGTACCAGATCCCTTTTGCCCGACCATATAGACCAAAGACACAAGGGTTTGAGGCCCCATAGTCTACTGAGGCCCGCCATTCCTCAAATTCGGCAGGTAGTTGATCCACCACATAGCCGTCTTGGATATCAGATGAGAAGAAATCGTAAACCGCGCCTTCTGCGATGCACCAGAGGCCCAAGATATACCGCTTGAAGAAGATCGTTCCGGCTGCATAGAGCTGCTTGTACCTGGCTTTTGTGGCTTCGGTGAGGCTCGGGTTGTCATCCATGAGAAAGTGCATCACATAGAGGCCCAACTCTTTGGCCCGGTCAATCCATTTCTCCTTAAACCAGTGATAGGGGCTCTCAGGATTACAGTTGAACCAGAGCTTCGCACCATCTACGGAGCACCGGCCCACGGCCTGATTGACAAAGCTTTCCGGCTGAAGAGCCACTTCATCGAAATATGCCCCGGCTGCCGTGATGCCCTGGACAAGATCCTGACTGGATTCATCTTTGCCTCCGAATAGGTAGAAATAGTTGACATGGCCGAGGTAACTCACCTCTATCATGTTATCTGCCCGGTGGTCTACGAACTGCATGCCCCGGCCTATTAGCATCCTCTTGAGGGGTGCGGCCACGTTCCGCCGAAGGCTGCCTATCGTCTTCCCGGCCAGGATGAAGTTAGTAGCGTTGAAATTGGCCATAGCCCAAATAACAAAGGAAAGAGACATCGGGGCAGTCTTGCCGCTCCTGATAGCTCCCTCAGCTATTATCCCGTTTAGGATCCGGATCGGTGAGCCCATCGCCCACCAGGTTAAGATTCTCCATTGGAGAATGCTCGGGGGGGTCCACTTGAACGGGAATATCTGGAGCATCTTTCCACACTTCGAGCGTCTTTGTCTCCAGGGCAGCCATGAACCCATCGTCTTCTAGTTCCAGTGGCTTGGCAGGCGCTTCCAGACGACGCTGATTTAGGAGGCGCTCAGCGGCAGATGTCCACTCAGAGAAGCCTTTTGGGCTATAGACCTCTGGGAGGCTTGCTTTGAGATATGACAGGGCCTCATCGAGGAGATCCAGCCGATTTTTTGATTCAAAACTTTCTAGTTTTATAGGCTTCTTTGATGCGGATTTCTTATCGGAAAGTTTGCCAGGGAAAGTTTTTCCTTTGGGCCTGCCATTGCCCCGCGTCGGGACGCCTGCTTTTTTCAGGATCTTGGAGATTGTGCCTACCCTTTTCTTGTCGCCTAATCGCTTTGCAGCGATCTCCTCTTGGGTTAAGCGGCCTTCTTTTCCATCCAGGATAATTGCTGCTCTAATCTCGTCTGGTATGGGCACATATCATCAATCCATTTAGTGATTAGAAGGTCTCGCCAGGCTGTTTATCAGAGTCACTCTTACGGAGGAGGCTAATCCCCACAATTAGATCCTGGCAAGGCCCGTCACATAGTGACAAGGAGGACGGGACCAGAGCGCTTACTCTGGCCCCTGATTTGGTCTGACAGTTCTACACGCTTCTGGGTTTGTGGTGATAATGAAGGGCAGCGACGCCGCCCTCTGATGGAATTTATCCCGCCATATCGAATATCCTTTATGGCTTGATGTTGGATCGCAAACCCCGCCGCGAAGATTTGGTATCAAGCGCGTGGCGGGGCTCCTATATCAGAACAGAATACGCCCGAAGGAACCACCGCTTGATGCGGGCCTTTTGGGGATCTGTTCACCTCGTTTGGTGTCATCGTTAACGGCCTCGGCTTTCCTGTGGTCCGCTTCATCGGCTCATAGCAGGCCGGGCCTCACTCCAGGCCTGCCGTCTTGCCCTGCATGTCTCGGAGATACAGGCTCCGGCCCTTATGGGCGATCATCATGAGCCGGGCCTGATCGGTCCGGCCACATGGTTTAGAATTGAGGTTCCTGTCTACTCTGCCCGGAGGGCAGAGATTTTGATATTCATCATAGACATTACCACTTCATCCTATTGGATGACTATTCATAGATGAGATGGCAGGAAGCGCAATACAGAAAGCCCCTGTGGTCTTTGACCAGCTCCCCGCCGCATGGGCAGGCATCGAGCTTGAGCGCCTCGCCGTTTTGGGTAATTATGATTATTTCTGGATGCTCGTTTCGGGGATCGCTGTACTCCCTGGCCAACCGGCCCTGCATTCTGATGACCTTTGGAGGCCGCCAGGACCAGACGCGCCGGGTATAGCGGCGGCCATTGTAGAGCAGATGGCCGTCAGAGTCTTCTCCCAACTGGCAACGGATGATTAGGCGGCAGTGGAGAAGGCCGCCATCATTGATTCTTTGCCAGGCGCTGTCTTTTCCGAGCGCCATCTCTGTGGCCGGATCATAATCATCCATTCCCCTCAATTCTATTGTCTGCCTTGGGAGAATATTATCTAGGTTTTGGAAGTCTATTTGGGTCGCACTAATACACATGCTCTCCCTCCTGAGATGACTGTCTCTGTCTCGACTTTGCCCGATTCTTCCAGCCGGCGCACTGCCTTCTGGATCTTGCCGATGCTCCAGTGCCATTTCTGCATTGATTCTGATGCGATTTTCTGGATCTGATAGAAATTGAGGCCCGGGTGGGCCTTGACCAAGGTGAGTACCTGCAGATCGGAGAGGATCATCTAATCATCCACCACCCTTAAGCGCTTCCAATAGACTATTTTAGAGTTCCCTTTTTTTGTGGGCTCTTCGAGTCTCTTAACCAGGCCCACAGACATAAGCGCAATTAGAATCTGCCGGAGATTTGAGTCGCTTCGGCCTGTTGCCTTAATCAATGCACTCATCCGGGTTGGTTTGTAGGGGATCTCAGGGAGCACCTGGGCCATGAGGTGATGAGATGTCATCACTTTGGCCCCCACCAACGCAAGACGGGCCGGCTGCCGTTCTTGTGCTTCTTATGTCCTAGCTCGGGATGGGCAAAGCCATAGGATTGCAGAGTCCTACAGGCGTCTCTGATCCGACCAACTGGGGCCCCTAACCAGAACTGCATCTCTGTAGCGGGGATAGCGTGATCGGGCCTCTCGGGCAGGATAAGCTGGATGCGGTCCCCTAGGCATTCATGCATGACTATGGCGCTCATAGTAGGCCTTCCAGCATCTTTGTGTCCAGGATGCCACCGGGAAACAGGGTCTCGGGATTATAGTAGACCGCGCCAATCTGCAGGACGGGAGCCGCCCGAAAGGAGATCCCATTCAGATGCAGCTCTGTCATCGTTTCCGCGTCTTGCAGCAGATCCTCGATGAGGCGCTTCTCCTGGAATGAGATCCCATTGGCCCGGAGCCATGCCGCCAGTTCATGGCATCGAGGGCAGTCTGGAGAGCTGTAGAGGATGATCATAGATGGGCCTCCAGGATACGGAGGATATCATAGCCGTGCACGATGTAGAGCTGACCGAGGCGCGAGGCCATCACTTCCAGCTCCAGCTTTGTGATTACTCCCTTTGCTTTTTCGCTTTCGTACCGCTCCTGAGCACTCCGGATGCGGCTGACTGTAGCCCTATCGAGAGGCATTTGCACCCCCCTGGAGCTTCCGGATCTTTTCGGCCATCTCTGCCGTGCTGTAATTGTGATTGAAATTCCTGTTGATGGCTATGCAGATCTCATGCACCATCGCGCCCTGCTCTGCCATCTCCTGTATCCGAGCGTCCATCGCATTCAATGGGACCACTGGCGCGGGCTGCTCTCGGATTATGGCCGATGAAGGCTCGGGCTTTGGAGCTTTAGCGCAGATCGCCCTGACCCATTGCCACCGGACTCCGAGGGCTTCTGCAATGTTCTTTACGCCCTCGCCCCTCGCATGACGAGCCAGGACCTCGGCCTTGTGGGCGGCCATTTCGGTTTCATAGTCACCAAATGGTGATTTTGTAGCTACAGCGGAACTTTCCGGAACGTTCCGGTCTGCAGCGCTGCACAGCGCTGCACAGTCCTCTTGCCGTCCTGCGCCGTCACGGCAATTTATATTGCCGCACTCATTATTAGGCTGGCAATCTGTAGGTAGATCTGTAGGTAACTTTTCAGGCTCCGGACTGGTCCGGACCAATTTGTTGGCATCGACGTTATGGTCTGGCTTATCGATTGCCTGGCCGCTCAGGGCTGCATAAGCCTCTTGCTGCATGGTGACCGCCGTCTTGCGCTCCATCGCGTCCTTATACCGGCCCCGGCAGGCGTCCGGGGATATCGACACCCCAAACTCCTGGCAGATGGCTGCTGCGATCTTGGGCCAGCTTTTGCCGTGCTCTGCATAGAGATCTACGATCCGGCTGTTGATCGGCCCGCTTATGGCTGGGTCAGATATCCTCTTGTGCTGCTTGGGCTTGCCCTGGAGCAGATCATCTATGGCCCGGATGTGCCCCATGATTGCGGGCAGGATTGCTGCCTGATTTGTGGGGATGCTCGGGCCAAAGATGGCCTCCAGGAGCCTCACGTTCAAGAGATTGATTTCACTTGCCATTGTTGTATCCTCCGAAAAGTCTCAATAGATCCATCCAGCTCAAAGAAACGACCATCTGCGGGCCGTCGTTCTCTCGCCCCATCAAGACCATGATGAGATCCGACAGCCACAGAGCCGCTATGGACGGATGTCTATCCTCTCGATAGACGACGACCGGGACCATTCCCGCCTGAGCATTATGTTGCGCTTGCAGCAGGGCTCCGAGAATGTCTAGGTTCTCTGCCCGGCCCACCCGCTTACATTCTATGGCTAGGGGCAGGACTTGCCGAGCGGCTTCGCTCAGGATCACATCGGCCCCCGGCTCGCCCATGCTCCGTGCCAGGACATCATTAGGTGAGAGCTGAGGGAATGCGGCCAGGATCGAGGCCACAATCTCCCTTTCATAGCCTTTGCCCTTGTCTTTCGGCCCCCTGCCAGTAGTGCGCTTCATTGCTCGCCCTGATCCAGGAGACTGGGATCTTTTTGGACGGCCTCACATGCCCGGTCAAACTGGCCGAATGTGGTCTCAGTGGTCTTGCCGTCCGGGCCTGTGATAGATATCTTGGCGTCGTAGTACTCGTTCAGTGGATGGTGCTTGCTGCCTTCCAGAATCGAGCCCGCCGCCTGATCAGATCCACGTTGTACTGCCTTCAGAGACTCCTTCGTGTACTTCTTTATGCCCCGTAAGCATCGCCCGAGGATGGCATATTTCTTGGCGGCCTCCTCCGAGCTGTCGTCTACTTCAGGCATATTCTCCAGAGCAGTTACCAGATTTCGCTCTACCGCGTGGATGCACAGCCCGAGGCAGGGTATTGGGTCCATTTTGTCTGCGATTGTCATCTTCATATCCTCCTTTTTTTAGCCTGTCAAGCCGTTCAAATCGGTGCATTCACCGTTCACCGCTTGACCTGGTTTTCGACTTGCTAGATTCTTGCTATTATATACATCATGCCACATCATATTTTTACACCTCAAAGTAGGTTATATATTTTTAGACATACATTCTTTTAATTCTGTGCTATTTCGCCGCTTTCCTACATCGTTTTAATCCTCCTTCGGTGAACGGTGAATTCACCAATATCTAGTTTATTTATAATTCTTAAGACAAATTAACTTAGTGTTCTTGCGCTTAGGATGCCAGATAATATCAAAACGCAAATCGGCAGCTATGAGGCCATGCAGCTTCTTGATGGTGGACTTATCCACATTGCAGACTGCCGCCGCTTCTCTGTAGGATATGCCCCGTGTCCCTGCCCTCTGCCTTCTGAGCAGTTCTTCCCAGATAGCTTGCAGATGGGCTTGATTTGTGGCCGTCTCTTTCGGCTGGCTATGCTTTTCCAAGTGGGCTATTCGTTGTCTATCCTGGGCGGCCTGGCTGCTGAATAGCTCCTCGGAGGCATCTGTCTTTTTCTGCAATGCAATGAGCCGGTCTTTGATCAGGTCTAATTCATCAACAGGATAGGCTTTGGTGATGGCCTCTAAGTCCTTGATCCGCTTATCGAGCTTGCTTAGTATTTCCAAGATCGCCGCCTTCTCCTGGCCGCTCATCTTGCCCCCGGCCTGTTGGGGCTGGCTGTCGAGCATCTGCTCCATCCGCTCGATTGCTATGGCCTGTGTCTTGACAAGGGCCTCAAGCTGCTCCTCACGGCTTAGCGAAGCGGGCAGCTCGGACGCTGGCCGGAAGTCGGAGGCGGCGCACATCACTTAGGCCACCACCCGGAACCGGACCACGTAGACCGTCTGCTCGAAAAAATCATCCCCTACCGTCTGCTTATTGATACGGGCGAAAGCCTGGAGATATTCGGCCCGAGATGGATAGCCTTCTGCTATGGCGTCCTCCTCGGAGATATCCCCGAGCCTTTCCCGGTAGACTGCTAGGATCTCCAGGCGGGCAAAGAACTCAGTAGAGAGCATCCGGGTCTTGGCGAGGTGGATGCTGCCCACTCGCGCCCGTGGCTTCGCCCAGGTCCGGCGAGTCTGGGTCTTGGTGCCGGCAAGGATCGGCTCTACGTGCTCCTGGCGAAATAGGATCATGCCTCGCCCTCCAGGCAGCTCTCACAGCCGATCTTGCCACCCTCGTTGGTCAGGTATGCATCCTTCACGCCGCATATAGGGCAAGGCCCTTCGGCCCAGGAATAGGCCCCTCTGCGCAGCCCGTCAACGACATCATAGAGGATTGTGCCCGGTCGCAGGCCTGAGACTACTGCCTGCTTGAGCCAGCGGACCCGCAGGTCTATGATGCGGTCCGCTCCGGGCAGCTCCTCGCCTTTCCAGATAATGGCCCTGGCCTCTTTGGCGCTGTGGGCCGCCACAGCCAGACCGCAGTCGTCATCTACCACTTTGACAAAATAGAGCCTGAGACGTTGCCGCATTTAGGCCTCCTGCCATTTCTTAGGCGTGCTGTAATTCGAAGGTAAGGGCGGCCACAGATCCAGCGGCTCCTCGGGCCACCAGAGCCGGCAGGATCGCTCGGGCTTTGGCGGGCCATGATAGTCCGCCGCCTTGCAGTATATCACGCCTGCCTCGATGTGGTGGGGCCTTGCGTGGCAATTCAGGCATGAGCCCCACGGGAGAGGCTGCCAGGCTGGCTCAGAGAAGCGGCTCAATGCCGTCTGCATTTGTCCATCGCCTCCAGCATCGATAGGATCTTGCGGTTTTGCAGCTCTTCCAAAGTCAGCCGCTCATTGATGGGCTCGCCATATCTGATCTTGCGCCAGATTGCATCCAATAGGAGGGCGGCCACGTCTCTAAGGGCCATGAGGCGGTATCTCATCAGTAGATCTCCTCATCCAGGCCCATGTCTGCGATCTCGGAGACCTTCGTGCTGCTTACAAGGGCTATCGAGAACCGGCCCCGAAACTCGTTTGTGACCACATTCTCCAGGCGGTAGCTCTTGCCCACCTTCAGCTTAGGGACACCGGCCCGGGCGGCTTTAGCCCACAGGACGGCCTCGATGGCGGTGGTATGGTCTGCGATCCATAGCTTTTGGGCTATCGATTCAGCCGGTGATGGTATCTCATTGATGACCTGACAATCCAGATTGATCCACTGATCCGGCTCGGTGATATCGGAAAGCTTGACACGGGGATTTTCTCTCATGGCTGATGCTCCGATAGATCAATATCTCCTAGAGCTTTTCCCAGGGCTGCAATCGCATTCTTGCCGCCCTTTGCTCTGATACAGAACCCCGCGCCGTCAACCTCTTTTCGCATCTTTAGCTCAGATCGAGGCCCTTTCTCTGCATGGGATTCTGTCACAAAATCGGTGATTATATCTCTCATCAGCCCACCACCCGGACATTGTAGAGCCCGATATCCTGGCTGCCGTCCTCATGCCAATATGGCTCTAGGGTAGCCAGGATCTCGATAGGCTGGCCATGCCGGTATGCCTTCCCATGCCAGTTTCCGTCTCTGATCCAGACATGATCCAGCATCGCGCCGGATGGCGTCTCTACATCATTGAGGGCCACATGGCCCTTCGCGGTCCGGCCACCATAGAGCGCTCGGAACTGAGCGGCCCGGATGCCTGCCCGGTACATGGCAGCGAGAGCGGGCCTCATGGTGCGGGCCCCTCCACAAAATTAGGGAGGTCTTCAGGAGTTTTCAATGCAGCATTAAGCCGTGCAAAATTCAGGTCTTCATTGAAAATCGCACACAAGAAGGCATTAACAATATCTCTAGTGTCCTCATCATGTGCATAGATCGTCCACATTCCAGGGGTGATCATTGCCTGGCCCCCAGCGATCCTGCCTTTTTCCGAGCTGCCCAGGGGATATTGTCATTCATCCATGCCGGCCTCGGCAAGGGTGGTATCCTATACCCTGGCCCCTTTGCGCCTTTCTTCTGACTCATTGCCCGGCCCCCTGTCGGATGGCTTTGGCCACGCACTCCAGGGCATCGGCCAGGGATAGGGCCTCATGAGGAGCATACTCCAATGTGATCCGCCTGAGGGGCCCATGGGGCTCAGGCCAGATCTTTGGCCGCCCTGCATCAATCCACTCAAGCACGTCATCGAGGCGGTTGATTCGGCAGACTGCTGCTGCATAGGGTTCTCCAGAGAGATATTGCAGAGCACAGCACAGGCGGCGGCGCTCTGCCAATAAACGATTTCTCATGATTAAGTCCTCCTATAGTCTCATTAATCTTATTCTTTTGCGTGCGGGGCGAAAGGGATTATTTAGCTGGCTTTCTTGTTTCTGTCTTGCACTTTTCGCAGTAGTATATGTTGACCGGCTGTCCCTCATAATCGCCGTCTCCAGTGTATCCCGCCGGGCCGCCGCATTTCCGGCAGATCGCCGCAGGGACCTGGGCTTTATCGGTGCGTTCGTCTGCCTCCGGGTCCTCGCCGGTGCTGATATTGAGCGCCAGCAGCAGAGCATATTTTCTGGCCTGTGTCTGTGCTTTGGACAGCGCCTTATCGCCTCCGTCGTACCCCTGGCCGATGCCCTCCGTTTCCATCATGGCTCCTGTCTCGGAGTCTATGATGGTGATCCTTGCCCGGACTGTGACCAGCTCCCACATGCCGCCGGTGTTGGTCGTGCGCGGCTGGCGGTCCAAGATCTCCAGGGAGCAGACCGTGGCCAGCTTGGCGGCCACCAAGGCCGGGTTGGCCTTCTCCAGGATGGCATCCGAGCTGGCATATTTATATCGCTGTTGTGTGTTCTGCTTATCCTTTGGGACCACTGCGCAGGCGGCCATCACCTTGCAGAGCTTGGCGGCGAGCTTAGCTAGGTCCGAGGCTGGCTGGCTGCATTGGCATGGCAGGCTCGCTGGAGTCTCTCCAGGATGATCATGTTGGGTGAATTCTAGGCCAACGTGCTGCCCTGGAGACATATCCCCTAAAGGCAGCTCTATGAGCTGTTGTCCGGCCATCCTCAGTCCCCTGGCTTTTCCATAGATACTGCCTGATAACTATAGCTTATCGTCGTATCGCAGAGGCTATCCAGCGCCTCGCGGCCTATTGCAGCTTCGGCCTGCTGCAGCGGGATCTTGGCTATCCTGTTGTAGACTGTTGGATAGGCCATGATGAAGTCATCCCGCCGGATGGTCCGCTGAGTTCTTGGCGAGCGGATCAGCTTAATATCGCCCTCGCGGTAGGACTCGCCCTTATGATTTGTGGCCAGGAGGAATCGGTCCTCGGAGAACTCGGCCACCCGGAGCACATCGAGCAGAGTCTTGTCATAGCTCGCCTGCCACTCCTTCAGCTCGGCTTTGAGGGCCTTGATCCGCTCCTGGGCTATCAGGAGATCCTGCATCGCAGATGGATGGGCAATCTGGATTTCTGAGGAGGCGATCATCAATCCACCCCCAACGCACCTTTTCCTTTCGCAATTCTCTTTTGCTCCCCGGAGAGATATGCCCCGGAAAGATATGCCCCGGAGAGATATGCCTCGGAGAGATTTGCCCTGGAGAGATATGCCCTGGAGAGATCTGCCCCGGAAAGATCTGCCTCGGAGAGATATGCCTCGGAGAGATTTGCCCTGGAGAGATATGCCTCGGAGAGATTTGCCCTGGAGAGATTTGCCCTGGAGAGATCTGCCCCGGAAAGATATGCCCCGGAGAGATTTGCCCTGGAGAGATTTGCCCTGGAGAGATTTGCCCTGGAGAGATCTGCCCCGGAAAGATATGCCCCGGAAAGATATGCCCCGGAAAGATATGCCCCGGAGAGATTTGCCCTGGAGAGATTTGCCCTGGAGAGATCTGCCCCGGAAAGATATGCCCCGGAGAGATTTGCCCTGGAGAGATTTGCCCCGGAGAGATCTGCCCCGGAGAGATCTGCCCCGGAAAGATCTGCCCCGGAGAGATCTGCCCCGGAGAGATCTGCCCCGGAGAGATCTGCCCCGGAGAGATTTGCCCTGGAGAGATTTGCCCTGGAGAGATTTGCCCTGGGGAGATCTGCCCCGGAGAGATCTGCCCCGGAGAGATCTGCCCCGGAGAGATCTGCCCCGGAGAGATCTGCCCCGGAGAGATATGCCCCCTGCATTGTTTTCAGATCGTGCCCCATTGGATGATCGCGCAGCCAAGAACATACTGCCGCGAATATCTCCGGCTTTAGCAAGGCGACCCCAAATTTCATTTCTGCTATTCCCAGCTCTTGGGCCTGATTCCTGCAAGCTTCATCCGGAGCATCCAGCCGAATCTCATTCGGGAAGATTAATTCGACCTTAAAGCTACGATTATGCAGCTCTACCGGAACCGATTCGGATAGCAGTGAGTCATGGCTGCTGTTGCCAGGGCGGCCATAGAATTGTATGGGGCTGCCGTCTTCTGGCACTACACCCACAATCGCTATGCCTATGCACATCTTAGATCCCCCATCTCAAAGAAAGCCCCATAATTAACGCTCCATATCTCTCCGGGTCCTCATGTTCATGATCCAGGAAATAGTCCAGATTCCTCCGGACATATCCTGGCATCTCTTTTTGGGTTTGTCCCGTCTTGGTAGGCATATGCTATAGTAGGCTTTCGACCTATTTATACTTTTCCCATTCATGCAGTTTAATGCGGCATAACGTAATAAACTATATATACACTGACTGCATTATAAAGTAATATGCGCGAAGAGTTGGCCTTAGTTGAGGTCGATAAAAGGGGACGGGTGCAAATACCCCTGCCGATGCGGAAAGCATTGAGTATAGAGCCAGGCGATATAATTAGGATAAAAGTGAGTCTAGCAAAAGATGTGGAAGATGGAAAGAGCGCAAACCCTAGCCAGGCCTTCACTCTCGATTCCATCCCAGCCACAGCTTAAGGACACCTAGGAGTAAAACAAGATGTCAACAATAGAAGAGGCGGCCATACCTATAAGCATTGCGGATATCCAGGCCCATCCGGCTGAAGCTATGGCCGCACTAATAGAGACGGTCCGACGGCAGGGCGAGGAGATCACCCACCTGCAAGAGAACTTTGGTATAGCCATGAGTCTTATCGCGAAGCTCAGGCCAAAAGAGCCCGATGAATCCACCCTCCTGGATGAGCTCTATCAAGAGATGACCGCGACAGGCCGGAAGCAGGTAGACTTTAGGACTGCTGCCAGGATGGTTAAGCGGTCTAAATCAAGACTGCTCCAGATCAAGCCATTGATCGGGCAAGACATGAGGTTTGTATTGATGCCCTCAGAGAGCCATTCCCAGAAGATCCTGATCCGGCTCCGAGACATCAAAAAACCGTCTAATTAATCGCTATACAGTTTTTAGGTTGATTCATATAGCATCTCCCTGAAAGCTGAAATAACCGATTAGTTTTGATGTGCCTTAGTTTGAAGAAGAAGAAGAATTAAGAGAATGATATATAAATAGCAATGAACTATATGGTTATGCTAGAGATGAAAGAAAAACCGAATAGCGATAAATTTGTCGGTTTGAACTATTTGGAGGTGGTATTTAAATCCACCCCATCTGAAAGGCATACATGTGGCGAATCGTGTCACGATTCAATTCTATACCTAATATGTGCATATTATCTATATAACCATAAAAATGATCACGCGCGGAGGAGTCATACCGGCCCCACCAGGCTCCAAGACATGTGACCTGTTGATTATTGTATGCAAGTGAGGTATTTGATCCGGAATAATCCAATTTACCATCGACATAAAATCTGGTGTAGGCTGCACCTCTGGTTATCACTACCCAGTGCCATTTATTGTCGCTAAGGCTTATTGAGCCGCCTGTTATCCTATAAAAGGCGTCGTAATTGTAAGTATCAAAAAAAACATTCGAACTTACGATACCACAATTGAACCCGTATGTAATCGGGTAATCCCAGTCGACATTCCCGAGCGCGGTCTGCTCGCTGGCGCTGGCGCTTTTCAGCCAGAAGCATATAGACATGGTGGAGAGGGCCAGGTTCGGGCAAACATTCACAGTTCTTAAATAATTATCTCCATCGAAATATCCGCATCTACCAAATTTGCCAAGGGCATAATCAAGATGCCCATCAGTGAGATCATATCCGTTGGGCCCGGAGTCCTCTCCGTTATCGTCGTCGAGTGTCCAGAGCGCCCTGGTGGGTGGCCGGACAAAATCAAAATAGTTCATGGTCGATACCTCCATCCCACTGGCATCGACCAGATATAGATACATGCATCTGATCCCGGCGATGTGGCATGTCCGCTGTCATAGTCTAATGTAATCTTTGATTTTGCGGCCACTGCTGTGGTATTGGTGCCAGATAGCGAATCAGATACTACCTCTATGCCTTCGGTGGCCCCCGCTGCTATCGATGGCTTGCTTGAAAATATTGAGCTGGCATCGTCGTTAATGTCCCATGTGCCGCCTGTGGTTGTTGGCTCGGTCCCGTAATACACTTTAGCAGAAAATACATAACGGTCCTCCTGCCAGTATATAGCCTTGCCGATGTTGGCTAGTCCGGCGGAGGGCATATTTCCAGGGATGGTCCAGGAGTCTTCGACCGCCAGCCTCGTGCAATACTGCATATCAGTGAATCCGGCTGATAATGTATTTCCCAAAATGGTGAAGGTGACTGCATTGGATGAATATGAGGCTGTCACTATTTTAGCTGCCTGCCAGCCGCCCCCGGATTTCTCCCAAGAGATTATAGTCCCGGGACCAAATACCTTATCATATAAATTCGCATTGCTTGTATCTGTTATTGAAAACGATGTATCCGAGATCCTTGCTGGCGTCCCTGGCATATCATTCCAATTGCGGCTGTCTAGTCCATTCTCACCATTATCCCCGTCTCCTCCTCTTTCGGCGAACATGGCCCAATATGCGTTATCAGTGTCCGGATAGCTGGGTGGAGCATTGCCAGTGGTCTCCTGGAGGGCAAAAAATGATCGGCCCTCCGATCGGACGGCATCATTAGCCACATAGGCATGGGCGGGATCGTAATCCCCATGCCAGTTATACGGCCCGCCAGGGATGCCCTGGGGGCCTCTCAGATTCTCCAGCTCCGAGCGGAGGAGATATCGTTGTTGCATGATGCCTCTATGTCCAGGTTCCACCGCTGCCTATGATATCCCATCCGACCCCATTGCAGAGCAGCCGGAGATATGAATAGATCACGCTATTCGTCTTGGTGGTTGCTCCATTGATTGTCTCTGCCCCCTCGCCGTCCACAATGACATTATAGGCCCCCGGCTCACCGTCAATTATTACCGTGATGATCCTGCCTATATTATCTGCGGCGGTGGGAAGAGTGATGGTCGCATGGGCAGAGATTACACCTATCACTACAATGTCCGGATCAGTGTCAGTGATAACATAATCCGCGGTTTTGCTCAAGATGGTCCGCTTGATCGGGCCTGATAAGGTTATTTTTGGCGTCAGCAGACCGACCGGCAGATCAAGCCCGGCTGCAGATAGCTGCATGGAGTCGCTGGTTCCATCATCAGGCAGACAGTTGAGATACCAGCGGAAATACATCGATGATCTCCAGAAGACACAAGCGGCCTCTACACCACGGGTGTACCCGTTGGCCGCTCCGAGAGTGTTCCCGTAATATGATTCAATGTCTCCCAATTGCTCAGGAAAAATCAATGGATCTTGCAGGCGTACCCGTCCTTTTGTGGCGTGGGCAGTGCTCCCCAGCGTCAAATCATCTCCCGCCCCCGTGCCCCCCAGGATAGTCTGCCCACCGGATACGCCTCCCGCCAATACGTCTCCGGAGCCTGTCCCGGTTCCATTCTGGCCACCCATCAAGAATTCTGCCCAGACCGTTTCCCAGGATGCCCCCACCTCCGGCTCCGTTGCAGCAGCCGGAACATGCCCTACAATCGCCTTATAGACACAAGTCCCATAACCAGTCTTTGCGTGGGCGACTACATCTCCTATGGCATAGATCTCTTTTTCGGCAGACCATAACCCCTGCCACTTGATTATCTCGCCTTCATTCAACAGTAAATATTTTTGTTCCATGAATAGCCCTCAATACCAGTATCTGTCATTATAACAAACCTGCGAAAATCGCAGCTCAGATCCTGCCGTACATTCCAGCCGGATCTTAAAATTCTCATCGGGGTCCGCGTAAGGCATCTTGGATGGCGCTATATAGCGCTTGACCATGCCTTTCAAAGCAGATATATCCACAGATCCAGATGCAGCGGCCTTGACGCCAAAAGCCAGATGCTCCTCCCCGGCAACATCCGGGATATAGATCATGTTTTGGCCTACCACTAAATCGTCATGGTCTATCTCTTCGATGTCGGAGAGATCTGTCTCTGTGGCCTTCCAGACCGTGGCCCCATCTCCTGTGATTGCATCCACTGTTAGCTCTAGGGTGGCTGCTTTAGGCTCGCCATAGACCGGCAGAGGACCGTGGAATGGGATCATGAGGTAATCTGAGTTATCCAGAGTCAAAACACCGGATGTGATTGAGCCCCCGGACATCTTGCTTTGGACATCGAGCGCCAGGACGGGCAAGGTAACAAATTCCGCTTCAAAACTATGCCAGACATCCCCTCGCCAATTGACCTGGAATATATCTCCTCGGAGGAGTTTATCACATAGCACCAATTCCCTATCGTGCTCTGTGCTGGAGGTGCCCGGAGTAATCCGCACGCTCAAATCCTCAGTGTAGGTGCTGACGCGGGCCCCAGAGAATTGCATGTATCCTATGGGGCTCCTCTCATGACCTGCATTAGTGAGCAGATCTGAGGTCCGAGGAATAGCGGAATTCCATTGGAAGCCAAGACCCTGATCAGGCCCATAGAGCCAGCCCTCCCTGCAGACTATTTCTCCCTCGACCTCATAGAAGTTTTTGCCTCCCCTAACAAGATCCACCGCCTTGACTCCACCGTGACAGGATGCAATTATCCCGAATCGCTCTGCATCGTAAGGATAAAATTCCGAATCCTCCGGGCAGGTGTTAAGGGTCCTGGCCAAGATCTCCAGCTCTGCCCTGTCCCAGCTCCGTGCTCGGATCCTATACCGTTTTGGCTGCCTGCCTTTGGCCCGGACATCGCCATAACTCCGGCCAGGGATGACTATTTCCTCTACCCCGGCCCCGCCATTGGATGAGGTGACACCATCCGAAAAAACGACATCTGAGATATCATAATCCCAGACAGCGCAATACTTAGATACTTCTGCCATTATGCCTCCTCATGCATCGAACCAGAACCATCTGCCATACATCCATCTAGCGATAATTTTTTTGATCTGCTGGTTAGATTTGTCTGTAATCTTCTGTTTATTCAGCCCCCTGTTCACGGTGCTTCCCGGCGTCGTTCTCTTCCAGCAGCGAACTGTTGTAGACAAATCAAAAGTAGGATGAGCGGCACAACTGGCCCCATCCCACTCTCCGTTTTTCTGAATCCAGATCTCAATTGAGGTATTGGTCCCATAATTGCAGTATCGAGTGATATCAAGACCAGTGATTGTCTCGCCGAGTAAATAATGCCTGGGCTGACAAAGGAAATTTGAGCCGCCGTTAATCTCGATTATCATCATACAGGACACCGGGGGTGCGTTGGTTTTGGTGGATACATCCAGAGTTACCCGGTGGCTCCAATCGGACTCATGGACAGCGGCGGGGATAAGAACTGTGCCGGATGCCCCGGTACACGTGCCGTGCGTGGTATCCCCTAGTACAAAATTCTCCCCATTCAAGGAGATGGCCTCGCCATATTCAGTCAGGTAATCATCCAGATACACCCGCGCAAGAGAGTCCCTGCCGTTGAAGGCATCCAGGATGTCCGAATCCCGGCCACCAATCTCCATATCGTAGTTGCCTGCCTCATCCCGCCTGGTAGACATCACCTGGAGAAGCTTCTCCGCCTCGCCATCCAGCTTTAGCCTGACCATGGAATAAGGCCGGGGCGTATGGCCCCAGTCCGGTGTTGGTGTTATCGAAAATTTTTCGTCTGCCTGCCTGAAGCTATATTCGGCATTGACGAAGGGTTTTGCTATTCCCAACGAATCGAGATAGCCATCCTCTATGTCCATAGTATCCGCTATCCAGATCCCTTTCCATGTATGATCGGAGGGCGCATAGATCTGCTGAACATCCTCGGAGCCCGTTCCTTTCCCTATGAGGGCATGAACTTTACTATCTTCATTATACTGTTGTGTTATCTTGGCAATGTTCTCTTCAGGTAAGATAAATTCGCTTTCCACCGGATCATCCAGGGCATCAAAATAAGTGTAATCCTTTCCGCGCCTGAATCGAGGATTCAGGTTATAGAACTCAGCAAAGTCTATTAGAATGTCAAGAATGCGGGTAAAACTGAATTGTGAATTTCCGGTTAAGACCGTGCTCCCTAAATCGATATTCCCCATCCTGACGCCAGTGTCATAACAATTCTCTGCGAACATGCAATATCGAGGGCCGAATCCGATATTATAATCATCGTCGTCTAGCCTGACATAAAGATCATCTGCATCAGAATAACACGATATATCAGTGGCCTGGAGATCGGCGTAGGTGCTCTGGCGGGGTAGGAGTTTGCCCTCGGCATAGATATTAGCAGTGCCTATTCGGCTATCTGTACCTAGCCCGGACAGCTTATAGATCCAATCTGCACCCATCGCGTACCAATCATATGTAGGAGTCCCGGCAGTCAGGACATTGCCATAGTACGGGATGAGGGAATTGGCCATAAAGAGCATTCCCACGTTCCCGATGACTCCATAGCTGTCTGCCGCCTGGCTGGGTGCATCGCTCTGGAAAACGTGGGCTAAATATCGGGCCGATGCCTGATAGGAGAATCTGCCGGTAAATCGCCTGAGTAAGAGATGCTCCTCGCCCTTGCAGTTGATCTCCCTGGTGTTGATATTCTTGATCCTTGGAGACGTCACATATCCCCGGAAAAGAACATCGTTGCCCTCAGTGGCCACTACATGCGCCCATCGCTGGATAGGTATCTTGCGGCTGCATTTAATCGAGAATTCCGCCGCCTTACTGGCATCGGCATATTCTCGGAGATCCCAGGAGTCCGCTTCAATTTCGATAGGCTCTTTTCCCGCATTGGTGACTAGGATTTCCATTATTAGACTCCCACAAGATACTTTTTCTGAGGTTTCCCGTTCTGCTCATCTTCTTCTTTCTGTTTCCGAGATTTGCCTGGCTCTGCTTTATTCTGATGTTTTGCCATATTTCCCCCGAAAAATTAATATCCTGATCTCATCAGTCTAGGATCATGCGATTTGCAATTTTGGCAATTCTCTTCCTGCTGCCGCTGTGCTCAGGCTACAGCCTGCCCGGATGCACCGACCAGGACGCAATCAATGAACTCCGGAGCCTCATAGAATCCTACCAATTCCGCTATCAGCCGAAGCTAGACTATTTTGACTGTGCCGATATGAGCACGGCCAACTGGCGGCTCCTGAAGGCTGCAGGATATGAGCCAAAAATTGCCCTCCGAAAAGAGGCCAACGGGAGCCATTGCTATGCGATCTGCCCCCTGGCAGATGGCTGGGTTGGCATAGAGACCGAAAAACAGAATCTCACCCATCGCACCGGCGTTATCATCACCGACCTGGAGATGTGGACTGTGATGGACTCCCCTGAGGAAGTCTACCAATTCGACCGGAGAGGCCCACCAGTCATAATGGGCGAGGTCTTGGAGTATGTTCCTAGAGCCCCCGTCTTGCCGCCACTATTTGCTCGGTGATCTCCGCCACCAGCTCCCTATTTCTCTGCTCCAGCAGGGCCTCCATATCAGAGCCGCTGCCCGTGATGGGGCTGTTGATGGTGATATTAATGCCCCCTCCGCCTGATGCTACCTTTGCCATCTTTTCAGCAGGGATCACATACTCCGGGCCACTCTCTCCCACCACTGCAAGCGTTGGCCTGTCCACATATCCGCCGCGGGCCATGAAGATGGGGGGCAAAGAATAACCGAATCCCCCGCCGCCGCCTCCCCCGCCACCTCCACCGCCGCCTGAGCTGCCGGTGTAAACCTCATTGACATAGACCGTTTTATAGACCGGCTGACTTGCCGCTGAGTTTATGGCGGCAATTGCAGACATTGCCTGGGATGAGTCGATAATAACCGGCTTGGTTACTGATGCTTTGGCAGAAGTATCAATCTCAGATATGCTTGATGTTGCTTTGCTGCTGTCGATTGTTAATGGCTTCTGCACGTCCTTCTTGGCGGTCCCCTCAAATTCAGTCAGGGCCGCAGTTGCCTTGCTGGTATCGAGCGTTACGGATACCGGGATGCTCTGAGGTGTGGCAGCACTCCCCAGAGCCTTGCCGCCCACCGACTGGACCGCCATCGCCGCCTCATTGGCGGCAGATACTACCGTATTCTTCCAGTCCAGATATGCCTGGCCTCCCGCCCCGATGTAAGATGGATTAAAGAGGTTCTCTTGCTGCTCCTGCCACGCCCCAAAATCAGACATTACGCAAGCTTCGCAGTCCTCGATAGCTTTCTGGAGCTGGTTATAGCCTACTGTAGCGGCTTGCGTGGCCTTAACAGTGTCCTGGAGAGCGGCGTTTGATTTAGCAGCCGCCTCTGGAAACATCGATTTCATGAGGTTATATAATTCCTCAGTCGATGCCCCGGACTTGACCGCCTCAACAAATTCCTTGATGAGGTTTAAGCCCGCCTCTTTTCCGATCTCTGGGGCCTTTTCCAGTAATAAATTGAGCATGGGCTCCATGCCTTCAATTAGGTCCCGCTCATCTGCCGTCAGGACGGCATCTGAGAACGAGCCTGTGATAGTCTGCCCCATCTCTTCGCCTTGTTGCTGGCAAAAGAGCTTCATGTCTGCGATCTGAGGCATGATAGCTGCTTCAAAATCCGCCGCCAACCTGGCCGCCTGGGCAGGATCAATCAGCTCATTGGTTAGGCCCTTGAGCGCCTCTGAGACCGCATTAAATTTGCTGGCATCCGGGTGAGCAAAGGCATCCAGGATTACATTAATGGCCGCTTTAGCGTCCTGGCTGCCACTCTGGCTGATTTTATCGAAGTTATCAGAGATGATCTGAGCGGTTGAATCCCCGAAGTTTGACCATATAGCTTCATTCTGGGATTTGAATGCGGCCTGTTCATCGCCGGTGTAGATATCCACCGGAGTTGCCTTTAGCCGTTGCTGTAGCTCAATTTTTTCCGCTTCGGCTGCATTGCCCATCAGCCTATAATATGCAGCTGCCCCTTCCTCAGGCGCTGGCACGCCTGTTATAAGTTCAAAAGCTTCTACCGCGGTAAGCGTGCCCTTGCCCTCAATAGACTGCGTTTTTCCTATGAGCTGATCCCCTGAGAACAACGACCAAAAATCAGTATCACTACCCTTACTTAAGTGCATCCTAAGAGACTTTCCGGCATACTCGAAAATACGGTCTTCAGTTTCATTTAGCTTTCCGCCAGCACTATTATTAATTATTGCCAGAATATCCAAGTCAGACATTCCCTGCTCTACACCATACTTGAACTCCTCCGAGACCGTTTTGGCAAGTTCTTTCCCGGCGTCTCCTGCTCCCGCCAGCGCCTCCGGGCTGCTCAGGGCCTCGCCCGGCGCTTCGGCCAGATCATCCATAGCATCGGCTTCCTTGAAGCCCCCTGCGCATTGCGATGCCAGGAGGCCGCCTGCTTCTTCCGCCGCCCCTGTATCGACTCCCAGGAGATCGTTCACCCATCGATTGAGGCCGGAGTCTACCCCTATAGCATCCTCTATGCTATCGGAGAGCCCCCCTACCATGTCGTAAATTGCCTCACCTGCTTCAATGGCCCCCAAAGCAAGGTGATTCAGCAGCTTGACGCCTTCGGTCAGCCCCGGCAATAGGACACTGCCAAGTTCGACCCCGGCGCGGCTCACGGTGTTGGTGAAAATGTCCCACTGACTATTGAGTGTGCTTGAGTTCTGCTCAAAAGTCTTCATCATGGAAGAGCCATTTTCCCATTCAGAATTAGCCTTAGAGAGAGCCTCTTGCAGGGTATCCCCGGCTTCGGCCAGCTTGAGGAGCGCCGGTGCGCCTTCGGTGCCTGCCAGTTTAACGGCTGCCTGGAAGCGTTCTGTTGGGTCCTGGATGGCGGCAATTTTCTGCGCAGTCTCGGCCAGGGTGCCGTTTAGATCTCCAGCGATCTTGCCTTTCAGCTCATCCACCGAAGTACCAAGGAGTTTCGCCCAGTTCGACAAGTTATCTTTTTTCTCTCCCTGCATAGTGGCCGCGTTGAGGAAGCTCTTTATGCCTGTGCTTGCCGTTTCCGCAGACATACCGGAGCTGATCAGGGCGGTGCCCAGAGCAGCAACCTGGGGGATGGATTGCCCCATAGTGGTGTTAAGATAGGATGATCTATTAACAAAATCCAGGACCTCGCCCTCAGTAGCAGCGAAGCTGTCACCCATTGTATTGACGACATTGCCCAGTTTCTCCATGCTGCTGGCGTCTATATCCTGACCAAAGGCAGTTAAGATCTTGGCGGCGGCAGTTGCGGCCTGCTCCGCTGGCATCTCAAAGGCTACCGCCATCTGAGCGGCCACCTCAGTGAACCCGGCGATCTCCTCTTTAGCCACTCCGAGAGATCCGGCCACCTGTGCGATATTAGCCAGTTCGGATGCAGCGACTGGCATAGTGCTGGACATTTCCAGCAGAGAAGAGCCGAGAGCGGACAGATCCGCCCCGGTCAGTCCTGATGTCTTGGCGACCCCGGACATCGAGGTTTCAAACCCTGCCGCTGCCTGAACGGAACTGGAAAGTGCCCCACCGATAACCGCAATTCCTGCTCCCGCTGCTATGCCCGCCGGGCCGATGGCAGAGAGAGCACTGCCTACAGGGCCCATGGAGGAGGCTATCCCCGACATGCTGGCGCTCAGCTCGGAGCCCAGGCTAGACTTGAGGCCGCCGACGCCAGACGACATATCCGAGACGGCGCTGCTAAATTTGCTCTTGGCGGCGCTCATAGTGGATTCGTCTATCTGAACACCTATCGTAACGAATGCCGAGCCTACTTCCTCGCCACTAACCATGAAACACTCCTATGGTATCCTACATCCGACAATTCCGGCCTGCCGTCGCATTTCCCGATCATTGGATGCAGCTTTTTGTGGATCGGGCCGAAACTTTTGTAGTGATTTTGGGAACGCTTTTGGATTGTTAAAGGCCAAAAAGCACAATACACCGAGATCGTAAACATCTCGATCTCTTGACTTTCTATTATCTTTCCAGGCGTTGATTTTACAATTTATTTCTGCCTGTGTGAGTTCTAAAAATTCATGGGGCGATAGCCCCAAAATGCCTATGCACTGGTCTGCGGCGCGTTCCCAGCTCCAGGGCTCGCCGCTTTCTTCAGCTTCTCCGCTTTCTCCTTCTCGGCCTTCTCCCTCTCCGCTGCCCTCCGGGCCAGAGACTTTTTTCGGTCTGCCCCCACGGCGGCATCACATGCTTCTCCGAGGATCTCTAGGAAAGACATGTAACGAGATCCATCATCGAGTTCTCCGTCCCCTTCCAGGTAGGTATCCCTCAGCTCAACCGCCTCTTCGAATATCATATCTCTCTTGTCAGGCATCCCACCCAGGATGCCCTGCCAGAGGAGATAAGCCTGGGCTTCGGCGTCACCTCCGAGAGCCATCTGGTACAGGTTCCCGAGTTCCAGTCGCCTCCCCGCACCAAGGCCGAGGAATGCCCCCCCATTCCTCAGGATAGCTATCTGCACCATGCCGGGATATCTGAGGCTGTATTGCTGTCCACCAATTACTATAGGTATCGATGTCTGCATTTTCTTATATCTCCATATTTTTATCTATTATCTTCTAGCATAGTAAGTATTGCTGAAAAAAGGAAAAAGGCCCTTATACCGTATGGTACTTGAGCCTGCCATCTCCCTGGAGCGCAAGATCTGCCTCGATAATCCCGTCTAGTTTGCAGTTCCGAGGCACCCCCATGAGTGTCCCCACGCCAGACACTATCTCAAGGCTGCTGTCTGTCACATCTAAGTAGAATCTCACCAACACATTCCCGCCCAGTCTGGCTATATCTGAGCTGTGATCTCTGCCGCCCGAGCAAGTGACGGCGGAAATGGCACTCACCACCCCAGAGCCCGCCTGAAGGCCTGGGTATGTAACTTCCCAGAATGCCGCCAAGACAGGATCTGCCTCGACGTGTGCCTTGATCTGGGCGGCTGTGGTGGTTGCGGCTACGAACGTTACTGTAGTAACATGATTAACCCTCGCAACCTCAAGAGCACCTCCTTCCACATACCGGACCTGCTCAATATTGCCAGGCGTCCCGTAGCTTTTACAGGCCCATATAAGGTCGCAATCTGCGCCCGATGCATCCATGAGACACCAGGCCCGACCATACCAGAAGTGTCTGCTGATCTTGGCGGACCACTCCATCAGGCTAGCTATGTATGATTTCCAGAGCGTGGCAGTATTAAGGGTAGCTGGGAACGTGGTGATATCTATCTTATCTGATTTATTCTCTATATCAAATCCAAAGCCACCCCCTAGGTTCTCAACCTCAAAGTAGTATCCTGAGACTGTGACAGCACCGGATGAGTAAGCCGGAAGGGTGAACATTCCTGCAGCATAATCTATCCGATCGGGGGTTATAGCCACCCCACCCACTTTCACAACCGGCACATGCTGAGGGTCCCACCAAGATTTATCGTCGGGCGATGCTCGGGCGGTGATGTAAAACTCCAGAGTGGAGCCCACCCGCGTGCAAGCCTCATCGGTGAAAGCCTGGCTGGTGCCCTTGTTAACGAATATGGAGGCGAGGCCTCCATTTTTAGCCATGTTGTCCTCCACCTACCTAATCAAAGGCTGTAGGGAACTGTACTCCGTCCGGATCCTGAATCTGGAGATTAATCGTGATGCCATTTCCTTGTGCGTCATCGACCTTGGCCCCGAGAGGGAAGCTCTCGACATATGCATCACAGAAGCAGTAATGCGTGGCATCCTCATATAGCCGGAGTTCTTTTTTCGCGCCCCCCAGTCCATCCCATAGCTTTTTCTGGCCGGCGTCTGCTAGGTTCCGATAAGCTAATTTTAGCTGTATCGGAGCGTCAACTAAGGTCGCTAAATAGCTTTTATACTGAACATCATTTGTAGATTTCGCGGCAGTTATGTCTACCTTGTCTGCTTTCGGGTCAATGTTCCACTCAACGACGCCATCGACAAAAGTACCGTCGAAGGTCACTTTCATTGTCTTGCCCGGTACTGGGCCCTCAATCTGCGTATAATCTACCATTGTCAAGTCTCCTCACGGTTAATAGTCAGCTGTATGCTGATCGAAAATTTATGACGGTTTGAGTCATCTTTTCCCAGGTATGTCGGGAATGAGCCCGCCGCCTTCTCAAAAACGTAATCGCCGCCCAGATTCGTGCTCAGGCGGAAGAGCTGCCTGATAGCCTCGGCGGTGCTCCGGGCGGTGGCTTTTTTGGTATTCCTGATTATGAGATCTGCAATGGGATGCTCCAGCACCCCGCCGCTGTAGTGCTCCGGGCCCCGTCCGTTATTGATCCAGATCCCGATGCAGTTTGCGGGCAGATCAGGCAACTCATCCCGGAAGATCGTATTTAGGGTGGGGTCGGCGTTCTTCCATTCGCCATACCCGGCAGTCTCCAGATATACCGCCAGGTCCGCCCCAGGATCGTCGCTCATGATGCCACATCCTGGCCGTCGTAGCTCACAATTACATCAGGGAATCCCTGTGAGTAGTCTATCGAGATCTCTACCGGAAGGGGCCAGCCCTCCGAGTCGATCAGGGCAAAGATTGCGGGCTTCATCTCCGCCTCCGGCTAAAGACATTCTCTCCATGGATCATCATTAGCCAGCCCTTAATCGCCATCGGAACCAGTATGATATATCCAATCGCAAGCCATAGATCCATTATTTTATCCGTCCTATTATCTCTTCAATTTTGTCCATTTTTTCCAACCATCTCCGGGGATAAATGTCAATACAAAGATAAAATACAAAGAGCAAAGTCGCTATATTCAAGCAATAGCAAAACGCAATTACACCATAGAGAAAATAAATAGAGGATTCATTTATTTCTACCATTGATGCATGGCCTTGATCCTAACTCGCGGGCTATGGTCTTTGTGTCGTCTAGGATCTCTTTTGCCTGCTTATCATGTTCGTTTAGCTTTTCACAGAATAGGTTTGCCATTTCCTGCTGTGAGGCAGATACTTTATCAAATATTTTGTCTAACCTCTCCACAATGAGTTTATTGGTCTTTGTGTTGCTGTCCATGATAAACCGCATCATGTAGAAAAATCCAGACAAGACAGCAAACACTAGGATCGCCGCAAGCGTTGGGATAAATTCCCCCCCCGCCGCATCAATTAGAGCAGTCTCTCCTGGCATATCTCTCCCTCCATTCTCCGGCAGTCATCGGGCCAGGCAAAAGAAAAGGCCAGGGGGCAGGTGTCATGCTTTCTTCCCCGTGAACACTCCAAGCAAGAATACCACCACAGTCTGGATCTGAGCCAGGGCCGGACTGTTGATTGCAGCCGCTACCAAGAAGCCAAGCAACGCCAGGAGGATCAATGAGTAGAGGCGGAATCCTTTGGTGTTGAATTCTCCGATACTCATTTCACCTTCAGCCATACTCAATGTGACATCACTCTCCGCCATGCCATTCCTCCGCCCATCCTTCTTCTATGAGCCTGTTTGCTCTGTGATCATCCAGGAGATGGCCGTTCACCATCGAACCTACTTTGTGAATTGCCCCGGCCAAAAGCGGCTCACCGAAAAAAGGATAGGATTGTAAGATTCTAATTTGCCTCATCTAAATCCCCGGCTTCCAGGCTCCATAGCTTCCGCCGTCACCGACACCATCCTTAGCAAAATTGAACTGACCGAATACAGCCGGATCGGTGCCAGATAGCTCTATGACATCCAGGCCAGTCTTGCCGATGGCCTGGTTGCCAATGTCCATGCTCTTGACTCCGGACAGATCCAACACCGGCAGGCTCTGGTTGGCTCCTATAACCCCGGCGCGAGGGTCATCCGGCCCCTTGGCGTTGCCATCATAGTCGTCTGCTCCAGCCATGCCGATAATTGCCACAGCAATTATCATTAATCCTGCTATTATCTTTCTCATTTCTTAACCTCTTGATCTTGACATTCTCATGATCGCCAGCACCACGAATGGGTTGGTCTTGTACTTGCGGGCCCAGGCTTTCGGCTTCAACTGACGGCCATAGGCATCTGTAAAGAGGAATTGATCCTCTCCATAGGTCTTGATCAAGGCCCGGATGGCGGCATTGTTTGGGGTGGCCCCCACTATGATATCATCTGGCTGAAGAGCAGCCGTCTTGATGCCCTTCTTGACTTCGTCCCCCCGGAGCACATTCCAGGCCTTGATGAGCCGAAGCACGTTGATTTTAGGGGGAAGGAGAGCCCCGGTGGGCAGGTATTTCTCTTTGCCGTCCCAAGGTACGCACCCCTCCAACCAATCTGTTCCCTCATCACCTCCCCTTTGAAATGGCATCTCAAATCCCTCCCATTGGTCCGACTCCGGACTCAAGATCATAAGCCATCATAGATCGCCGATCAAATGCCTCAGTCTCATTCAGCCGGCCAAAGCCATTCTTGACCTGCTGCCCGGATAGCTGCAGGATTGTATCGAGGCTGAAATTCCCGGAGCCATCCAGCTCTCTGAGCTTCAAGGCCCGCGCCTTGCCTGCATAGGTGATGTCAATGTCCTCAGAGAACTGCCCAGCGCTGCCCTGGATAGAAGTAGCAACGGCGGCATCCGTCAGAACCGTCTCTGTGATTTGCACCAGACTATCATTTGAGACCTCGGTGATAATCTCCTCTGTCACTTCAATAGTGCTCTCTCGCTGAAGGTCAGCCGTGCCCCTGAAATCCGAGGCGTCTCGGACTCTCAGGGTATATTCAGGCGTCCGGGCCACGAAGGCCGCATCCTGCTCGGCCTGGAGCCCCTGGAAGACTGAGGAGTTCTTGCTGTCCGCCAGATCGACCTGCAGGAATAACTCGCTCGGGCCTGTAGCGCTGGCAGAGAGCTTATGGTCCGGGCCATCTGACCAACTGGATACCGTACCTGCGCCGGTGTAGTTGCCTACCAGATGGACATCAGCACACCCTGTGGCGGTGAGTAATATGATTATCATCCCCCACATCAGAGGGCTTATTTTTTCGGAAAGAATCATTAAAATCACGTATAATTATAAAGGAGTAAGACAATTACTCCTTTATGCAGGTAAATTCTCGTTTAACGTGGGCCTCCACCGCAGCCAGATCCTCCAGGAATTCAGCCGCATTGAACCTGTTGTACCTGCTGGTGTCGGTGGTCTCCACATTCCTGTCTACACTGTCCTTCATCTGCTTGAGCATCAGTCGGAGAGTCTCAAGTGCCTGCTTCTCCTTGAAGCTCTTGATATCGATCTTCTTAACTACGTCCTCATGCTCCACACTTCTACGAGGCCCCTTATCAGGCCCAAAATCGTCACTATCAGATTTACTCATTTTAAAATCCTGTGCTTATATTAGCACTATTATCGCTTTCTTATTATCGTTCGCCTGGTTGTGATTTCTGGTTTTCTGGCTGCAAGAATTCTACCTATTTTTATCTGGAGCCATTCCAGGACGGATGTCTCCAGGCCATTGACCATCTCTTCCAGGAATTCCAGATCTGCGCTCATTTCATCCGGTCCCGTACGAACTTGGCGATGTTCTCTCTGTTGTTGTTGAGTGCATCCCTGCCGGCGTGGGCTTTCCTGCCACTCCGGGAAGATGGGTTGGTAGGGTCAGGATGTCTCAGGGTATCGTCCAGCTCTTGTCGGATAGCATAAGGCCCGGCGGAGGAGACTGTGACCTTAAGGTCTCTGGAATGATCAGTGACGGTTAAGCTGCTCTCCAGGTCTCCGGTGGCGTGGGGGATGGTGTTGCCCCATTCCTTCAGGATGATTTCCCCAGCTTGGTGCAGAGCATCCATGGCAGCGTCCCGCATCTTTTTCTGCAAGGCCTCAGGATGCCACTTAATTTCAGCCAAGGGCAACCGACCTCATGGATCCGTCGAAAGACTCGCCTACCAGGCCCAGCACAGGGTAATCCCTGCCCCCATAGGAGATGACATCCCCAGATACCACGGCGGCCTCTGTCTTGCATATTGCCTGGCAGTGCAGCTCATCGCCCTGGGCAGTCCGGACCACCCGCGCTCCGTGAGCCCACAGGACGGTTATGGTGCTGCTGGTGTAGATATCATCATCACCATCGTTCCCTGTCTTGTGCTTCCAGGTGACGCTGACGCCATGCAGCGCCAGGTAGGGCGTCAGCAGGCTCATACTATCGGCACGCTCCGGGCGATGTATCTGGAGAGGAGGCGATAGGCATCTGCGCTCCTGAGGCCAAATCTGCCCGAGCCTGCGCCGGCCCGGAAAGTCTCAGACAGGATCCCAGGGATCTGGTAGCTCTGCACCCCGGCCTCCTGGAGAGCTGCCCGGCTGGCTCCACCCCCGGCCTGCTCCAGGTAGAGGGCCAGGCCCTCCTCGCAGCAGGCGTCTTTGACCCGCTGTGGGACTTCGGCCACGCCGGTCAGCCCATCCATGTCGTAGCCTTCCCGGTACTGCCTGGGGAACTGGAGATCCTGAGTCCCATCGATGAGGTACTTGGTGCCCCGGAGAGGAAGGGCGTCTATGATCTTGGTGGCTCGCTTGAGATACCAATCTTTTTCGTTATCGGTAAGTGTATCCCATCCAGTGACACGCGGATCATCCGCAAAATAGGTATCTGACTCTGAGGAGGACACATAAGCATCTGTGGCCTCTACTGTACCGCCTTCCTCATAAACAGGCCCCAGCTCCAGATCCAGATCACTCGGATTTGGATCTGCAGTATTGACAACTAGATAGCGCTTGACCATGGTTCACCTCAGGGATAAACGATAGACGGCCAGGGATCGGTTTTGGCTTTGATCGCTGTAACAATAGTATCTATGTCACTAATCAGCTTGGCTAGACTGCCTGCTGTAGTATGGCCACTCATGGCCTCATCCAAGATTGCATCGACAGAGGCGGCGGTGAGAGAGGCATCACAGGCTAACTTGATTGTGCCGCCTGCGTAGCCCGTGCCGTCGAAGAAGTCTTCCAGGTTGGTGCTGGCCGTGCCGCCTTCGATCATCAGATCATTGAGCGCGGCCCGCCTGAATCCGATTACAGGCCCACGCCAGGGCAAGACTCCTGTAGCTTTCCCGGTGAACCAGCCGAAGCCCTCAGTGTCGTTGTTGATGGATGCACCACCGCTAGCAGGGATCTCGATGGTGTATATTCCCGCATCACCTTGATCAGTCCAATCATAATCTCCGCCTGTGGTCGGAGTTACGGCGGTCACTGTATAGGCTCCTGCTGCCGTCACGAAATGCCAGTAAAGAGCGAGGCCAGCGGCATTATAGGCAACAGCCGTCTCTATTGCCTTGAAGTCGGTGTCATCCAACAGCGGCAGGAGGTTCACGGGGACTTCAGCCAATGCTACATCTACATCCATCCAGATATCCGGAATTTAAATCACCTCATTGTTGCTCACTGTTGGGCATAAGCATAGAACGGATTGCCCGCCGCCGCTTCGGTGTACTCGATGTGAAGCTTGGGACCGGATACATTGCCAGCATAATCCCATGATTTGACCGCAGAATAATTGGCCCCCGATGCGCCACCACCAACAACGATGAATAGAACAGCCGCGCCGGATTCATACGAATACGAACCTCGCAACTCAGCAAATAACGCGTTGAGACTACCGGAGTGCCAGTCCCCAGACGTAGGTCCTGTCACCGATATGTTTGCAGTAGTGAGGGATCGCCCGTCGCCATCAGAATATCCAGATATGGCCGATGGATTAGCCGCATCTTCCGCGTAAAGAGTACACGCGGGAGGTGTGCCGACATATGAATCAAAATAAAAACTGCAATATGATGAATCGATGATGGCATCATCTGGTATGGTAATGCCCGGAAACCGGAACGCGGCTTTGTACACGCCGCCAGCCGTTCTCCCGAACACTAGGTTAGTTGCATTGTTCGCATAGGTAGTGCCGCGCCAATGGCAGTCATCCGCGCTTGCCCCTACCTGATAGTCCACGGTAGGATCTAGGTATATCGGAAACGTGGCTGCATCAATCCAGCTTTTCAGGAACCTCACGCCGCAATATTTTATTTTTTTGTTTACATAAATGCGGATTTGACCGGCGCACTCGCATGTTTCGGGATCGCCGGAGCTATCGAAAGCCTTTGGAGCAGCCAGGGACCATACAACCTCGCCAGTAGAAAGCCTGAACTCGATCCTGTTGGCGGTAGTCTTGGCGGTGCGGTTGTCCCAGGCTACACCATCGATGTAGATAGTTACGTCTGCTGAGGGCGTTAAGGAAAATGTAAGCTCCAGCCAGGGATTTGTGATGTAAGTCGGGCAGGCTGGCAGGCTTCCCTGATCTAAGATCAAGTGCTTAATCAGGCAGGTAGTGCTCGCAGTATATCGAAAATGCCTGCCAGAGCCGAACGCATTAGCCCAGTAAAGCTCATCTTCCTCCTCGATTACCGGGGTAGATATAGCCTGAGCCGTGGATATGACTGAGTTGCTATCATAATCCCCGATCCATTGCAGATTTTGAGGCTGGAATTTGACATACTTGCCACTTGCAGGATCGCTCCATGTGACCAAATCGCCGCCATTGAACAGCTTTCTAGCCCGCAAGTTAAAGTCACACTTGACCATCTTGAGATAGTCGGCAACAGCATCCTGTTCCCAAGCAGAATCGGCCTCTTGTCCATCGAGCCGGTGATATATCTGCCCGACCTGAGTTTCAAAGCAGCATTTGCCTGTAGCCGGATTGTGAAGGGTGATGCCATGCCGATGCCGGGCTTTGGTTTCGGTGAACCCTGGATTGGCTTCTCGCGCTGCTCTGGATGGGTTGGACATTTATTATTTCTCCTAAAAAGATTATAAGTGATTGGCTCGTCTAGCCAACCACTAAGACGCTCACATATTCCGTATCCGATCCAGTCTCGCAGGTCACGGTGAACCCTGTGACAGTGGGCGAGGCCCAGGCCAGGTCTTTGGCAGCACTGCAGCCCGCCCATATTATTTTCCTATAAAGATTTAATTATGCTTCTAAAATTGCTTCCCAGGTGTAATCCTTGCCGCTGGATACAGTCACATAGATATTTGTGGCATCGGCTGAGGGCGTGCCCCAGACGATGGCCGTCCCTGCCGGGTCCTCGGTGGGGTAGATCTTTACCACCGTGGGCTTGGCGCTCAGGCCGTGGGCTATGGTCTGCTCGCTGCCGATACCGGTGGATGTGCCCCTGTTGTAATCGGCATAGGCAGGGACTTTATAGACAGCCATTAACACTCCTCAAATTTGATGGTGTGTATCAGCTTGAGGCCCTCATTATACATCACATATTTTGATTTGTATTTCACACCACAACAACATTCTGCCGTTATTGGTTGCCGAATTGAGAGATGGTTATTCTCAATGAGGTAATTATCACAAACATTAACTTGTAGCAATTCTCCACACTTACACCGAAATGCAAATACAGGAGCTGCTAAAAATTGATAAGATACAGGTTCTTTCGGCAGAACCTGCTTTTTACTGAACGGCCACATAAGTTCTCCTCAAATCTCTATCTCGACGCAATGGGTAGTAGCATTCCAGTTTACGGCCCGATGATTGGCAGCGGCATAGCCTGACAGGCTGTTATGGACTATCGCACCATCATTTGAGGCCAGGGTGATATCATCGGTGTTATTAGTGACAGTTACACCGGTACCTGCCTTGATGGTCTTGAGCCGGAAGTCTACACCAGACTTCTCTTTATAGACCTGACCCGCGCCGGTGCCTACGTTGGAACATGTATTTGTTTCACCGTTGGCGCTGTCTGCGGCCCATGCCGAGCCATTGTAGAACATCCGGGCATTGCTGTCGATATCGTAGACATACCAGCCTTCGGCAGGAGTGGCATAGTCCCAGCCGGTGCCGTTGTAGGTGGCTATCTTGCCTGCATTGCCCGCCCAGGCCCCGGTGGGAGAAGTATCGAGCAGATATCTATCTCCCTCGGATGGTGCGCCAGGCGGATCATTGAGGATATCCAGGACAGGCTGCTGCCAACCCTGATAATCTCTTGGGACGACGGGATATTGAGCCATAGGTTATCCTCCTTTAGCTGGATTTGTCCGGCTTCTTCTCTGGGTTGATCTCCTCGTAGCTGCTGGGATCCTCAGATACCCGCTTGAGGGTGGCCGGATCGGCCACCTCCCAGATTACTCCGGTAGCCTTATTCCGGAAGAGCCGGGCAGGGGCTTTTTCTGTATCCCCCATCTATGCCACCTTCAGGACGGCCA
>Ga0302252_1000427_pt1 | contig 38014 bp, 34 predicted proteins | sample AAG_RA_Leu_MG_FD_193511 | JGI IMG/M metagenome (GOLD analysis project Ga0302252, IMG submission 193511) | Enriched activated sludge microbial communities from anaerobic digester in WTTP, New Holstein, Wisconsin, United States - AAG_RA_Leu | ecosystem: Engineered > Bioreactor > Anaerobic >... | reverse complement strand
GGGGCATCCAAGGCGCTGCCGCATGAAATTGGAAGCAGGCTAATTTGATCCAAGCCCAAACTGAATACGTATGCCCTTTATCCCATCCGCAGCAAGCTACGGGGTATTACGTTTAAAAATAAATAAAGAATCCATTATCTCTTAAATTTGCAATAGAAAAGATAATATGCCTATATCGCCAATAATCAGCGATGAAAACTTATATCTCCCTTTCTGGGTTTGATTCATCTCAAATCGTCTCCTTGATCGTAAAATACGGAATAGAGGGCGGTGATTGTATTGTTCTCATCCGCCCCATCGAAGAAAAAGACCCCCGAGGAGAACAGACCGTCCAAGCTATCCGAGATCTTTCTCGCCAGATTGACAGTTCCATCGATTTGAAGATATACCGCGTCAATCACCAAGATTTTGAAGGAATGGTATCCTCTTTAAAGGATCTGATAGAAAAGGCGGAAGGAGAGATAATAGTGAACCTGTCCGGAGGCCCCCGAGAAATCTTTCTGCCTTTCACCATTGCATCTATCGCATGTTCAAATAAGATCTCAAAAGCCACCAATTATAGCGATATTGATAGACGCCTGAACGAGTTCGTTCTTCCGAACATAAGTGCAGAGATTGAAGAAAAGCAAAAGCAGATTTTATTGGATATAATGAATAATCAACCCACGAATATCGGCGATATCGCACAACGCCTTTCTATCTCGGAGAGCACCATATCCCGGCAGGTGAGCCGGCTTGTTGACCTCAGGGCTGTGTGCATCTTCCCCAAGGGCAAGACTAAAGAGATTAGCATAACTTTGACCGGGAGACTGCTGATCTAGCCCTCTTTATTGAGAACAGCTTCTCAGTGCTCTCCAGCTTCTATGAATACCCGACATTTGAAGGTAATACGGTGGAAAATCCAGTTATCGCAGTCATTAAGCGATACCTTCAGCAGCACAAAGATCAAACTGTGCGGCCACCCCACCCTAAAGGGATGGGGTATGCTTCGGGCCGCGCGCACGCCCGGTTAGACGGAATCCGAAATCATCAAGTCTTCGTTTGCCCAAATCTCCTGCTCAGAAATTATTGTGACTGTGCTTTCTGTTACCAGAAGAGCCTTGTAATCAATCCAAGAAAAACACGAAAACCGGGCCAAGGTTCACTTCATCCCCGACCTGAAGGTCGGGGTATTCGCGACCCTCCGCACTCCCGATGCAATAATATCCGGCTTGTGCACTACTATGAACAACATCCTAGAGCAGGCAGACCATCCAGGGGCATAGATATCAATTCGAGGCCAGCTTTCGCACCAGGGGCATGATGGCAGGCCTGGCGTTCTTCTCCGTCTTGGTATCCCGGCCTGAAAGGCCCATCTCCAGACCTATGGAGCCCATCATCTCCTTATTAAAGCGGTCCGATATCTCATCGAATATCCTCTTATAGGCCTGGCAATGGGGATCGACGCCCTTGATCTCTCCATCGCAGGGAGCTATGGCATTGTAGGGGCAGCCACCCCGGCAGTATCTTATGTGCTTGCAGCCTTTGCATTCCCTGTCCACAAGCTCCTTGAACCGGCGCAAGCGAACTCCTGCCTCAGATTGCGCCAGCTCATCCGGGCTGGGGCGGCTTCGGACATGGCCCATGACGTATTCGGGCATTCCCACGAAACGGTAGCATGGATAGATGCTTCCGTCCGGGCCCACGGCAAAGGTGTTCTCCATGCAGTCGACGAAGGTGCAGACCGTTCCCCTGCCGGTCAGGACGCATCGAGCATAGTCGTTGATATTGCGCACCTCTATTCGATCCATGTTATCCAGATATCGATCCATAAGATAAACTAAAAGATCGCCATACTTTTCCGGAGCCAGAGCCCATCGGTCCGGATCGTCGCTCTTCAGGGAAGGCAGCGCCGGATGGAGCTTCAGAGTGAGGTGGTTTTCCATAAAGAAATTGAATATCTCCTCCTTGAACTGGATGGAATGGGAGGTGAATGTGCAGATGAACTGGACATCCAGGCCGTGCTGGCGTGCCAGCTCATAGCCTCTCATGGTCCTCTCATAATAGCCCTCCGACCTCTGGAGGTCGTTCAGCTCCTGCGGTCCGTCCAGGCTGGAGCCGATGGGGATGTGGTACTCTGCCAGGACATCGGCCAGCTCGGGTGTGAGCTTCCACAGGTTGGTCTGGAGGGCAAAGTTGGGCTCTAAATGCTTCAGCTCATCGGTCAGCATAGGCAGAGCATGCCTGTAGAAATCCGCTCCTGCCAGGAGGGGCTCTCCGCCGTGAAAGGTGAATGTCACCGGATCATCCCTGAATTCCTTGAGCCAGGATACTATGTCTCTCACCGTATCCAGGCTCATGATCGGTGAGCCTGCATCGGAGCTCCAGCAATAGGCGCACTTTGAGGGACAGCCTAATGTTGGTATGATCATGACATGAAACGGCCTCTTGATCTTTTTCTTCTCTCTTTTAATTTGCCTCATAATCTCTCGCCCTTCTTTGCCTGCAATGATCACTCATGGCAGATCAATTATTCTCTGGTTATCCTGTCCTCAACCAACCGGGCCCGGCGCAGAGGAGGAAGCCCCCCCCACATGGCCATCTCTCTGCCCCGCACTATTAGGGCACCATCAATTCCCGGCCGGTCTATGGCCGAAAAACATTGCTGCAAAGAGCCCTCGGCATTTACGGCATTTCCCAGAGCCGTGGCCGCTGCATCAGCCAGCATCACATCCCCGGAGACAACCACAGCAGAGTCGGCCCAGCCGAAGGAGACGGAAGGCCCTACCGTCCCGGAGCTGGTGCAGATGCCCAGAGGCTCCTTCCTGGGGGAGATCTCAAAGGCAAGATCTCGGATGGGAGAGCCTCCGGCATAAATTCCCACCGTCAGGGGATGATCATTGAGGATGCAGATATCTCCACCATTGTCCACCACGGCGTGAGTCGCTCCCTCCTCCATCATCGCCTCCACCGCATATCCGGCGATGGCTCCGGCCACAGAAGCCATCGGGCCGATTCCAAAGAGGGCGCTGCTCTCTGTCATCTGCCTGACTATGGCAGGAGCCCCGTCCTCTCTCAGATCATAGGGCTCCAGAGTTATCTTAAAGAAGGGATCGCGCCCGATAAAATCCTCTAAATAGGCTCTCTGCTCTCTTATGGCCCTTTTGGCTGCCTCTATCTGTGCGGGCTCGCGAGCCATAATGGTGACAATGGTCTCCCTGAGCTGATAGTGCTCTCGCAGAATCTCGGGCATTTTCGAATCATTCCAGAGTCTCTTTATACAGGCCTGCCCTGGCCAGGCTCTCCTTTCTGCCCCGCAGCCGAACAATCAGCTCCTCCTCATATCTCACCGCTATCAGTTCGGTGTTTTGATAGAGCCTGGATAGCTGGGAGAGGCCCTGGGAGGTGTAGGGCAGCCGGATCTCGTGCTCCGAAAGTGGCTGCAGATGCTGAGAGAGGCTTTCTTCCAGCAGGCCCAGCCCCTGGCCGTTAACAGCCGAGGCCAGGACAGGATAGGGAGCCAGGTCTCGGACCATCTCTGCCTTCAGCGCAGCCTCCCTTTCATTTAGCCGGTCCGCCTTGTTCAGGATTGTGACTATGGGGGAGGCTACATTGCAGTCCCAGAGAGCCTTATGGGAGGCGATCAGCTTGCGGCGCAGGAGGTCAATAGGATCGCTGATGTCCGCCACCAGCAGCACCAGATCAGCCTCGGATATCTCGGACAGGGTGGAGCGAAAGGCCTTGATCAAGAAGTGGGGCAGATCATCGATGAAGCCCACCGTATCGGTGAGCAGGACCCTCCTCCCCAGCACATCCAGGGCCCTTGTGGTGGGTGAGAGGGTGGTAAAAGGCTGGTCCTGGACCCTGACCTCCGATCCGGTGAGACAATTGAGCAGAGTGGACTTGCCGGCATTGGTATATCCGGCCAGGGCTACCAGGTCGAAGCCCTGCTCTCTCCTTCTCTGCCTGCGGCTCTCTCCTTTATCCTCCACAGCAGACAGCTCGAACCTTATCTTGGCCATCCTGGCCCGTATGTCGTGGTACATAGACTGCTCATAGGCTCCTGCGCCGCGAAAGCCCGGCTGTTCTCCCCGCTTCTTTAGAGCCAAGGCACTTCTGACCTGGGGAGCATCATAGCTGAGCCGGGCCAGTTCCACCTGCAGCTTGGCCTCCCTTGTGAAGGCGCGGCAGGAGAATATCTCCAGGATGAGGTTAAAGCGGTCCAGCACTGGAGCGCCAAAAGTGCTTCGAATGTTGTAAACCTGGCTTGGACTGAGCGGATTGTAGAATATGAGCTTCTGAGGGCGGTAGCTTAAAGCCTCCTCTATCTTTCCCCTCCCCATCTGGAAGAGATGGTCCCGGCCTCTGCGCTGGCTGATCTCCGCCAGTACCCGGTATCCCGCTGCACGGGCCAAGCCGACTAGCTCCTTCATCTTATAGGGATCGGGGGGCCGGCCGGGGCTCTGCCGGATCAGAAGAACTGCGGTCTTGTCCTCGCCACTCATTCTATCGATCTCGCTCTTTCATCATCTATTCCATCTCGGATAAGCCTAAGGCCGGCCAGGGAGATGTGATGGGCCAGCTCCACTGCCGTCCTCTCCGCTATGGTCTGAGGATATTTGAAGTCCCTTCCCAGAATGCTTTTCACCCTCCAGACCTCCAGGTTGTAGAGATCCCCCGATTCGGCTATTATGATCCCGGAAAGGCCGGTGCAGGACTCGATTATGATCTCTGAGATGAGACTTATATCCAGAGAGCCGGCCTGGCGGTGCTTAAGCCTCACCGAGCCGATCCTCTCCAAAAAGTTGGGCGAAATGCGGGCCGAGACTGCAGCGCAGACCATCTCATATCTGCCCTCCACCTCATGCCGCCCGGAGATGTCCACTGCCACTATCTCTATCTATTCAACCCCTTGCAGGCTTTCCCATCAATGGATGATGGGATGCTTGTCCACCACATCTCTGGCCTCCTCCAGGCTCAGGCCGGCGCCCATGGCGATCTCCACCGCCCGCTCCCGGCTGATGAGGTCTCGCGGTGCATGGCTGTCTGTGTTCACCACCATCTTGGCGCCGGCAAGCCTAGCCAGGCGGGCCACATGGCCGTTGGTGATATTATGCCCGGAGCGGGAGGTGATCTCGAGACAAATATCGTTATCATGGGCAAGCTGCGCCTCCTCCAGAGTGATGAATCCGGGGTGGGCCAGGATATCCACATCCGCCTCCAGAGCGGCCCGGTTTGTGCCCGGCCGGACCGGCTCCACCGGCGACTCGCCGTGCACAACCACTATCTCTGCACCCAGGCGGCGGGCCAGAGCGGCAAGAGGTGCTATCCTGGGCGGAGGAACATGAGTCAGCTCAGCTCCCACTATAATCCGGATATCCAGCACCTCCTCCAGATAATGGGCCTTGGAGACGCAGGAGATGATATGCTCAATATTGGTATAATCGGCGTGATCGGTGATGCCTATGGCCTTGTATCCCAGCACCTCCGCCCGGCGCACCAGCTCGGAGGGAATCAGCTCGCCATCGCTGAATGTGGTGTGAGTGTGCAAATCGATCATGGAGCTTCTTTAAATGCCGGTCATGATATTAAGCGTTCCTATTATAGATCTCTCAGCGCTGAAAAGCTCAATCCCATCTGTCCAACAAAGGGGGCATGAAAAAAAAGCCAAAGATATCACCTTAATATATTAGAATCGTTGAACTCAATCCTCTTTTGAGTCTGGAATGAGCCGGTATATACCTCATTGCGCTTGTCCATATTCATGGACCAGCCTTTGGTGTTCTTGATGTTCCACAGCCCCTCAAAAGCCAATGCAGAATCGAAGATCATGGTATTATTATAATTATTAACAGAGCGGATCATATCCGTCTCGCTCTTGTCCACATGGCTCAGATTGAACCTCTCGCTCACTGTAGCGCCCCTGCCCTTCTCGAATAGGGGCAGGCTCATGCTCTTCTTGTTCTTGAGAAGCCCTCCGGCAAAGACGAGGTCGGACTTTTGAAGGAAGTCCACCTCCCGGCCAGCCTTGTTCATGCTCCGCAGAGACTCCAGGCTGATGGATCCGGAACCCTTCATCCAGCCGCGGGAAGAGACGGCATAATCGTTGAACTTCCCTTTTATGGAGATATCACCCGCACCACTAACCGAGGAGGACTCGTCAAAAAAGAATCCCCTCTTTGCAGAATGGCTCCCATTTGCGGCATGCATATCTGCAGCATCTATAGCAGAAGTTGAATTGGATCCGGTTGAGCCAACGGCCGCAGCTGCCAATTGGAAAAATAGGCCAGCTATCATTGCCAGAGCTACAGCCTGGATAAGGACCGGATGGAGAGGATCTTCTTTCACTGCATTCCCTAACTTGCCGGAAGAGATAATGAACCTTTTGTTTTAATCGTCCTAGCCCCACCTCTCCGCTCCCTGCCTATTGTGTCCGAAGATGGCCCCTTCCTGCCGGCGGGAAAGGCTATTCCGCTCTTGGACAGGGATAGAGAGCCAAATTTGCCTCCCGGAATTCAGAAGGGGGCTTGGATAAATTTATACATCAATACTCTGCCATAAGCTTCATGGACAGCCGGCTGGTTTATGCTCCGGTAAGGATGCTTTTTATGCTCATATTTGCTCTCCTGCTCCTTTCCGTGGTCAGTTTTCTCTTTCTGGATCTGGCCAGAACCGCCTTCACCAAGATCGGCTTCTCCTGGAGCCAGGCGCTTTTTGTATTACTGACCTGCCTCCTCGGCAGCAGCATCAATATCCCCCTGGCCAATCTGGAATGCAGAGAGCCCATGGTGCGGGAGGGGTACGTCAGGGCCTTCGGCATGTCCTACCCTGTGCCTTTGATAGATGCAGTCAGCTGTAAAACCCTTCTGGCAGTCAACCTGGGCGGAGCGGTCATACCCACTCTGATATCCATAGCCCTGATCCACCGCTTTCCAGAATCTCTATCCTATGCCCTTCTTGCCACCATCTTTGTGGCACTATTTACCTATAGAGTGGCCCGGCCGGTGAAAGGGCTGGGCATTGTGACTCCCGCCCTTCTGCCGCCCTTGAGTGCAGCAATAGCTGCCATCCTCCTGGTTTATGTGGCGGGAGCGCCTCACGATCTGATTTTTTTATTGGCCTATGTAAGCGGAACCCTGGGCAGCCTTGTTGGCGCCGACATACTGAATCTGAACAGGATCAGAGACCTGGGAGCGCCGGTGGCCAGCATCGGCGGAGCAGGGACATTTGACGGGGTCTTTCTCTCCGGATTGATTGCCGTGCTTTTAGTCTGAGGCTATTTATTGGGAACGGGAAGAGTGGAAAGACAAGAGTGGAAAAAGCAGGAAGATGGGACAGGAAATTCTATAACATAAAAGGAAATAAGTACCACTATGGCATATGGCAGCAGCTTTCGGGAGTTTCTAGCCCATCTTAAGGTCGATGGGCGGCTGAGAGAGGTTGCAGACAGCATATCCGCCCGGCTGGAGGTCACCGATAGAGCCTGGGGCATGGGTCCCATATCTTTCAGCAATGTAGATGGCCATAAATGCGCTCTGAACATATTATCCACCCGCGATCTTCTGGCCAGAGCCCTGGGAGTGCCGGCTGGAAGGATGGTGCAGCATCTGGCAGGGATCGGCTATGACGGACCGGTTCGCGAGGTGGACTCCTCCTGTTTCATGGAGTGCGCCACAGAGCCGAACCTCTCCCGTCTGCCGATTCTGACCTACTTCAAGGGCGACGGCGGCCCCTACATCACCTCCGCCGTGGTGGTGAGCCTCTGGGGAGAGAAGATCAATGCCTGCGTGCACCGGCTGATGGTTCTGGGAAAAGACCGCCTGGCGGTGCGGCTGGTGCCGGGAAGGCACACCCATCAGCTCTATCTGGCTGCTCTGGCCAGCGGCAAGGAGCTTCCTGTGGCCATAGCCATAGGGGTGGATCCGCTCTTGCTCATGGCCGCCTCCACCCGGGTCCCACCGGAAAAGGAGTTCTCCTATGCTGCTGCCCTGCGGGGCTCGCCCGTCGAGCTGGTGCGCCTGGAGAACGGAGTTCCCGCTCCCCATGCCGAGATCGTCCTGGAAGGATATATCACCGCCGAGAGGGCGGCGGAGGGGCCATTTGTGGATATAACCGGCACCCAAGATCTGGTCCGCCAGGAGCCGGTCATACGCCTTACCAGGATGATGACTAGGGAGGATCCCGTGTATCATGGGCTTCTTCCGGCGGGAGGAGAGCACAAGATGCTTATGGGAGTGCCCTATGAGCCGCTTATCTACAAAGCGGTCTCAGAGGTGGCCAGGGTCAGGAATGTCATCCTCACCGAAGGCGGTTGCAACTACTTCCATGCCGTGGTCCAGATAGAAAAGGAGACGGAGGAAGATGCTAAAAGGGCTATAGAGGCAGCCTTCCAGGCCCATGGCTCCCTCAAGCATGTGCTGGTGGTCGATTCGGATATAGACATATACAGCTCTCGCGACCTAGAGTTTGCCATCGCCACCCGGATGAGGGGCGACGAGGATCTGGTGGTGCACCCCAATGTGAGGGGCAGCACCCTCGATCCCCGCAGCATAGATGGAATCACCACCAAGGTGGGGGTGGATGCCACCGCCCGGCTGGACCGGCTGTGGAAGTTTCAGAGGGTAACGCCCAGGGGAGAAGGATAGCCCTCAGAAATAATGAGGCTGAAGAGCCTCATGATCCATCAGGAGATTCTTAAAGCTGCCATTCCGGAGTCATGGCTCATATCTCCAGATAGAGGCGAATGCTGTAGATGGTCCCCAGCACCAGGATCACTGATAGGGTCAGTGCCAGGATCTGGAATAATAGTAGCTCGTTCATCTTATCCTATCCAGCTTAGGGGCCATCTCATCCATATTTCTCCGTCCGCCTCTCAGGGGATGTTGGCGCTCTCCTTCCTGACGGGTGGCAGAGAGTACCTGGGCTGATTTCACCCCGGTGATGATGGCCAGCAACCTGACTTTCCCGGCCAGTTCAGGCCGGATTCTGGCTCCCCAGATGACATTGGCCTTGGGATCCAGCTCCTGGGTCAGAGCACCGGCTATCGCCGCCGCCTCCTTCATGGTCATATCCGGGCCTCCGGTCAGATGGAGCAGGCACGCTCCAGCGCCGCGATAGTCCACATCCAGGAGGGGATTTTTCAGAGCCGCCCGCACGATCTTCTCCGGGCTGCTCTTCATGGAGGCCTCTCCCACGAAAATGAAAGAGGCACCCCCCGATCTCATGATGGTGCTAAGGTCAGCATAGTCCAGGTTTATCAGAGAGGGCACAGTTATGGTCTCGCATATCCCGGATACGATATCAGCCATGATCCGGTCCACAAAAGAGAAGGCATCCTCCAGCGGCAGGTGAGGCGCGCATCGCAGAAGGCGGTTGTTGTCCATGACGATGGCAGTATCGGCATAGCTTCTGAGAAGCTCCAGGCCCTCCTCGGCGGCAAAGACCCGAGCCTTCTCCAGATGGAAAGGAGTGGTGACCAGGGCAACCACAATTGCGCCCCTCTCCCGGGCCAGGCGGGCTACCACCGGAGCCGATCCCGTGCCTGTGCCCCCTCCCAGGCCAGCCAGAACGAATACCAGATCCGCCCCCCTTAAGATGTCCTCCAACTCTGGTGCGGCCTGCTCTGCTGCTCTGCGGCCCAGATCCGGGTCTCCCCCCGCGCCCATGCCCCGGGTAAGATTCCGACCGATGAGAATCTTCTCCTCCGCCCGGGCTGCATCGAGCTGCTGGTGGTCTGTATTTATGGCCAGGGTCCTAGCTCCGGAAAGGCCGGAGATCGCCAGGCGGCTCACGGCATTGTTGCCCGCCCCGCCGCAGCCAATCACCAGTATATTGGGCAGGCCGAAACCCTCTTCATAATCTGAAAGATAACTCGATTCAAGTACTTTTGTCTGCAACTGCTCTTCCCCCTCATTGCTGGCTTAGCTTTATAGTGATATATGTTAATAATTATTGCGCATTGGCAGATTTAAGAAAGGCAGCTATGGGGCAGTCTCTGTGACGGCAATACCATCACTCCGGGGAGGAGAGGATCTGGCGGACTATATCGCCCAAAATTATAGCGGCCGGGTGGTGGAGGTGGGGGCGGGCCATGTCGCCCATGTGGCCCTGCTCTTGGCGTCGCGGGGCCTGCAGGTGATACCAACCGACAGAGAGGAGCGGCTTCTGGCCGGCCTGAAGGTAGAGAAGGACGACATATTCTCGCCCCGCCTGGAGCTGTACCGGGGAGCCGAGCTGATTTACTCCATCCGCCCCCCTCTGGAGATGCAGTTGGCCATGGGAGATTTGGCGGTAAAGGTCGGAGCGGATGTGCTGGTCCGGCCGCTGATGGACGAGGTGGCCGTGCTGCCAGGATTCTATCGCCGGCTGGTCAATTGGAGAGAAGCGAGCTTTTTCCTTTTTATCAGAGATCCCTCTCATGACCGGGATAGCTCTAGCCGGAGCAGAAATCCCTCTAATTCAAGAAGAAGAGGCCTGCATCTGAAGAAATATTGAGGCGATCCCAATATGATCAGATCGCCCCATAACCGTATCTCTACCAGTACCACCAGTAAGGGCTATAGTATGGATACCAATAGGAGCGATAGGCATAGGGATAGTACCAGCTGTAGCCTGGATAGTGGTAATAGTAGTATCGATAGGGATGATAGGTCTTGCCTTGATAGCTGTAATAATTAAAAGGATCGTACCACCAGCTCCGGACCCTGGGCTGATAATAGGATCCATAGCTATAGGAGTTCAGAGAGGGTGGATCTCCTCCAACCCAAGGCTCGCCGATTCCCCGCTCAAACATCCTCTCTGCCGCTGCCTCTCCCGGCTTCATCTCTACGCCGTTTACTGCATCCAATGCTCCGGCACACCCCACCAGGGATAATATGAGGATGGCCGATATAGTTTTCCAGTTCATTCCCCCATCTCCTGTTTGCACTGTCCTGTTTCATCTTTTTAAGGGACTGATATGTTTTCCCTTATCATCATTCTGCATTCAAGCATAAGATATTTTCTGATCCCGCTGCCCCAGTGCTAGCCTCGCCTCTTCTCTCTAAGCCCATCTGCCTCCCTTCTGGCCCTATCCAGCTGCACTTTTGCCTCTTCTATCTTCTTCTCTGCCTCGGCCCTGGGATCGCCTGACATCTCTTCATCTTCAGGGTTGGTCTGTTGTGGCCTCTCAAAATCGGCCTCCAGGGTCATCCAGTAGTAAGCATATCCCAGGTCGGAATAGATGCAGCTGTAGTTCATATCCATGCTCACCATGAACAGACCATCCGGGCGGCCCGGAGTGGTTCCCCAGCTGTTGAGCATTATCCAGTAGCGGTTATTGGGATCTCGGTCATTGTACCCCACGCAGAGAACAGCATGGCCGCCGCCGTTATTGAAGTTATATGCCGCTGTGCAATCTGCCGGCTGCCAGATGGCGCACTCCGGCTGATAGCCCCAGAAGTTGAAGAATTCGGTCCAGGCGGTTTGATTGGGAAGGAAGAATCCAAACCATATCCCTTTTCCCTGGCCCAGCACATTCTTGATGTTGGCTATGGCTTGCTCTTTTTCCAATCCCCAGGTGGGAATGCTTACCGTCCGCACCGAGTCCAAGGTGTAATGAGGGTGGAGCGAAATCGATCCGGAGGACACATTGGTCTCGGTCCCGCAGCTCTTGAAGCGGTCCTGCCAGGACCCATTTTCATTGGACCAGGGCACAATGGTCTTGCTGCGGTTATAGAATCGGGTCAGATCCTCCAGCCAGCCGCCGCAGCAAGACCAGTTGCTTCCGCCGCCGCCGTTGTAATTGGAGTTGACATATTGCACCGATAAGCGATCCCGGATTCCCAATTGAGAGTGGAGGGCTATCTCCAGTATACCCGTTCCGGCCCAGGACCAGCAGTTGCCGCAGGTTCCCTGGTCGCGATCCGATGGGGTGTAATTCATAGTGCCGAGCAGGGTCATATGATCCCCTTGGCCAGAGCCCGCCTTGAACTTGACCTCCGGACTGAGATATGCAGGGGGAGCGGTCTCGAACATCTCTACCCACTTGCTGGTATCATTTAATGTGGGACGCAGTATGGTATAGGCTCGAGGAGGAGCTTCTCCATAAAAAGCAGAAATTTCTGCGGCAGTCAGCGGTGAGCAGCTATGGGAATCGTCAGCAAGCATCGAGGGCATAACTGCAATCAGCATTACGATCAGATATGATGGCCCACGTCCTATCCCTTCTAGCTCTGCCATCTCCATCTCCCATATAATTAAAGCAATTAATATTGATATTCAGTATAGGACTTAAGGATTTTGGTCTTATTAAAATATATCTTTAATTGATATATACTAAATAATATACTATCCAAGGAGATCTCTATTTGCTTTGTTTGAAAGGCTATTTTCAGATATTGACGCCTGGGTCGGGCCCAATGCCAAGCTATTTGTTATACAAGTCTGATCCCGAAGGCTGGGATGGCAGGAGTTTTGCGAAGAGGATCTATCGCCCAATTTCAGGCTCGCAATTATGAAGAAACGGCGATTAGAAGGGCCTAAGAGCTTGAACCGGACAATGCTGGACTAAAAAAGGCCAAACCTGATTGAGCCATCCTTGACCGTTTGAGATGCTTGGCCAAGTCACAGTCGTCGAAGAGAAAGCAGTCAGAGATGGAGACTTCTGGACATCTTCCGGGATATGGGCAGGCTGCATCCAACACAAAGTTTTTTAGGTTTCAGCGCCATTTAAAATAAAGGTTGATAAGATGGCTTATCCTGGAAAAAAGCTCGTGCTGGGTATGCTCTTGATTGCCCTGGCCTTATACATGGTATCCCAGGTCGGCATTGCCAGCTGTTGCAGCAAAGGGAGCGATCCTCAGGCCGTCAGCCCGGCCAAGCCCACTAGCGCCGTCAAGGTGATAAGCATGAGCCAGGATGAAAGCCTGAACTACAGCCTGACATCAGCTCTTCATGACATCATCTTCAAGCCAGAAGAGGGATATGTGGTTGATGGAAAAAGGATTGAGCCCCATGATGTAATCCGTGCCAAGTTGAGGCAGCCTTTTGACATCATCCTGGATTCAAATCCGACCACGGGATATATCTGGACGGTGGATTTCGATGACCGATTTGTAAATGGCGGTGCCGAATTAAATGGCACATTAAACACAATCCGTCCCGCGCTTATCGGTGCAGGGGGACAGCAGATCTTCAGCTTCACCCCAATCGAGCCGGGCCAGACCATGATATCGGCGATCTACAAGCGGCCCTGGGAAGAGACCGCAGCTGAGGAGAGAATCTTTCTCATAATAATCCAGGATCTTGATAGAGCATAGGTCGATGCATCCACTGTAAGCCATATTTCACAGCACAGCTCCCGCAGCCATGCCCTCCATGGATTAGAGAGCGTTTTTGCTGGACAGCCCCTTTTGGCCGATCCACCGTCATTTCCCAGGAGAAGAAGGCATTTTCCATCCAGCATTCTCCATAGCCCCGGCTCCACGATCCCTTCAAGAAATGACCGAGAGCTCATTGCTCCTAAAAAAAGATGGGATTAGATGCTCTCGTTCTTGCTTGCCGTTATCGTCCCCATCTGCAGGACGGAGCCGGCCAGAAACACTACATATGTTCCTTTATACGGAAGGCGGATGATATCGATTGATATGGCATAAAGCTCAGAGGCGCTCTCCGGTACAACCTCCAGATTCAGGCTGCTTCCGGAAACCGATCCGCTGGCAAAGGCATCCAGAGAGTGTGTGCTGTTGAACACGGTTCCTTTGCCGAATGCGGCAGAGCCTGATTGAATCAGCTCCAACTCGACTGATCTTCCATCGGAGAGGCTGAGCTGCCAGATTCCAGATATGATCTCCACCGGGACATTGCCGGCGTATCGGGGCATATCCATGGAGATCAGCATCTCTCTGACGGCCGGATCAGCGCTGGTGGCAGTAAAAGAGGCATTTGTAGCCGGCTTGGGCGCATCGATGGATGTGAGCATCTCTTTGACAGCTGGATCAGCGCTGGTGGCGGTAAAAGAGACATTTGCAGCTGATCTCGGCATATCGATGGATGTGAGCATCTCTTTGATGGCCGGGTCCATGCCCACGTAATGCGGATTGCTTTGCGATCCTGCTATGGAAAAGAGGCAGGAGAATACAAGTAACAGAATATATATGGACTTCATTTCAATCCATAAATGCTGTGATTTTATGGCATAAATGATCTTCGGAGGGATGCCTCCCCCAGCCGCAGCCAATTTTTTCCGGCTTGCCAAATGTTATATCCTATCAATGCAGATCCTGTCCTGTGATATTATGACATTGCAAAGAGCTATCATTTACCTATCTGCGGTTGTCTTGTGCTTGACAATCGGCATCACCTGGGGACAGGACTGGCTGGAGGGCGGATATGTGGGATCGTATCATGGCGATATAGGAAAATATTTCACCGATCCCATCTTCTACTCCAGCCCCATAGTAGGCCAGACCTATCAATCCAAGGCCGGCTATTATCCTGGCCCATATGGAGTATTTCCCTACTATGGCACACTGCCCTACTATTCCGACTTCAGGCTGAACTCTCTAGGAAAAATGACCTGGGAGCCGTTTAAGAAGAACTGGTCTGAGACCATGCAGTATGCTCAAACCAGATCTTCATTCAGAGCTTATCCCATATCAATGTCTACATACCCCTTGGTTCAGTTTCCTGCTCCAGCTTCCGCCACTAATCAGCCGGCTGCACCATCCGGAGGCGATTCCACAGCAACAATAGTCTCCCAGGGCATGCGCGGCTATCAGGTCTTCCTGGACGGCATATACATTGGAACAGAGGGGACGGGCGGAGATCCGCTGGATGGAAGGTACAGCTTCAATGTGGCCGGAGGCCAGAATCATGAGGTCAGGGTCTACGATGGTCAGTTCAACTATCCCAAGACCATGTTCTTCGAGAGGGGAGGCAGCAAGATAATCAATGTCGAGCCGGGAACTGCGGTCTACATCTAGATCGCTTCATCCTTTTTATTGGCTCATGGCCGATTAGATCCGCCACCGTATAATTTTATATTAATATCCTTTTTAATTTTTCAAACAGAGCGGCAAGGGCTAAAACATATAAATACAGGGAGCGGAAAGTAGCAGGGCAGGCACCGAAGATCAATATCATGGAGCGGCTGTGGTCCAGCGGTTATGACATGGGCTTCCCAAGCCCGTAACCCGGGTTCGAATCCCGGCAGCCGCACGTTTTTCTTTTATGACATGCAGATTAGAGGAGCAAGAACCTACCATGAATGGATCGGCCTGAGAGGGTAAATGCTCATGATAGACAAATTCCTCTGGCTTTCATTTTTTCGATTAAACAATCGACATCTTTATTTCGGGCCTACTATATCAGGCAGATGTTGACAGCTTCATCGTGGCTCGGATATCGGCAAAACCCCCCTGCTCTACTGCTGCCGGAAGGGCTTTCAGCCGAGGGCGGGCCTTGTCCATTGCCATCGAATCCGGTAGAGATTCCCAGTTGTAAAGGCTTGCAGGTGCAGCAATATGTCAGGTCGTTTTGACAAGAAATTGATATTGATATCTATTCTACTATCTGCCGCCCTCAGCGGCTGCCTATCCCCGGACGGGCCACCCGCGGTCTTTTCCCGTAACGACTCCGGCTCCACAGGAGAGCAGATCAGGGTGGCAGCCACCATTGCCCCTCTGGCCGACCTGGTCCGGGCGGTGGGCGGGGATCGGGTAGAGGTCACAGTGGTGGTCCCCCCCGGCGCCGAGCCCCATTCCTTTGAGCCCACTCCATCGCTGATGGTAAGGCTTTCCCAGGCGGATATTTATGTCATGAACGGGGCGGGCCTGGAGTTCTGGATGGACAATCTCTTGGCAGCCAACCGGGAGCTAAAGATGGTGGACTCCTCCCGAGGCGTGGAATTGCTTCATGAGCATGGAAAGGAGAGCAATCCCCACATCTGGCTCTCCCTGCGAAATTCTGCCATCCAGGTGGAAAACATCTGCGCAGGCCTCTCCGATCTCGACCCGGACCACCAGGATTACTATGTCCAGAACAGAGACGATTACCTCGAAAAGCTCCATGAACTGGATAAGGAGCTCGAGAGCCTCTTTGCCTCAACTAAAGGCCGCATCTTTGTGGTTCAACATCCTGCCTGGAGCTACTTCGCCCGTGACTACGGCCTGGAACAGATTCCCCTCCTGGTGGAGGAGAAGGAGCCGGGACCCCGGTACCTGAGCCGGGTGATTGACCTGGCGAATAAGAACAACATCACCACCGTGTTCGTTGAGCCCCAGTTCAATCCCAAGGCGGCCGAGGTCATAGCTCAGGAGATGTCCGCCCGGCTGATCATACTGGATCCCCTGGCTCCGGACTATTTGGAGAACATGAGATACGCGGGAAGGCAGATAGCCCAGAGCATGCAGAGCGCGGGCCAGGGATGATCGTCAGATGGCGGAGATTAAAGAGAGAATACTTTCCATAAGAGATCTCTGGGTCAGCCAGGGAGGACATGTGGTGCTGGAGAGCATAAATCTGGAGCTCTTTGCCGGCGACTTCCTGGGGATCATTGGACCGAACGGGGGCGGCAAGTCCACCCTGCTCAAGGCGATGCTGGGCCTGATCAAACCCGACCGGGGAGAGATCTCCCTCTTCGGCCTGCCCCCGGCCAGAGCCAGGAACAGGGTAGGATATGTGCCCCAGAAGACTGTATTTGACCGCAGCTTTCCTGCAAAGGTTCAGGATGTTGTGCTCATGGGAAGGTATAGCCGGGTCGGACTGCTACACCGCTACGGAAAAGAGGATCGCAAATATTCTCTAAGGGCACTGGAGGCGGTGGGAATGGCGGACCGGGCGGAGAGGGAGATAGGAGCATTATCGGGAGGAGAGCAACAGAGGGTCTTCGTCGCCCGCTCCCTGGTCTCCGATCCGGATCTGCTTCTCCTGGATGAGCCCACGGCGGGGATAGACTCCGCCCAGCAGACGGATTTCTATGAGCTGCTCAGCCATCTAAATAGCGATCTGGGCAAGGCCATAGTCATGGTCTCACATGATCTTACAGCCATCTCCACCTATGTGAGCAAGATCGCCTGCCTCAACCAGCGGCTCTATTACCACGGCTCCAAGGAGCTATCCAATGAGGACATTGAGAAGGCTTACGGCTGCCCGGTGGAGATGATAGCCCACGGCACACCACACCGAGTTCTGAGGAAGCATGATTGACCTGAACTTTTTATCCTACGAGTTCATGAGAAACGCCCTGCTGGCCGGCCTTGCCGCGGCTGTTCTCTGCGGCATAATCGGAATATATGTAATCCTGAATAGAATTGTATTCATCAGCGACGGAATAGCCCATGCTGCCTTCGGGGGCATTGGCCTCGGCTACTTCCTGGGCTATGATCCTCTGGCCTTCGGCATAGGATCGGCGGTCCTGACCGCCATTGGCATCGGCCTTACCACCTCCAGAGCCAAGGTATCCGAGGACACGGCCATTGGCGTATTCATGGCCACGGGTATGGCTCTGGGAATAATGCTTCTCACGCTTTCCCGGGGATATGCCCGCGACCTTTTCGGCTACCTCTTCGGAAATATACTGGCTGTGACCATGAACGATGTGCTGCTCATCCTGTCATTGACCGCAATAATCCTGGCCTTGGTCTTCCTTCTCTACAAGGAGCTTCTGCTCTTGAGCTTTGATCCGGTCTATGCTCAGGCCATTGGCCTTCCCGTCTCCAGCCTGCGCCTCCTGCTTCTGGCCATGGTGGCCTTCAGCGTAGTGGTGCTGATCAAGGTGGTGGGGATAATCATGGTCATTGCCCTGCTCACCATTCCCGGAGCCATAAGCAGGAGGTATTTGAAGGGCCTGCCCTCCATAATGGCCGGCTCCATCATCCTGGGAGCCCTCTTTGTGATCATCGGGCTTCTGATATCTTATGACCTGGATGTGCCCTCCGGAGCGGCAATAATCCTGACCGCTGCCGTTGCCTTTTTCCTCTCCACATTGATATCCCGATAAAAAAATGCGGTCTGGGCTATGTAAGTTATTTCATCGCCCATCCGTTCTCCTCGACCTTTGCCAGCACCTCTTCCAGATCATCCAGCTTTACGGGCTTGCTGATATAATCATCCATTCCCGCATCAAGACACTTCTCTCGATCACCTTTAAGTGCATATGCAGTAATAGCGATTATCTTCGGTTGATCTCCAGAAGCCCGCAGCTTTCGAATCGCTCTGGCAGTCTCAAAACCGTCCATTTCCGGCATCTGAACATCCATGAGAATTATGTCGTAAGGCTGGTGTTCGAGGCAACTGAGAACCTCTTTCCCGTTGGCTGCCAAATCAGCATGGTAGCCGAGCTTATTCAGCATCTTTTGCAGTACCATTTGGTTGACGGCATTGTCTTCGGCAAGCAGTATCCGAACTTGTTTCCGGTCCTCCAGCCGGATACGCTTTAAATCAGTCCCCGGGCTCATATGACCGGCATGGGCGACTGGGGCAGAATCAGCCAGTATTGTGAAGTGAAAGGTTGAACCCTTTCCTAGCTGGCTCTCGGCCCAAATGCGTCCTCCCATCAATTCAACCAGCTTCTTGCTTATGGCCAGACCAAGCCCAGTGCCTCCATACCGCCGGGTAGTCGATGAGTCCACCTGGGTGAAAGGCTGGAATAGACGCTGCATCTTGGATTCCGGAATTCCAATGCCGGTGTCTTTGATGGTAAAGTGAATTCTATGACGGATGCCACTTAGCTTCTCGCCATTGACCAAAAGAGATATCGCCCCTTTATCCGTAAATTTAACTGCATTGCTGAGCAGATTAGCCAGGATTTGTTGAAGCCGGTCAGGATCGCTCAATATCCCCTGCGGTGTTTTTATGTCAATTCTATAGGTCAAGTCCAGTCTCTTCTTAGAAGCTATTGTGCGGACAAGATTCAGCGAATCCTCGATGCATTTTTCCAGTTCAAATGGCCTGGATTCCAAATCCAGCTTTCCGCTATCGACCTTGGAAAAATCAAGGATATCATTTATGATAGATAACAGCGAGTCCCCACTGCATCTAATTGTCTCTAAGTTATTGCGCTGTTCCGGATTCAGCTCGGTTTCGAGGATGAGATCGGCCAAACCGATTATGGCATTCATGGGAGTTCGGATCTCATGGCTCATATTGGCAAGGAAATCTGATTTTGCCCTGGCGGCAGACTCAGCGATCTCCTTGGCTTTTCTAAGTTCATCCTCAGTATGCTTTCTGGAGATAGCCTCTCCGATAGAGGCAGCAGCGGCCATAAGAATGGATACCTCTACTCCAGACCAGTTGCGTTCTGAATGGCAGTCGTCAAAAGCAATGAATCCCCAGAACTCACCATTTATTATGATCGGGAAACGCATTATTGACTTGATGTTCTTAATCTCCAATGCCTCTCTCTCAGAGTCGGGGAACTCCCGCGCCAATCCCTTGATCGGACGACCTTGGGACAGGAGATCATAAATCCGAGAGAACTTCGGATAGTATGGGACATCCTGCAGGTCTTTATCTCCTTTTAGAGAGAGCGCAATATCTCGGGCCCAGGAATAATGCAGACTGCCAAGAAGCGCTCCACTTTCGGAATTGCGGTTCTTGAAGATATTGACGCGATCTACCCCAGTAGCTCCGCCCAGCAGTTCCAGAGTCTGGTTTATGGCACGATTCAAATTCGATTCGGTGAGGAGAATGTTTGTGGCAATGGAAAGCGCACTGAGCATGATATCCTTTTTATGAAGTTCATCCTCCACTCGTATGCGCTCGGTTATATCCACGCTGACTCCAACCAAACCTGTCATCTTTGAATCTGTATCATTAAAGATGCTAAAGTTATAGAATGCTTGAAAAATGGTTCCATCTTTGCGCTTGACCGGGAATTCTCCAGCGAAATGTCCCTCATTCTTTATGGCATTCATCACATCCATCATGACAGCATGTTTATTATTTGGGACTATTGTCTCCGAGATATTCTTCCCCACAACCTCCTCCGCCTTCCATTGATACATCCTTTCGGCGAACTTATTCCAGTAAATTATATATCCATGCAAATCAGTAGCAATGATCCCATTATTAACCTGATCAAGCAGAGAGGCCTGGAAGAGCAATTTCTCTTCGGCCAATTTGCGTTCGGTCACATCGCTAAGGAAATTCAGTGTAGCCGGTTTGCCTTCCCATGTAATAAGAACGCCTGAGACTTCCATCCATTTAACCTGTCCATTCTTATGAATGGCTCTGCAGATATATGATTGAGGCAAATCCTCTCCCCGAAGCCTGCGCTGATGGTTCTTAATAACCACCTCTTTATCATCAATATATATGAACTCTAAAAATGGTCTGGATATAAATTCATCTTCTTGATAGCCGGAAATCCTGATAAATTGGGGATTGAAGAACCTTACCATTCCATCCTGAAGGACAACTATAGCCTCAATTGCATTCTCAAACAGGAGACGATATTTTGCATCTGAGGGCTTTAATGCCTCTTCTGCCCAACTGCTATTGATATTGTTTTTTCCTGTGCTATTGCCAAAAGTAGGCCTGCATATTGAATCACTTCTCCAATCTGCTTCACCATCTCCTGTCATCGAGAACACCAAAGAATGCCCTTATTGATAACATGACTCCTTCAACTTAAATAGCTCACTGCCGACTCCAAAAGAGGACTATACCTGCGGGAGCAATGCCCGCATATAATAGCGACAAAGAAGCAGTAGCAGAAAAGCTCAGGCAAGGATTTCAAGATCCGGAAAAGACGAGAGAATTAGCTGCGTATCTGAAGCAGAAGTGGTATTATAAATCGGCAGATACAATTGGTAGGTTCAGCCAGGACATCTGAAATCATAGGGCGCTGCCAAAAGAGCACTGGAAGATGATCAGGACGACCAACTGGCTGGAACGAATAAACAAAGAACTCAAGAGAACAAGCCGAGTCGTGGGAGCCTTTTCCAATGATGCATCGCTTCTGAGCCTTGGCGGAGCCATATTCATGGATCTCAACGAGGAATAGCTGACCGGTAGAATGTATTTATCTATGGATGAGGAGCAAATGAGTCTGGAAACGGGGCTGGATATTTTACAGAAAAGATGGCATGCAACCTTCTCAAGCCATAGAGCCAAATAGTTTGAAAGAAGAGTGTCTGAAGCTTGCGGGGATTGATTTCCATACCCGGTCAACCAGAAAATCAAATAAGGAACTTTGGGGTGCTGCAATGCTCTATCGAAGGATGAAAAAGCTGCCAATCGACCTGTCTATTCTCGGATTCGGATGCATGCGCTTGCCTGTCAAGAGAGATGGAAATATCGATGAAGAACAGGCAACGGCGATGATCAGATATGCCATTGATCATGGCGTGAACTACGTTGATACCGCCTATCCCTATCACAATGGCGAAGGCGAATCCTTTGTTGGCCGTGCTTTGCAGAATGGATATAGAGAGAAGGTCTATCTCGCTACAAAGCTTCCTTCCTGGCTCATCACATCCCGAGCCGATATGTATCATTATTTGGACGAGCAGCTAAAGAGGCTACAGACAGATCATATTGATTTCTACCTGGTACATGGCCTCATGAAGCCTTTCTGGGAAAACCTGAACGCATTGAATGTCACCGGCTTTCTGGAGGATGCAATAGACGATGGCAGGATAAAATATGCCGGCTTCTCATTTCACGATGAGCTCTCATTGTTTAAGGAGATTGTAGATGGCTACGATTGGACATTCTGCCAGATCCAATACAACTTCATGGATGAACAATACCAGGCGGGAACAGAAGGACTCAGATATGCCGCAGACCGGGGACTTGGAATTGTGGTCATGGAGCCGTTGCGTGGGGGCATGCTCACCAAGGATATTCCCTCCATAAACCGCATCTGGGATAGGGCTTCTGTCCATAGAAGCCCCATAGAATGGGCATTAAGGTGGGTTTGGAATCATCCCGAAGCAACTGTGGTGCTATCCGGCATGTCAGACTATAAGCAGGTCAGAGAGAATCTGGTCTATGCGGAAAATGCTCTTCCAAATTCGCTATCTTCAGAGGATCTGGTCCTATTTGGTGAGGCAGAGGCCGAATACAAGAGGCGGATCCAAATACCCTGCACAGGTTGCCGATACTGCATGCCATGTCCATCCAATGTCAGCATTCCTGAGTGCTTTGAGTTTTATAACCAGGGATGTATGTTCGATGCCCCGGAGGTTGCCAAGTTCAACTACGCCTGGGTTGGAGCATTCGGAAGCCCTGGATTTGCATCCCAATGCCAGGAATGCGGAGAATGTGAGGAAAAGTGTCCACAGGGCATATCCATCCCAGAACAGTTGAAGAAAGTGGCTGCCTACTTCGGGAAATGATAGCACTTAGACAAAATGCGAGCTGTCCTGAAAGTTGATCTGGACGCTCTTCTTTCCATTTGAGCATATATCTCAGAGGGCTAATTGCGGAATTGTTGTTGTCGGACCATCAGATTAATGGCTAGGGCGGAAGATTCAGCGAGCCCATGGAATTTAGCATCAAGCGTATGGTTTTGTTTCTGGTCGTATCTTCCGCCTTCGCCACCTATCCTTGCATGGGCGGGGGCTGTGGTGCGTCCTGCGCAGTCTCTGGCGGTTCCTCGTACAACTTCATGGGAGACCCGGCATTCAATATCGGCATGTCCAGCTTTGACGAGTTCGTCAGAGATAACCTTGGCCAGACCAGTCTATCAACGAGATCCGTCTCCACAGACAATCCATCAAGCGCCAATTCATCCCTGAACCAAACCAGCAACTCAAGTCAGACCGAGGTGGAAGCACTACCTGCCATCAATAGCAGTGGAAACATGACGTCCGATAATGGGGCAGTCAAACTGGGAGCTTCAGGCATCCAGGATACGAGAGTATCAACTCTGGTCTTTGCTACCTTCAATAACAAGTTTTGAGCGAACAGTAAATGAGACTGGATGGTCGTAGTATCGCACAGATGCTGCGCCTACTGCTTTCTTTTTGGGAAGACGATGGCTCCTATCCAAAGGCAGAATGAGAATCTTTAAGAAGCCGTATGTCGGAAAGATCTTCGATAGGATTGAACATGAAGAACTTGCTCCTAAATGGCAATATGATGAGATGAAACCCTGCGGTGTCTATTTCACTGATATCGGAGATGTGCAGTCGATTGAGCTTGGAGTCAAGGCCGTCTAAGGCAAAATCGATAGCAGAAAAAAGATTATGCGGGGGACGGGAACCCCGCACGTTGTTACTAGTAATAAGCATTCTCGAGAGCAAAGATACCTCGTCTCATGCTGCAAAGCTGTTGAATGAACAACGGCTTGAAAATAACATTACATCGAGATTGGTCTCTCATATCGACTTTAAACTTGATTTTTCGTAACTCTCTTTAGTCCCAAGAATAGATTTAAATTCTAATGAGCTACATTAAATAAGGATACAATGGGGAGAAGAAAATGAAAAGCTTCAAATTGGCTGGATTGATAATATCAATAATTTCTAGTTTTTCTCTATGTGGTTTTGCGATAGATGAAGAGGGCCAGCATAATAATACAACTATAGCAGATGACATAAAGATGGATTTAATAGACAGCTCTGTTGAACCAACACTAATGAACATGACGATGCTAATGAACAATTCACTTTCTATCGTATCTAAAAATAATGTCAAAAAATCTCTAGAGCCAACGCCACCGCCGCATAAGATGTCAGGAGCTGAATCTTCAACCAATATTCCCTCCAGTGATATTAAAGCCAATCCATTTAGCTACAATCCTCAGGATATTAAGATTTTCGATCAACACTTCCCCTATCTAGGATCTCTAAATGTGACTTCAGCTATCATTATAACTGACGGTACGCATACAATGCGATTTGCAGCAGACAGAGGCGATTATTCCGTTTACGGATATATTCCGGCAGAAAAAATTTCCGGCATCTTTATAGATTTAAGTGCTCCGGGAGAAATTTCTGGTGTGCATGGATCGATTGTCAGAGACCCATTCAGCACCGGAGCAGCCAAAGAGAATCCTGCCAGCTCATATATCCAGGTTGGAGTGGATGCCTTTAGCGGAAAGACCATTTACTCTTACCAGCCTTCCGACAGCTCGACGGTCAAATACTTCTATGTAGAGCCGTATACCGGACTTCCGGTGTATATTGACAGGAAGGACATCACCATTGATGCCTATAGCTCCTATCCGGAAGGAAGCGGAAGTTATGTCCTTCCGTCAGTCTTCCGATGAGATTCATGGAAGGATGCCTAAGATGTTGCTGGAGGCAGCTATTTCTGCCACTACGAGGTCCAATTACAGAGGAGCGAATAGAATATAGAAGCACATAGCTATAATTTTATGTTTACTCGACCTGGTCTTCTGCCTTTTGGGGTCTCGATTTCCTTCTTAGTTGAGATCCTGGGATGATAGAGCCACCAGGGATTCTCCAGCTTGTAGTCGCAATGGTCTTCTATTCTCGCCAGCTCCTGGTCAGATATGGCATGGGCGGGACTGCAGCTCCGCCAACTCTGTAATTCCTGCCCATCAGGGTCTCCTTGTGGGTGAGATCATCTGGCGCAAAGATCGGGGCCAAAAAAAACGGTATTCGCGGACCAAACTAAGTTCATGTAGCCTCTGGGAATGACACCGATCTAACTGCCGCTCATTTCGACCTTGAAAGAGCTCTCTCCGCCCCATCACGAAGCTCTACGTTGGGATCATTGCATGCTTCTCTAAGAGCTAAGATTGCCTGTGGATCTTTGATGTTTATCAAGTGCAGTACAAGCGGCTCATCGTAGAGACTCGTTCTCACTCTCAAACAGGAGAGTGAGAGAGGCTGAAATGGAATCTGTTTCCTATCCAGCTTCCTCAACAATCCCATTAGCATTGGTCTTGATAAGCCAAGCATCAGAATTTTCAACGCTCATGATGCCAACGCCCGTGATAATATACCCCCCTTCGCTTGTAGGCTCGACTGATGTCGCCATATCAAAATTCGATCCACCATATGTATTATTCCAAATTTCATTTCCGGCAGAATCGGTCTTTATCAACCAGATATCTACAATTGAGCCGACACCGGTCGAGCCAGTGATAATATATCCATCATCTTTTGTCTGATGGACAGCCATCGCCTGATCGTTGTTTCTATTGCTGAAGATCTTTGCCCAGATCATGTTTCCATCAGAATCGATCTTAACCAGACTAGCATCTGAGCTGTCGCCATGAAGATTGACATAGCCTGCACAGATATACCCACCATCCACAGCCTGGATGACTGATTCGAAAGAACCTTCAAAGTTCTTTTCCCATACCATATCTCCTTCAGAGTCGGTTTTGATCAGCCAGGCGTCATCACCGCCTGCACCATAGGACGCAGTACCTCCGGCTCCAGCTATGATGAATCCTCCATCAGTTGTCTGCTGGGCAGCCAGTACTCGGTCAGCACCTGAACCTCCAAAGGTCTTCTCCCATACGAGATCCCCCTCAGAATTGGTTTTGATCAGCCAGGCATCTTCACCGCCTGAACCATAGGACGAAGTATCTCCAGCTACAATGAATCCTCCATCAGTTGTCTGCTGGACAGCATGTGCTTGGTCTTCACCTGAACCTCCAAAGGTTTTTTCCCATACGAGATCTCCTTCAGAATTGGTTTTGATCAGCCAGGCATCTTCACCGCCTGAACCATAAGATTTGGTATACCCAGCTACAATGAATCCTCCATCAGTTGTCTGCTGGACGGACTCTGCCTCGTCTCTACCTGAACCTCCAAAGGTCTTTTCCCATACGAGATCTCCTTCAGAATTGGTTTTGATCAGCCAGGCATCTCTATCGCCTGCACCATAAGATTTGGTACACCCTGCAATTATGTAACCGCCATCGTTTGTTTGTTGCGCTGAATTGGGGAACTCGGCGCTTGGACCACCGAAGGTTTTCTTCCACGATTTGGCTTCAACAGAATCTGCAGATGTCATGGTCTGAATCGAATCTGCGGTTGGATTGCTCGTGCCTTTTGGCTCAACCTCAAGGTGTCCCTCTGGCAGAATCAAATCCTGTAGATTCTTCAGTCCCCGTAACGGCGAAATGTCAGTGATAGGATTACGCATCAGGTTCAGTCCCCGCAGGTTGGTTAGTTCCGATAAAGGCGAGATGTCCGTGATCTGACTATCGTCCAGAAACAGGTACTGCAGGTTGGTTAGTCCCGATAACGGCGAGATGTCCGTGATCTGGTTGCTGTTCAGGTCCAGATACTGCAGGTTAATGCAATACTCCAGTCCGGTAACATCTTTGATGCCCTTATTAGTAGCATAAAGCTTATTGAGCTCCACTAGATCTACACTATAAATGGTGCCCTCTGGTTTACGGATTGCATTTCTTATCGCAGACTCAAGATTCTGATCAGGGAACACAACTTCAATTCTAGTTTCTAATTCCTTATGAGCCGGTGGGGGAGGCATTCGCTCTTCTGTTTGGATTAAGCTCCCAGAACCTTCTCCTGGGTCAGAAGATGGTGGTATTTCCCAATTTATGACTGGAACATACCCTATCAAAGATATACTTAGCATGATTATCGTTATAACAACTGCAATCATTCTTATCGCCAATATTTTGATATTGCATTCATAAGTATTAATGCTTTCGAAGTTTTTCCGTAAATCCCTGTGTTCAGTGGTTTTAAAATTAAATATATAAATAATATTAATACAGAACTTTCCTGCTCAGATTGTTAATGTGGGTTTGTAATCTGTTCATTCTTAGCCTTGCATCATCCACTATTCCAGATATATGCCACAAAAATAAAATATAGTAGAAAAGATCGTTAGGATCGTTAGATCGTTATTGATCCATTATCCTGAGACGCCCCCTGCACGAGAGGCCATCCCTTAAGGCGCAACCTGTAGATCAGCAAGATAAGGTATATTCTGATGAATCATTAATCGATCTGCGCGAAGTCTAATTGGAGAGATGAAAATACTTGTGCTTCGTCATAAAAATGCAAAACCTTTTAGTTACCGGAACAATTATAAGGCTTGATAGTTATGAATATCAGAGGAGGATAATAATGAAAATCAAACTAACCAGGGCTATTTGGGTTAATAATAAATTTATATTAAATACATTAATTCTTATATTATTTTTGGCAGCGGTATCGGATGCTGTAACCATCAGAGGGGAAATTGGAGATCCTACTTCGTTCGGAGTAAAGATTATTGAGATCCAAGGTGAATCTTCGAGCAGATATCAGCCTGGAAAATGGATTGCGGTCAAGTTTGATGCAGACTATATCCCATTTGAACTAAAAAAAGGCATGTGCGTGGAAATCAAAGGCGCCTGGACCAGTACGGATCACCTATCTTTGACTGATAGGATGAAAAAGATAGAGTGCTATCAGCCCCATTCTAAGTGTTCAGCGGGACCTATTGGGCCTCCCCAATGTTCAGGACAATCGCTTAAGCAATTATATCAGGACGCTAATTGTAACCAAAAATGGCAGGTCATTGATGATTGCAGCAGCCACGGGCCTTCAGAATGCTGCAAGAATGATGCCTGTGAAAGATGCGAAGAACAGAGACCTAAATGTTCTGCGGGACCTATTGGGCCCCCCCAGTGTTCAGGAGGATCGGCTAAGCAATTATATCTGGACGCCAACTGTAACCAAAAGTGGCAGATTATTGATGATTGCAGCCGCTACACACCTTCAAAATGCTGCAAAGATGGAAGCTGCGAAAATTGCGAAGAACAGACACCTCCACCGCAGCCAAATGAACCCCCTGTAATAAGTGATCTATCCGCGGACAAGAAGAGTCCTCAGGCGCCAGAGATGCAAATTAGGTGGAATGCAATCGCATTGGACCCAGATAACGACCAGATATATTACAAGTTCATGGTTAGTGGCCCTGGAACAGGAAATCAATGGGAGGATATGACTGGTTGGATTGATTCCAATGCCTGGACTTGGATTCCAACTGCATCCGATATCGGCGAAAACTCAGTTGGAGCATTCGTTCGAGATGGTAAGCATGCTTCAGAGGATGACTATGACAATTATGCTGGAAAATACTTTGTCATTGAAGCAGCTAACAAGCCCCCCATTGTTTTAAATATTTCATCAGACCTAAAATCACCTCAGCAGGAGGGCAAAAGCATAAATTGGACAGCGATAGCCGCTGATCCGGAAAACGATCAAGTCTACTACAAGTTCATGGCTAGCGGCCTTGGAACAAGTAATGAATGGAAAGAAATGACTAGCTGGGCAGGCACTAATACATGGATATGGATTCCTACAATATCTGATATCGGCGAGAACTCAGTTGGGGTATTTGTTAGGGATGGAAGACATGCATCTGAGGATGATTACGATGATTATAAAGGCGAATATTTTGTAATTGAGCAAGGGAATACGGCTCCTGTTATTGAGAATCTATCTGCAGATTTTAAATCCCCTCAGCAGGTCGGCAGAAGCATAAACTGGATCGCATTAGCTTCTGATGCGGATAACGACACTATTTACTACAAATTTATGGTTAGTGGCCCTGGAACAAATAATACATTGAAAGATATGAGCGGATGGATAACGTCGAATGCTTGGGTTTGGACTCCAGCCACATTCGATATTGGCGAGAATTCAATTGGAGTATTTGTTCGGGATGGGAAACATGCTGCTGAAGATGATTATGATAACTATACGGGAGAATATTTTAGCATAGTGAAATCTGAACACGAAGCAGAATGCGAATCACCAGTCAAGTTTCAAGGAGAGGTAATCTCTGAACATGACTATTCTGGCAGGATTCCAACTCTGGAAATACGAATTAATAAATTCTTGAGCGAACAGACCCTAGAAACTTCAATTATTGAAGTCGAAAGGCCGAGTCTAACCGACCAGACTATAGAAATGGGAGATTGCGTCGAAGTAATTGGATGCCCAATAAAAGGCACGGAAGACATTAATTATGCTGGCGGCTGGCTTATAGGTAGAGCATCAAAGACATTCTCTGTTAAAGAGATATCATGCGAAGATAAAGTCTGTGGGAAAATTCTGGATTATAGTATCAGCAATGGCCAGAATTATCCAAAAGGACAAATCATTTTGTCTGATCTGAAATACAAAAGCAATTTGAATTCAGAGGTTGACTTCAAGGGAGTATTATTGGTAAAGTCGCCAACAGGTCAAATTTACTCTAATTATAAAAACCAAAGAACTGCTCCTAATCAGGAAGACAGTTTTGGCAACAATAAGGGCAATGCCATTGATTTGAAGATCCCCGAAAATGCTCCTCTAGGTTCTTATTCTACAAAGCTGGAGCTTAGGAGGTATGACACAGACGAGATATGTGATGAGACTGATTGGCAACAGGATCAATTTGCCATTGGATCTCGCTGCGTAATACAAGGAAGAGTGATTGAAAGAACAAGAAAGGATAATGAAATGCTGTTTAAGTTAGAGATTACGAAAATTGACTGCCTCAACTCCTTTGCCTACAAAGTAGGCGATATAATAAATGTTTATTATAATAAATATGAGGGCATTGGTGAATGTGTTGAAGTTGAAGGAGCATTTGATCCAGGGGTGTATGGAGATAAAATACATTTCTTTGCATCCAAGGCACCGAAAACAGTTACTTGTCCTTCTGAATCATCCAAGAGGCCTCAATGTACATCTGGTACTATTGGAAATCCCGAATGCTTCGGCAATATAGCCAAACAGATATATCAGAGTGAGAATTGCGACCAAGAGTGGCGAATAGTTGAAGATTGCGCTATATATGATCCATCCAAATGCTGTAATAATGGGCGATGTGAAAATTGCGGAGAAGGTCCCAAGCCATCAGAGGAATGCAAGGATGTAACATTTCAAGGCATCGTAAATAATGTAGGAGATATTACCTGGGACTGCAAAGATTGGACGGGTGGTGGGATAGCCACGCTTTGGGAAATAACGGTGGATAATATTGAGGGACCTCCACTCTCGTCCAGAGTCATAAAGGTCTCTTCAGAGGATCTCAATTGTAATTCAGCGGACACCAGAGCGATAAAGGGAAGTGTTAATGAAAAGATTGCGAAAGGCGATTTTGTAGAAGTTTTCGGCTGCTATAATGAGACAGAATCATCTGTGACTTTGAGCGGGAAGAGAGAGTATTATATAAAGATTATTAATGGATGTAAGGGATTCATTTCAGGCTATGTATACGACGCTGGTGCCATTGGCAAGAACGTACCGATAGCTAATGCTAAACTATATTGCGAAGAGTCCAAAGAATTTGCAACAACAGATGAATTTGGTCATTTTATATTTTTGATTTCAAGTTGTCCTTCAAAAGAATATCATATTTTTTGCGAAGCGACAAATTATATATTGTTATATAAAAATATAATGACTGATCTCTCTGGGAACGCTGAGATCAACTTAGAGTTGTATAGAGGGCCTCAAACAGATTCTGATGCTGATGGCTTATCCGACGATCTGGAAAGAATTATTGGAACTAAGGCGAATGATCCCGATTCCGATGATGATGAATTAATGGATGGAGAGGAATTTAATGGAAGAGATATTAGTAAAATGGAAGTCGAGATTTATGGAGAAAATAATAATAAAAAATATTATACAATAGAAGAAATTATTAAATGGGATTCATTTTCTAGTGATTATGATGGAAATGGTATTAGTAATTGTGGAAACATTGCAGAATGTTTACATAACCTTTTTTATATATCTCCAACTCTTGTTAAAACAGATCCCCTCAGTAAGGATACGGACGGGGATTGTGTTAACGATAAAGAAGATCCATTCCCAACTAAATTAACTACAAAGTGGGAGATTTGCATAAAGGGGGTCGAAAATGTTTATGAAGTTCAAAAGTATAAAAGCAATGATCGTTCCGTAAAACAGGCTCTAGGTAAATGGTATTACTATGGAGTCAGGTTTGATACAGTGGTACCTGTTGGGGAAAAAAATGTTAATCCAGAGGGTAGTTCATATCTAGTTCGTGATTTTGACCTAGATGGCATCTCTGATTACGTAGAGCAACATATCATAGGTACTCAGCCTGGGATCGAGTTGATCAATGAAAATGCAGTTAATCCTTCATTTGAATTGAATAGTGATGCTGCCGATAGTGATTGTGATGGAATATCCGATTTGGATGAGATATTTAAAGGAACAAATCCTACATTCGATGCAAAAAATGCATGCCAACGGGATGCAAAGGTTATGTTATTTGGGGCATTAAGTGTTCCTATTAGTAAGATCCCTATTCCCAAGAATTTGGTATCTATTCTTGGAAAGGAAATGGATATTCCTTTAGGAGCCACTATATATATGGACTATGACGATCTTGTCCAGGTCTCCAAAGATGGCAAGGCTGGTTGGGTGACAATATGGATAGCTGCCAGCGGTGGTCCCAGCATATCGTTGGTATCTGGTACACCAGAATATGCTGATGCTGGAATCGCTTTAGAGCCATTGGAAAGAGGCATGACCAAGGAAACGGATCAGCCGATAGAAGCAGGATGTGATTTCCAATTTTCATTTATTGGAACCGATGGATTTCATATTAATCCTTCTCTTGGCATCAGCTGTGGAACTCAGATTATTGGCCCCCTTGATATAAAACTTAATTTATTAACAGACTCAGGAATGATAAAATCTCTAGGACAGCCCATTTCAATTCAATCTCTGATATCTGGAAAGTATTTAGAAAACATCAAGGTTGCTGATATTCGCGATGGTTCTATTAATGGCGGTTAATTATTATCTTTAAAATATTCTATTTTCTCAGCACTTGATTTTATCGCTTTCAGCCTGGTGAAGGTAGCGTGCCTTGATTGCTGTAAGTTCGCAGTGCCCCTAAAGCCATCGCCCAAGCTATCCCTAAAGCCCGAGGATGAGGAGATCAAGAAAAATACATGGTGGCAATTCTGGAAATGACCAACTCTAGTCTCCCCGGGACCATAGTCTATGACACTCACCAACGGCGGCGGGAAGATGGAGCGGACCAGGCTTAGAAGGTGCGTCGGCGTCAAGCTTGCAGACTTGAACCTCATCCTGGGAGAGCTGACTAGAGAGAAAAAGATAGGGATAACCGGGAAAAAGGTATCGCTCATTCTGGAGCCATATTATCACTTTGTAAACGATCCATTAAAATTGATATTAAAGCTTACATTTTTGGCTGGATGGATAAAACTATCTAGGAAGGGGAGATCGTCGAAATATGTGCACTTGGTGAAGGCAGGACATACGGAGAGCTTATCGAGGAGCTGGAGGGCATTGAAGAGATCAACTTTCGCCTGATCCAAGGTCTCGCTCCTCTCCTTGCCTGTGGTCCGGTAGGTTATGGTCGGTATTAGGAACTGCCTTGAGATTCGGTAGACCAGCTTATTATGCTCGGTGAAGATGAATATCCTACCATCTTTATGCCTCTTCAGGATCTCAGCCAGCTTTTCCATCTTGGAAATGCTGTTATAGGCGATATCCCTGGCCCTGTTCCTGGCGAGCAGTGCTCTTCTGGCCCCCGGATCTCTGCCGCTCCTCATGACCAGCTTCTCGAAGTCGCCTGGACCTCTGATGACCAGGTTGATCCTGGCCAGGTAGTCGGAGAAGATCTTCTGGTTTGTCTCGTATTCCGCTTTCTCTTCCTTAGTCAGCTCGACTGCGATCTTTTCCAGCCGGAAGGGCGAAAGATGCGTTCCAGTAAGCTCCTTTTCCCTTTTCTCGAAGACCTTGCCGCCCACGAGCCGGTTAAGTTCGGCGTGCAGGCCGTCCTCCCGCTCGAAGGTAGCGGTCAGGCCCATTCGGAAGGGGGAGGCGAACATCTCCGCTATGTTCCTGTACCCCGCTGCTGGGAGATGGTGAACCTCATCGAAGATTATCAAGCCAAACCTGTTTCCCAGCTTATCGGCGTGGATGTAGGCAGAATCGTAGGTGGAGACGGTCAGGGCTTTGATCTCCCATTCGCCGCCGCCCAGTATCCCTACCTCCGTCTTGAACTCCTTCTTAAGCCTGGATCGCCACTGGGCCACCAGATCGAGGGTTGGAGCTACGACCAGTGTTGGAGTGTTCAGTTGGGCGATGGCCTTTATCCCCACGAGGGTCTTGCCGCTTCCTGTGGGGAGCACGATTATGCCACGGTTATTGTTGGCGGTCCATGCATCCAGGGCTTGGTTCTGGTAGTCTCTCAATACAACGCTGCTTTGAAGCTCGGGGCAGGGCAGCAGATCGAGGACCTCATCATCGAAGTCGAAGCCAGATCTCTTCAGAAAATCGAGAATATCCCTGTAATACAGAGCCATGGCTCGATAGTTTCGGGATCGCTCATCCCAGGTGGAATTAGGGACGCGGACATCTCCCTGGATTCGGATTGTGCCTCGATCAAAAGCGAGCTTCATGGTCTTTTGTTCGTCTTGGGCTATTCATCGGAGGAAAAAGGGAAAAACCGGCTGAATGCAGTTGGTCTACAATTGCCCTTAATTTCCCCTATTTCTTCCCTGGCCGGACCACCAAAACGGGGCTCTCCGCCTGGCGGACCGCATCAAAGGTAGTGCTTCCCACCCGAATTTGCCGGCTCCAGCTCTTGCCCTGAGAGCTCATCATGATCAAGGAAACATCCTGTTTCATGGCCAAAGCCAAGATCTTCTGAGAGGGGCGGCCCTGCAACACATGAACGGTGACTTTTCTGCCCGGAGCGGCTAGCTCCTCTCTGAGCTGGTTCAGCCTTGCTGCTGCCTCATCGAATTCGTCATCTCTCTCGATTACGTTGACCAACAGGATCTCCTGGATACCTGACATTTCCTTAATCCTGGCTACCGCTTCCCCTCCTGCGGAAGAGAAATCGGTTGTAAGCATCACTTTAGAGAAGATATTTTGGCAGAGATTCTCCTGCATTTCTCCTTTTCCTCCAGGTAGGATCTTATGGCGGATGATGAGCAGGTCCTCATCGCCCTGCCTCAGAACCTCCGTGGAGACCGAACCCAGGAGCATGCTTTCCATCAGGCCCTTGCCCTGTGCTCCCATGCAAATAAGAGATACATTCTCTTCTGCCGCCGCCTTGGATATGGCCTGCCCCACACTGCCACCATCTACCAAATCCACCCCCGATCCAGTTTTTGGCCTCTCCAGATTTACCCCATCCGCGCCGCTCATCGGTTCGATTATGACCTTAAGAATAGTCTTGATATCGAGCTTTTTTCCCGCTTGATTGAAGAGGTGATCTGCCTGCTCTTCCAGTCTGGTCTTGGCCTGATCGATTAAAGAATCCCAACTCCATCCCTTGGCCTCTAGATCTTTGGGGTTGCTGGCATCCAGTATATGGAGAAGCACAATCTCCTCTATGCCTGGTATGACCGCTAAACAATCCTGCACTTTATGGGCATAACTAGAGAGATCGGTGGGAACGAGAACTTTCCTGTACATGATCATTCCTCTTTACCCAATACTACTGCAAATTATATCAATTTGATGATGTCTGATTGTGCATTAATGGCCGGCATCAAAAGGACATAAAGGAGATTTGCAGCCAGGGATCTGGTGCAGCTAGAATTCTAGCAAGACTAATAATGGGCTGACAATGGAGGAGATCCGAGAGATCGCTCCGAGATCGGCTTGCAGGACAGTATGGGCTGGATATCAACGACCCCCCAGAGACGCATCTGCTGCGGCGGCTGCTGATGTACTGGACACCGAAGATCCTTACCATAATCTCAGTGGCAGCTTGCAGCTTCATGGCCTCGTTGCTGGGCGCAATTGTCACCTCCGCCAGGGCCATCTCACGAGTACGCCTCCAGAGTCCTCTGCTCTCCCGCCATCCTCGCCTCCGCCTTCCCCCGGCCCTTCGCCGCAACCGGCTCATTGTAGATGCAGAACACCCGGTCGGCCAGCTCGGCCATCTCCTGCAGGTGGGGGTCCAGGGCCGGGGCGTAGAGCAGGACCGTGGCCTCCCGGGCGGTCTGCTTGAGGGCCTGGGCCAGATAGCCCACCATCTCCTGGGAGTCCTCGTAGAGCAGGGGGTCATGCTCCACGATCAGGAAGCTGTGGTGATTCTCCTCCAGTATGGTCATGAGCTGAAAGGAGGTGAAGGCCCGGCGCACGTCCAGCTCGGTGATGTTCCGGTCCAGCCGGCTGAGGATGCGGGAGTAGTTGCCGCTGATGAAGAGGATCTTGTAGCGCTGCAATTCAGGATGGCTGTTGATGGCCTCGGCCATCAGCTCCACCGGGGCGACCAGGACGTTGAAGGTCTCGGGGAGGAGGGAGACGGCCGGGCAAAGTTCGATCTCCATGATGGAGAACAGGGTGCTTCGGAGATATCAGGGCGAGGCAAGGGGGCGGGGCGAAAGTGAAGTTACGCCGGGGAACTCAGACTCCTGAGTGGTTTAGGATCATCTGCCAGCCAGCGCACGCCTTCCCACAGATGGCATAAAGGGGAGGATATGAGATATGCCCCATGAAACCGACCAAAGCCATCTTCGTGCTGCCTCTGTTTCTCCTGATCGCCCTGGCCACTGGTGCGCCAGATGAGGCCATGGGAAGAGTCACCAAAGTCATAGATGGGGATACCTTTGATGTACAGCTCCAGGACAGCTCACTCTCCGAGGATCTCATCAGGGTCAGGCTTGCAGATATTGATTGTCCGGAAACCAGAGGCGATAACGCCTGCGAAGCTGGAAAGATGCATCCGCCTATACCCGATCCTGGCTGCTGAGCACCTACATTTTCCTGGATCTGGACGATAAGACCGGCAAGGATCAGTATGATCGTTGGGTGGCCGTGACTTATCTGAGCGATGATGGCGTACCGGGCAGAAACTTCAACAAGATGCTTGTGGATGCCGGCCACGCCGAGATAAAGGACTTCGAAAATAACGAGTTCGATCCGTGGAGCTGGTGGAGCTAGGAACAAATTTCTTCGATCTCGTGAGGCATAGTCAGGCTGTTCTCCGGTAGATCGCCGGTGGAAAATGGTTTAGAGAGCTGGAGGAGACGCCTGGTGACAGGATTACTTTCGCTACGCTTGGTAGATGCTATATATAATATGAGCTTCGACCAGCGTACTGAAGGTAAAGAACATGGCCAAAAAGAAGATATTTGTTAGCTTTGATTACGAGAATGATAGAATCTATAAGAATATGCTAGAAGCATGGGATGCGAATCCTGATTTTGATTTTGTATTCAGTGATCGGTCTTCAGGCGAGATTAAGAGCGAAGATATCGGGCGAGTAAAAGCGGCTTTGACGACCAAAGTGAAACGGCGGCAGCGCACCCACGCCGCAAGCGGCGGGGCATCCAAGGCGCTGCCGCATGAAATTGGAAGCAGGCTAATTTGATCCAAGCCCAAACTGAATACGTATGCCCTTTATCCCATCCGCAGCAAGCTACGGGGTATTACGTTTAAAAATAAAACAATCCGTGCTCGGATGACTTTTTGCTGTCCTGGAGTATAATAACGAACAAGCAATTCAAAACCTTGACCCTCGACGTCGTTCAGATTGATTGCTAATGGTTTTGGACCCGGCAAGATACTCCCTTCGCAGAGTATCTGTCGATGATTATATATAAAATCTTATCCTTAGATTTATATCATCCCAGAAGTACCAGCTTATGAGTCAAATCCGGACAATCCTTGTTTTTTGGTAGAACTATGTAGATAGCCCATGAGGGAGCTTATCCTCCAGCGCCCGTATATAAGATTTTTAGTTAGTATGTGTTAGATGCAGAGCAGGTTGATAGATGCTGTTTTAGAGTTCAGCAAGTATATTATATATAAATAAGAATTAAATTGAATCGATATCAATGGCACGTGTACAAAAAAGTGGATTTATATGGTTTCCCTATGTTGGAAGTGCGTAAATGTGCTTGTAGATGCGGATTATTATGAGCTAAACTTTCATGCCCGTTTGGGCACCCATGAGCATGAAAATGGGTCATGGCATGAAGGCTCAAGACATCAATCGCATGCAGGAGAGGTAGCATCGATATGCGTGAGGCCCATTTTCATATCAAACACATACTTTAGTTTTAATCCATGCGTCATCGGTTAAGAACCAGCATGTATAGAACCTTTCTTCTAAGCTTTTTAATGCCGAGTTTGCATTAACGGCTCATGCCTACTGGCGATCGATTTCAAGATTTTTCGGAATTTGGTTTAATTTCAGATTGTAAAATCATAATTTAATACAATATCAATAAATCCTTAACCGAAGACATACGAGTTATAATCATATAATAGATCATTGAGCTCGCCACTCTCACTCTATCATCTATTATTCTATAATCTTCCTGAAGCTCAACGATGCTAGTGCGAAGACCACTGCATCGAAGGCCAGTATGGCCAGCACATCGATCGGCAGGTTGCCGAGCTCCCCGCTGATCATCAGCCCTCTTATCGCATCCACCGCATAGGTGAGGGGATTGAGCACAGCGAACATTTGCAGAGCAGCAGGCATCATATCTATGGGGTAGAGGGCGTTGCTGGCAAAGAAAAGCGGCATGATCAACGCCTGGCCCAGCCCCATGAACCTCTCTCTGGTCTTCATGATGGATGCGACCAAGATGGAGATGGCGGCAAAGCCTCCTGAAACCAAAAACAGGATCAGAAATGCGGTCGCTATATAGAAGGGATTGGCGATGAATTTAACTCCTAGCAGTATGGCCACGGGAAATATTATCAGGGCCTGGACTACCGCTCTCACTCCAGAGGCCACTGAACGGCCGATGACCGTAGCATACATGGAGGTGGGGGCCACAAGAAGCCTTTTTAGAATCCCAGTCTCCCTCTCCCAGACAATGGTCAGGCCGTAGAATACGGAGACGAATATGGTGGACTGCAAGAGCACTCCTGGCGTGATGTAGTCGATATAGGGCAGCCCGCCAGTGTGTATGGCATTGACCTGACCCATGATCGTGCCGAAGACGCCCAGCCACAGTATGGGTTGCACTGCCCGGGTGTATATCTCAGTTCGGTCGTGCCTGAGCCTTCTCATCTCAAGCTCGATCATGGCAAGCATCTCCCTGATCGAATCGCCAAGCGTCATACAGATCGAGCCTGCACTGCTTTTGCACCGGGTTCCTCTCTCTTGCCTTTGAAATGGATTGCCC